>Ga0335081_10004123_pt1 | contig 22946 bp, 22 predicted proteins | sample Lox_Sample_35_FD_206713 | JGI IMG/M metagenome (GOLD analysis project Ga0335081, IMG submission 206713) | Soil microbial communities from Loxahatchee National Wildlife Refuge, Florida, United States - Lox_Sample_3.5 | ecosystem: Environmental > Terrestrial > Soil > Wetlands | place: USA...
GAGAAGAGGTCTGGCGGCGCGTCCGCGTCCGGTGCGGGTGGCGCGGCATCGGGCGGAGGTCCACCACCGAAGCCGCTCCTCTGCGAAGGATCCGGTGTCCACTTCAGAACGAACGTGTAGCGTGTATCGCCCAGACCCGTCTGGTCCACGACGGGCTGTTCCATGAACTGAGCCTGCATCACGCTTGCGAATTCCGCGATGGTCCCGTTGCGAACGTTGAATCCGCGCTGCGGTATCCCTCCAAATCCCGGGATCGGCAGCGTGCTGTTCTCTTCCTTCTTGATCTTCTCGCCACCCTTCGCCACCGTAATCGCGTAGACGGACAGTTCCTTCTTCTCGTGATGGAATTTGAGGCTAAACCGGTCCGCCAGCAGCTTCTGTAGCATGGCTTTCATCTGGTTGACACTGGGCATGCCCGGGATATTGGGCTTTGCTGAAATATCGAACTTGTCGGTATCGACCCACTCGGGCGCCCCGACTACCTGCTTCGGGTGCATGTCGTAGGCGAATTTGATCAGATCAGAAAGATTGGTGTTCAGCGTGTTCAGCATGCCGCTTCTGTTTACGGTGATTCCCCATCCGCGCCGGTTGGGATCCGACGGCTTGATCGTGGCGACTTCGAACTCCGGTTTCGCCTTTTCGTCCATCATCTTCGGCGGTGGAGGAGGCTCGGGAATGGTCCAAGTAGTTTCCGGAGTGGCTTTGACCAGCGTCAGCGGCAAAGGGGCTCCCTGCGTCCACGTCCCGGTGATCGTTGCACCATCCGCACTGAGTTTTCCCTCGTAGTTGCCATTGATGGGCGCGACCGTGATCTTCAGCGTTGAACCACTCTGAGTGACCGTGGTGGCTGGTATCGGCTGTGCACCTTGATCGATGCTGAACATCTCAGCCTTGAGTCGGTCGGCGTCGGAAACCGAAATTTTGATTACGATGCGGAGTTCCCCGTTTGGAGCCTGGGGCACTTTCAACGCGCCTTGCCATGTACCGGTCATGGTCTGAGCGAACAGAGCGCCACCTGACAAGGCTGCAAGGGTAACGATCCACAGCATCAGCGTCTTCATAAGGGAACCTCCGGAACCTCGACAGGATTAACCTTGCTAATCCCGAGCTGGGGCGATGGCTGCACGGCCCGTCGCCTTTTTCGCGTTTGAAGAGGATGCGGAACTCGGGTTCGAGAACGCGATCGGCATCCTCATTTGATCGTTGCACTATTCTACTGCTTCTCGGGGACGTTGAGTCTTGCACAAAATCAACGCTGATCCCCATGAACGACAGCAACAGGAGGTCGCGTTTGGGGTATGCGAATCGGTTCTTGATCACGTCGAGGTCACTGCCGCGTGGGGGGCGGCAAGAGTTCGATTATGTGAGGTTTGGATACATTGACTCCGCCGAGATAGGCCCAGCGGGTTTAAAGTCCGCTAACGCCGTTTTTCAGCCCGAACCGGCATCTGTCCAGGTGGGCGACCGTACGCACCGCGTCGATTAGTAAATACTGGGCCCTCATCGGGATCAGCCGCGAACAATCGTCCGGGGGCGCCCGGTCATTCAGCCTTTCCCGGACTTCCGATTCCATTGGTAACATAGGAATCCGTTCCTGCACGGAGGGAGTCATATTCCAAAGCCCTTTCTAGAGAGAGAAAACGGCCAGAAGTTGAAGTGCATGCAGTGCAGGCAGATTGGTCCCATATATCACGAGAGAAGGACATCTCATGTCAACAGAGGAAAGCAAGGCCCTCGTCCGCCGCGAGTATGAACAGGGCGTGAATAAGAAGGACTTTGACGTCAGAGACGGGGCCTTGGCCAGCAACTATCTAGGCCACTTCCCAGGAGTTCCGCCGATCCAGGGGATCGAAGCCTTCAAGCAATTTACATCAGGCTTCTTCACAGCCTTTCCTGACCTGCAAACAACAATCGAGGATCTGATAGCTGAAGGAGACAAGGTGGCGGTCCGCCAGACCTGGCGTGGCACGCATACCGGGAACTTTCTGGGGATTCCCCCGACTGGGAAGCAGGTGGCTTTTACCAGTACTGAATTCTACCGCGTAGCTGGCGGCAAGCTTGCAGAAGAGTGGGTCGAACTTGACATGCTTGGGCTGCTGCAGCAGCTCGGAGCGATTCCGCCAATGGGATAGATCGGTCGTGAAGTGGGGTTTGGGAAATGACCGTGGGAGGGAGCGGCCCGTCGGATGTAGTCCGCTAACGTCTATCGTCCACAACACCATTTTCGGGCCGGAACCGCCACTGAGCCGACTACCTCACCCTTACAGCCTTGCGGCTACCCTTGGATACGAAGTGTATAGAGTTCTCGGGCTGTTATCTCACCTGTCCGCTTCAGTAGCTCGTCGAGATCGTCGTCGATGGTGAAGAACCGACCCGAGAGAGCATCGTAGCGGCCGCTCGCAAGGCGAGTGCAGAGCGAACCTGCGCGGTCTGGTCCGACGTACCACTCGTCCGGCAAGGCCAGTCGATACGATTCGAGGAGCCGAGTTCGAACAACGCCCGGGTGGACTGCGAACACGCAGACCCCATACGGGCTGAGTTGCACCGCGAGACCCTCGCTGAAACGAATTAGAGCTGTCTTGGCAACCGAGGTCGCGGTGATCGGGAGGAACACGCGCGTGCCAGTCGTGCTGGCGATATTCACGATGCGGCCGGATTTCCGTGCGATCATGCCAGGCACCACGGCTTGACAGAGGTTAAATGCACCTCGTACGATCACGTCGATACATTCGAACCAAGTTTCTGCGTCAACCTCCCAGTCGAGCCCCGCAGGTCCTGGTGTGCCCGCGTTATTCACGAGCAGTGTCACAGGACCGAGATGTCGTGCGGTCTGCTCCACAGCCGCTCGAACCGCCGCGACGTCCTTGACGTCTAGAGGAATTGCGATCGACCGGCCGCCGGCGTCAGAGATTAGGGAGGCTGTATCGGCGATTTCCGCCTCCGTGCGTGCGCAGACCGCTACGGCTGCGCCTTCCTTAGAAAGGGCAACCGCGATAGCCCGTCCGATTCCGCGCCCGGCACCTGTAACAATCGCGACACCGTTACTCAAGTCTTCCCGCATCGAACCCTTTCTTGCTTCCCAGGTATTCACATTCTAGCCCGACTGCCCGAAGGCATGTTGGCTCCTCCAGCTTGCCCGTGGCCGCAAATCCAAGGTCCGCGTAGCGAGTGTCTGGGTCGGAGGTCGGGCCAAATCGGCGTCAGTTTTGACGAGAAACGCGAACCGTGGATGTGGTTCCTGCCTGGCTAGCGATTGTGGACGTTAAGTGGCGTTATCGGAAAAGTGAAATCGAGCAGCGATCAATTCGAGAGTTGCCAGCGTCCAGAAGCCATACCCATGGGGCTGACCCCACACCCCTTCGGCGGACAGTGAAGTTTCGATCGTTACCGAACCGTAACGCTTCCGTCACAGCATCGCAATTCACCGCTGGCATGATCAGGGGACAGGTTAGCGGACATGAACAAAATCGCCAGAACAACTCTGCTTCTTACTTGTGTTATCTCTGCGCCGGCGCTGTTCGGCCAGTTTGAAACATCGGAGGTTCTCGGTACGGTGCGCGATAACAGCGGCGGCGGCGTGCCGAGGGCTAGCGTGATCCTGCTGCAGCAGGATACCGGGATCGAGGCCAAAACGCTCACGGACGAGAACGGCAATTACGACTTCTTCAACGTTAAAGTCGGGCAATATACGATCACGGTGGAAGCTACCGGCTTCACGAGATTCACCACCACCGATGTAAGGGTGGACGTGAATGCCCGCCAGCGCGTGGACGTCACGTTGCAGGTAGGGGCCGTGACGGAAACGGTCGAAGTCAACGGTGTGGCTGCGGCCCTGGAGACGGACTCGAGCCAGCACGGACAGGTGATCAACACACAGCAGATCGCGGAGTTGCCGCTCAATGGGCGGAGCTACGCAGACCTGGCTCTGCTTTCCACCAATACGCACCGCTCGCCGATGGCTGCTCTGTTCAGCCCCAGCGGAACTCCGCGCGAGGGCGCGATCAACGTTAACGGCATGCGCAGCACGTATAACAACTTTCTGCTCGATGGCCTGGACAACAATGCTTACTCGCCGAGCAACCAGGGATACGCGAGCGAAGTGGTGCAGCCATCGCCGGACGCGCTTTCCGAATTCAAGGTTCTGACGAGCAACTTCAGCGCGGAATATGGGCGCGTGGGCGGCGGCGTAATCAATGCCGCGCTGCGCTCCGGCACCAATCAGTTCCACGGCACGGCTTGGGAGTTTCTGCGCAACACCGATCTCAATGCAATTGGTTTCTTCCAGCCGACTGGCGGTGTCAAGCCGCAGCTCCACAGGAATCAGTTCGGCGTGTCGATCGGTGGGCCGATCATCAAGAATAAGCTATTCTTTTTCGGCGACTATGAAGGCTACCGCCAGACGCAGAGCTATCTCAATTTCGACACGATCCCAACCGTCAACCAGCGGAGCGGCATTCTGCCCGATGCGGTACGAGACCCGTTGACGGGAGTTACGTACCCGGCCGGAACACAAATCCCGATCTCGGCGCTGAATCCATTCGCAGCCACCGTCTTGAGTAATCTTCCTGCGCCCACGTCGACGGGCTTCTCGAATAATTACCAGGCATTGCTGCCGATCCGCGACTACAGCGATAAATATGATGCCAAGCTGGACGGGCAGATCAACGACCACATGAGCGCGTTCCTGCGCTTCAGCCAGCGCAAGGACCTGCAGTTTTTCGGGCCGGATATTGCAGGACCCTCGGGTGGCGGCGGCAATGGGTACATCCACGCCATCCAGCAACAGGCAGCGATCGGCTATACCTGGACGGTAACGCCGACAGAGTTATTCGACGCGCGCTTCGCGTTTTCCCACGTGCTTGGCGGCAAGGTACCACCGTACCTGGGCGGCCCCAGCATGGAGAATCTTTACGGAATCCCGGGTTTGCCGACGACTCCGAACCTTACCGGCGGGTTGGACACGCAAAGCGTCTCTAACTTTTCGGCATTCGGCCGGCAAGGCACCAACCCGCAATTTCAGAATCCGACCTCGTTCAATCCCAAGTTCAGCTATTCGTGGGTCAAGAGCCGTCACTCGCTCAAAGCGGGCTACGAGTTTGTCGATATCCGCACAGAAGTTCTGGATATCAACCCGCTTTACGGCGCCGACACGTATAGCGGGCAATTCAGCAAACCGGTGGGCGCCGCGTCCAGTTCCACGGCTGCCAGCAGCTACGATCTGGCGGACTTCATGTTCGGGCTACCCAGCACCATTCAGCTGGGCAATAATCTGGTGACCAATACGCGTCAGTACGTGCACTCGTTGTACCTGCAGGACGACTACCGGGTAACGCCGAAACTGACGTTGAACCTCGGCCTGCGCTGGGAATTCGCTACGCCGCTATGGGAGCGCGACAACCTGTGGGCGAACTTCAATCCGGCAACCAACCAACTGGTTCAGGCCACCAATGGCAGCATCTTCAACCGCACGCTGATAAACCCGGATTATCACGATTTCGGGCCGCGCCTCGGCTTCGCCTATACGGTAACGCCGAAGACCGTGGTGCGCGGCGGATATGGGCTTAGCTATTCCTTCTTCAATCGGCCGGGTAGCGGGCAAGAGGGAATCAACGGGCCCGCAGCGATTTACGGGACGATTGTGCAGTCGATTCCTGCCGGCCAGGCTGTGCCCGCCAGCTTTCTCACCACGCAGAATAGCTTCAGCACGGGGCTAACGGCCCCCGGCAACTTCAATCCCATCACGAACAACATCGACTATATCCCCTCAGACACGCGTTGGCCGCGTATTCAGAGCTGGCTGTTCTCGGTGCAGCGCGAGCTTATGAAGAACACCGTGCTGGAAGTAGCGTACAACGGTAACCACGCTTTGCGGCTGCCCATCATTGGCGACTATAACCAGGCCGTTCCCAATCTGCCGGGTGCTTCGCTGGGTGTCCAGGCGCGCCGCCCCGATCCGAGCTTTGGTCCGATCACGTGGATCGACCCTGCCGGATCGAATACCTATAATGGACTCTCGGTTCGTCTCGAACATCGCTTCAGCGCCGGGCTCTACTTCTTGAATTCTTTCACCTGGTCGAAAGCATTAGGCGATTCTGAGCAGGCGCTCGAATCATTCCCCGGTTATTCGGTTGCGAATCCGCAAAACATCCACAACCTCGCGCAAGAGAAAGGTCCCACGAGTTTTGACGTAACCTTCATGAACGTCACCAGCGTGGTGTACGATCTTCCCTTCGGTAAGGGCCGTAAATTCGGGGCAAAATGGAGTCCGTTCCTGGATGCGCTGGCCGGCGGTTGGGAACTCAACACGATCAATACGGCCAACACCGGCAACCCGATCGACGTCTATTACTCGCCGTCGTCAGCCAACGACGTGACGGGGCTGACGCAGGACTGGCGCGGCGAAGCTTTTCTTCGCCCGAACGTGTCGGGCGCGAGCATCAGCCAGAGTAAGGCGCAGCTGATCAATACTTACTTCGCCGGCTATACGTTTACTCCGCCCCCGGCCAGCGCACCATTCGGCGATTTGGGCCGCAATGCGTTTCGGGCGCCGGGCCTGGATCAGTGGGATCTCGGCACAGACAAGACGTTCCATCTGCCTCGTGAGGGCATGGGGCTGCAATTCCGCGCCGAGTTCTTCAACGTAATCAACCACACGAACCTCGGACTACCCGGCCCGGTGAGCACGAGTTCGGCGTTCGGCACGATTCGGACCACGTACGCACCGCGGCAGATCCAGTTCGCGCTGAAACTGATGTTCTAAAAAGCGCTTTTTGTGGCGGGCCATGCGAAAGGAGTGTGTCTCCAGTCGATGCGAGCGTCGACCCTCAGAATGTTCGTCCGATTGAGAACCGAAACATGAAGCGCCGCTCATAAAGTAGTGTAGGCAGCTCAAACAGATTTTTGGCTTCTTCAAAGGTCGCCAGGTTGGGAAATAAGGATCGATTCAAAACTGGTGGCGGCTGGAGAAATCCCCGATAGGTTAGCGGGTTGTATGCAACGTAGAAACGCAGTGGCACGTTGAATCTCTTTGGCTGGAACTGAAGTTGAATACCAGTTGACATGCGGATCCTGTCTGTCTCCGGTTGAACGATGGGATGATTGCCAAAAGCGGCCTGCGGGAACGCTCCATTCAACGTGTCGATTCTGGCGGCGGCGAGTTGCAGTTGGTCCCGAAACGTCAGCCGGTTCACGCCGAAATCGCTGAACACCGCCAGGGTAAACGGGCCACCGAGCGGGATGCGGTATTCGACATTTGTAACGGCTTTGGTGTCCCCACCGACAGCGACGAGCCGGTAAATGGGAACGGACATCTGAACATTGACCGAGGTGAGATTGCCGTTGGCATCGGCAACTGTCTGAGTCCTAGGAGTCCCGTCGGCGTTTAGGACATTGATCCTTGCGTCACTGGGCAGGTATGCGATCGGACTTATCGACCAACTGTCGAATCCCCGGACATCATCCTCGCCGCCCATGTAATAGCGATCGAAGGGAGGCGCAACGCGGTCGCCATAGCCGGTAAGCATGCGACCTCGGATGTGCATGGCAATCACGTGCCCTCGCTTAAGACCGGAACGAAAATATCTTGCGTCTATTGCCGGCTCAACCGTGTTCACATTGCCGCCCAGGCCGGCAATACCCATGGAGACGGCGATCGCGGCGCCTCGAGTGGGATTGGCCGCGCTGTCCACAGTGCTGTAAGCAAAGGTGGGTGTGAGCTTGCTGGTCCGCATTTCGTCTAAGGTATTGGGCCCGGAAGTACTCTGAAAACTGAGCGCGTTGAAGTATTCGATGGTTGAACCGGTGAGGGCTTTGATATCAGACACATCATAGCCGTAGCGAAGCTCGAATAGCGAATGACTGTGCGGCTTGTATCGCGCGAACGCCGCGCCGCCGTAACTATGTGCAACATAGTTCAGCAGGCTGTCTGGCGTGAATGTGTCAAAGGCTGGAATGTCCCACTGAAACGCAAAAATGGATGCCTCGTGCGCCTGATTGTAGTGGAACCGTTGCCCGTACACGGTAAATCCACTTTCGATTGGCTTACCGAAGAGCGAGTTCTTGGTGAAGGCGAACTGGGCTTTACGGACGCGCACGCCCAGTTCCACGCTGACGCTCAAGACTTCCCCGACAGCGAACAAATTTCGAGTTAATCCTGACAAGCCGACGAGGCTACCAGGCGCATTGGAAAAGCCGCCGCTCAACCAGAGGCAGTCCTTCTGCCGGACGTGGATAGGAATGTCAAGCGCAGAGGTGTCGGAATCGGCGCACGCGAAGTTATCCTTTGGAGTTTGTTGTGATTGAGTGGTCGGGCCACTAGCCGGGCCTGGTTGGGACGGGCCTGTCGATTGGGCACGGGCAGCCGACATGAGTAAACCGAGGAATGCACAGCCGAGCGTCCAACGAAGCGCGCGCACAGACAGATATTATAGGACTCTAAAATCCTAAAATATATAACCGATACGGCTACGCCAAACGCTGGCGGGGTAACCGACGGCACGTGCATGCTAACTTGGTGGTGATCCCGCATCACCACTGGAATGACGATCGACGAGCAACTAACCTATCTGCGCAAAGGCATGGCGGAGATTATCCGCGAAGAGGAATTGCGCGAGCGGCTGATCATGTCCGCAGCGACGCGGCGGCCTCTGCGCGTGAAAGCCGGTTTCGACGCCACCGCCCCCGATCTGCATGTGGGGCACACCGTGCTTTTGCGCAAGATGAAACACTTCCAGGACCTGGGGCACACGGTCATTTTTCTGGTCGGCGACTCGACGGCGCTGATCGGCGATCCCACGGGCCGCAACGTCACGCGGCCGCCCATGACGGCCGAGGCCATCGCGCAGAACGCAGAAACCTATCGGACGCAGGTGTTCAAGATTCTCGATCCGGCCAAGACTGAATTACGCATGAACAGTGAATGGCTGGCGAAGCTTCGCTATGAAGACATCGTGCGGCTGTGCTCCAAGTACACGATTGCGCGGCTGCTCGAGCGGGACGATTTTTCCAAGCGCTACAAAGAAGGAATTCCGATTTCCGTGCACGAACTACTCTATCCGCTGGCGCAGGCATATGATTCGGTGGCGCTGCAGTGCGATGTGGAAATGGGGGGAACGGACCAGAAGTTCAATCTGCTGGTGGGGCGCGAAATTCAAAAAGACTACGGCCAGCCCTCGCAGATCGTGGCCACCACGCCGATTCTCGAAGGTTTGGACGGCGTCAACAAGATGTCGAAATCGCTGGGCAATTACATCGGGATCACCGAGGCTCCCGAGGTAATGTTCCGGAAGGTGATGCAGATCAGCGACGAGCTGATGTACCGCTACTACGAGCTGCTCACGGACAAGAGCCTGGCCGACATCGACGCCATGAAGCGCCAGGTGGCGGAAGGGAAGCTGCATCCGATGGAGGCCAAAATCGCGCTGGGCAAGTTGATCGTGACTGATTTCCACTCGGCGGCGGATGCAGCGCAGGCAGCGGATGTTTTCAACCGCGTGGTGCGCCAGGGTGGGGTACCGGCCGACATTCCCACGATGCCGTTGCCGGACGGCGTTAGCGTAGATGCCGGTTTGCGCGTGGACAAGCTGCTGGCGAAGATCGGGCTGGCGGAATCGGTGAGTGACGGCGTACGCAAGATCAAAGCCGGGGCGGTCGAAATCAATGGCCGGAAGGTGCCCGAGTTGGTGCTGCGCGACGCCGGTCCGGAACTGCTGATTCAGGTTGGGAAGAACTGGCGCAAAGTGGTGGTCTAGTGCGAAAGCTCTTCTACTGGAAGCTGGCGCGGCGCGATATCCAATTGGGCGAGCGGACCGTGTTGATGGCGGTCCTGAACCTGACCCCTGATTCGTTTTCGGATGGCGGCAAATACTCCGAGCCCGATCGCGCCTTCGCCCGCGCATTGGAGCTCGAAGAGCAGGGGGCCGACATACTGGACATCGGCGCGGAATCCACCAAACCGGGGTCGGAGCGGATTTCGGCGGCTGAGGAGATGCGCCGTTTGATTCCGGTGCTCAAGCGGCTGAAGGACCGCCTGGCGATTCCCATTTCCGTAGACACCTACAAAGCCGAAATCGCCGAGCGGGCGCTGGAGTTGGGGGTGGAGATCATCAACGATCCTTCGGGTCTTACGTTCGAACCGCAACTGGCGCGGGTGGTCTCGAACCACAATGCCGGCCTGGTGGTGAACCATATGCGCGGGCGGCCGGAGACCTGGGGCAAGCTGGGGCCGATGCCGGACCCGGTGGGCACGATCGCGCGCGATCTGGATGCCGCCGTCAGCCGGACGCGGCACGTGGGGATCGACAAGTCCCGTCTGGTGATCGACCCCGGGCTAGGGTTCGGAAAGCGTAAGGAACAGAACGCTCTGATCCTGGGACGGTTGAGCCAACTGGCCGCCTTCGATCTACCCTTAATGGTGGGGCCCTCGCGTAAGGCGTTCTTGTCGCATCCTACTGCCGAAGAAACCAAATTCGCCACGGCAGCGGCGGTGGCCGCCAGTGTTTTGGGGGGCGCGCACGTCGTTCGGGTGCACGACGTGGTGGAGATGCGCGCGGCAGCGGATGTGGCCGATGAGATTCTGCACGCCCTTGTGAGCGAAGGAGGCATGAGCCGCTCCGGTCCGCGTCCGCTATAATGTGAAGCCGGGGACTGTTACTAGTCCATGAACGATATTAAGAAGAAGCTGCAGGAAGAAATCGCCACTCTCGAATACGAACTACGTAACGAGCTTCCCCGCGAAATCCTGAAGGCCCGGGCGCACGGAGACCTGAGCGAAAACGCCGAGTATCATGCGGCCAAGGATCGCCAGGGCTTCGTCAACGCGCGTCTCAACCAATTGAAGAAGCGGTTGGCCGAGATGTCGATGGTGGATTTTTCCAAGATCCCGCATGATAAAGTGGGACTCGGATCGACGGTGGTCGTGCTGGACGTGAAGCGCGACGAGGAAATTACGTACAACCTGGTCACCAGCGAGGAGGCGGACGCCGCGAATGGCAAGATTTCCACAACCTCGCCGATCGGCCGCGCGCTCCTGGGGAAAGAAGTGGGCGATGTGGCGCGAGTCACGAGCCCCGGTGGCGCCAAGGAACTCGAAATCCTGAAGCTCACCACCATTCACGACGCAGCAAATTGATATGACCTACACCCGGTTGATCGGGAATGTCTTCGGCGCGATCATCGACCGCATCGTTGGCTGGCTGGCGTTATCTCGCATTCATCCCAACGTACTCACGTTTCTCGGCCTGGTGATCAATGCGTGGGCGGCCTTTTTGTTTGCGCAGGGGAAATTCCGCTGGGGCGCGGCCGTCGTGATTGGCGCGGGCGTGTTCGATATGGTGGATGGGCGCGTGGCTCGCGCGACCGACCGCGTGACGCGTTTCGGCGGTTTCTTCGATTCGGTTCTGGACCGCTATTCCGACTTGGCCCTGTATGTCGGCCTGCTGGTTTATTACGCTTCGATCAATCGCTTCTTCTATATCGTGCTGACGGCCATCGTGATGACCGGCTCGGTGATGGTGAGTTACGTGCGTGCCCGAGCCGAATGCACCATTCCTAAGTGCAAAGTAGGATTTCTGGAGCGGCCCGAGCGCATCGTGCTGATCATCATCGGCGCGCTGTTCGACCGCATGGCCGCGGTGTTGTGGGTGATCGCGGTGCTCTCGAACCTTACGGTGCTGCACCGCATGATCTACACCTGGCAGGAAGCCAGGCGTTTGGAAGACGCGCAACTGCGTGCGGTCCCCGAAGATGCGATGAAGAAGACGGTCACATGAACGAAGAATTGATCGAGCGGCTGAAAATCCGGGAGTTGGTCGAGAATTGGGCGCTCTGGCGCGACGCCAACGATTGGGACCGCTTCCGCACGGTCTGGGCGCCGGAAGGCCGCATGATGGCCACGTGGACCCAGGGGACGTTTGAAGAGTTCATTGGGATGAGCCAGGCCGGGTTCGCCAAGGGTGTTCGCATCCTGCACTTTCTTGGCGGGAGCACCATCGAGGTCAACGGGCCGCGCGCCATCGCGCTCACCAAAATGACCATTTCGCAGCGAGGCAAGGTGCACGACGTGTTGTGCGATGTGGTGTGCACCGGCCGGTTCTGCGATTTCCTGCGCAAGATGGACGATGGCAGCTGGGGACTCTCGCTGCGGCAGCCCATTTATGAGAAGGACCGCATGGATCCGGTGGACCCAGCCGCCAAGCTGGAACTCGATCCGCAGCGCCTGGCGCGGTTTCCGGAAGGGTACCGGCACCTGGCGTATCTACAGTCGCTGATCGGCTACCCGGTGAAGACCGATATGCCCGGGCTGACCGGGCCTGAGGTCGAGGCGCTGTATGCGCGCTGCCGGGCTTGGCTGGCGGGCGAATCGAAGACGATCGACGCGCGCGGGTAACGCTTGCCGCTCTTCGCAGGGCATGGCCGAGAACAGCGCATGTGAGGACAGAATCCCGTGGGACGGGCCATCGTTTTTGTGGCCTGTCGTCTTCGGAGACCACGGCAGACGACAAAAGGCGATCGTCTGCCCCACTTACTCGAGTTCCGCGCCTGAGGTGCTCAGGCTGAGGCGGCCGTGCTTCACCCCCTTCGTGCTGATCAGGACGTCGGCTACCTTGCGCACTTCGGCCGACTTACCCCGCACCACCAGAACTTCCAGGCAGTTATCGTGGTCGAGATGCACATGTAACGTCGACAAAATGGAGCGGTGGAAATCGTGCTGGATGTCGGTAAGCTTCTCATTCAGCATGCGGACGTGGTGGTTGTAGACGAGCGTAATGGTGCCCACCACCTGACTGTCGGGCGATTCCCACATGCGTTCGACCAGTTCGTCCCGTATTAGATCTCGAAAGGCTTCGGAGCGGTTGGTATAGCCGCGTTGGCTGATCAGGCGGTCGAACTTCTTCAGAAGATCGGAGTCGATGGCCACGCCGATACGGCTGAGCACACTCATGGGTCACATCTTACAGCATCGGCCCATTTCCGCCGCTCGTGACACGATTTTCGCGATCGTGCTACTGTGGATAGGTCGTGCACATACCCGATGGGTTTCTCTCAACGCCGGTGTGGGCCACGCTCGATGCGGCGGCCGCTCCAGCCGTCGTGTATCTGACGCGGCGCGCGCAACGGAGCTTGGAAGAGAACAAAGTTCCTCTATTAGGAGTGCTGGGGGCGTTTGTTTTTGCGGCCCAAATGATCAATTTCCCGGTGGGTCCGGGCACGACCGGACACTTGGTTGGAGGCGCTCTGCTGGCGTTCACGCTGGGACCGGCGCCAGCCAGTATGGTGATGGTGGCGATTCTGGCCGTCCAGGCCCTGGTATTCCAGGATGGCGGAATTCTGGCGCTGGGCGCCAACATCACCAACATGGCCGTGATGGGGGTCCTGGCCGGATATCTGCCATTTCACATCTGGGGCGCAACCCGATGGCGCGGATTCTCGGTGTTTGCCGGCGGAGCGCTTTCCGTGCTGGTGAGCGCGTGCCTGGCGCTCGCAGAATTGCTGATCTCGGGCGTCCGCATGCCCGGGTCGGTGTTGAGCGTCTCACTCGCGCTGTTTACGGTCTCGGCAATCCTGGAAGGAGCCATCACGCTGGCAGTGCTGAGGGCATTGGAAAAGGTGCAACCGAAAACCATTCATTATCCGCGGCCCGGCCGGTCTCCCGTTCTGGCTGGCGTAGCGCTGACGGCGGTGCTGTTGGCGACGGTTGGGGTTTTGTTCGCGGCCAGTGGGCCGGATGGCATCGAAAAGGTTTTGAATCTGCATGCCGGCTCGCTGCAGGTTAATCTTCTGCGGCAAGCATCCACGGGCATCCTCGGTCTCGCAATGATCTATGGAGCTTGCCTGGTGATCGGACGAGTTGCCTCCCGGCGCAGGAGCCTGTGAGTTGCGGCACCTGGCCCTGGAGCGCTGGGCGCGTGGTTCGAGCCCGCTACATCATCGCGATCCCAGAGCCAAGATCGTCGCACTGCTCGTATTTCTAATCGCCCTGGCCACGGACTCTCACGGCCTTCCCTGGTTCGCGCTGGGGCTGGTGGTGCTGCTGGTGACTGCCTTGCTCTGGGCCCGCATCCCGGTTTGGGGTGCGCTCGCGCGCGCGGGAATTGTGCTGCCGTTCTCGGCCGTTTTTGCCGCTGTGAGCTGGTTGGCCGGGGATCCGGCACGGGGAGCGCCCCTGGCGATGAAAAGTTACCTTTCGGCCTTGGCCGTGCTCGTGGTCACCTCCACGACGCCGCTGCCGGTACTGTTGCGGGGCCTCGAGGCGATGGGCGCGCCGTCGTTCCTGCTGGATGTCGGTCAGTTTCTCCATCGGTATTTCTTCGTAATTTCGGAAGAAGCACAGCGCATGAATCAGGCGGCGGTGGCGCGCGGTGTTTCCGGCCGCCAATGGGGCTTCGGAGGGCCGGTGTTTCGCGCATCGGCCGGCGCGCTGGCGGTCCTATTTGGACGTTCTTATGGGCGCGCTGGAGACATTCACAGGGCGATGCTGGCGCGCGGGTTTGACGGCAGGTTTCGACCGTTGCGTACGTTGCGCTTTCAGCGTGCCGACTTGCTGTTCACGGCAGTCGCTTCGCTGGCGCCGATCGCGATGCGCCTCGCGGTGGAAAGGGCGCTGGCGTGAGTCCCTTGATCGAAGTCCGCGGTCTCTCTTACCGCTACGAGGATGGCACGCTCGCCCTCAACGGCGTGGATTTCCGCATGGAGCCGGGCGAATCGGTAGCGCTGCTCGGACCAAACGGAAGCGGGAAGACTACGTTCGTACTGCACTTGAACGGCCTGCTTCGCGGCGAGGGCAGCATACAGGTTTGCGGACTGCCGGTCGAGAAGCCGAATCTGCCGGCAATCCGGCGCAAGTTAGGGGTTGTTTTTCAGGATTCGGACAATCAACTGTTTATGCCTACAGTTGTCGAGGATGTGGCGTTCGGGTTACTCAACTTAGGCATGGAAAACGAAGCAGCACTCTCGAAGGCGCGGGCCGCACTCGAGACGGTAGCGATGTCTGCCGCCGAATCCAAGGCGCCTTATCATCTGAGTGCCGGCGAAAAGAAGAGGGTGGCCATCGCTGGAGTGCTCGCTATGGAGCCGGAGATACTCGTGCTCGACGAGCCCACAACGTTTCTCGATCCGCCTGGACATCGATCGCTCGCGGAATTGCTCGCCCAGTTACCACAATCGAAGATAGTGATTACTCACGACAGCCGCTTGGCCGCGGCCCTATGTAAGCGGGCGGTTTTCTTCGAAAGGGGACAAATAGCGGCAGAAGGTCCCGTGGATAGCATTGTTGCCCGCTTCGGTTGGGATGTGAGCTGGGAACGGACTAAGTTGCGATCTTAGGCTTCCTTGCCGGATTGGGCCACGCGTTTGCGATGCTCTGCCCAGCGCTTTTTTTGCGCCGCTGCAATGCGGCGCCGCGCAGCAGGACTGAGCACGCGTTTAACTCCGGCTCTCTTAGTAGCCGCGGCCGGGGAAGCTACCGGCCCTCTCTTCCCTCTTAGTTGAGATTCAATTTCTCTGATCTTGTCATCGATCTTTTGTCTCTCGATCTGATAACCCACCAGAGCCATCTGTAGCGTAGTAACATCTGCAACGGTTCTAGGTCTGGCCATTTTTCACCTCCGCATACTATATCATGAAGGTTCTCCGACGACGCTATGGAATTCTCTTAGTGCCGGAATACCATGAGACTTGTAATTCAGCGTGTAAGCAAGGCACAGGTTATCGTAGCTAATGAAACGGTGGGAGCTATCAACACCGGGCTTCTGGTGTTGGTTGGATTTGGGAGGGGTGATTCCGAGCAGGACGCCAATTACCTATTGGGCAAGCTTCTCGGATTACGTATTTTTCCGGACGAGAACGGTAAGATGAACCGCAACATCGCGGAGGCCGGCGGTTCTCTGCTGATCGTTTCGCAATTCACGCTTTATGGCGACTGCCGGCGCGGCAACCGTCCCAGCTTCGACGGTGCAGCAGCGCCCGATCGAGCGCTGGCATTATACGAACAGTTCGTCGAAGGAGCGCGGCGCGGATCGGTCCCGGTAGAAACGGGAGTTTTTCAAGCCACGATGGAAGTCCATCTGGTGAATGATGGACCAGTCACGATTCTGATGGACTCGGCGGATCGCAGCCGGCCGAACGCGACTCCGGCAGGAAACGATTAGCGCTCTTTTTTTCCACAACCTTTAGGGGGCTGCTGAAAAACCGCTTGCTAACGCGCGCGGCCCGGAAACGCGGCATCGAGTTCACAGGCAGTTATGGCCGGCCGATCACATCGTTACCGAGCGGATGTTTGGGGCTTTTTCAGCGCCTGGTAGGGGAGTAAGTGCGTTCTCAAGCCGTATACTGAGATTTGTCAACCCGAAAGCCAATCCTGTATCGCGATGCCGGTGTCAACATAGACGAAGCCGACCGCGCGGTGTCTTCTATTAAGAAATTCGCGCGGCAGACGTTTACACGCGGCGTACTCACCGACATAGGAGGCTTCGGCGCAGCCTATCAGCTCTCCGGACTGCGCCGGCCGGTATTGATCAGTTCCGCCGACGGTGTAGGCACCAAACTCAAACTCGCGTTCCTTACCGGGAGACACGACACCGTTGGTGAAGACCTGGTGAACCATTGCGTCAATGACATTGCGGTGCAGGGCGCGACGCCGCTCTTCTTCCTGGACTATTTCGCCGTCGGAAAACTGGATGCGGCGGTTGCCGCGGCGGTGGTTTCGGGGATTGCGCGCGGCTGCAAACAGAACGGGTGCGCCCTGATTGGAGGCGAGACGGCTGAAATGCCGGGCCTGTATGCCGAAGGCGAATACGACCTGGCAGGATTCATCGTGGGAGCGGCGGAACGGTCTGGACTCCTGGCGGGAGGGAAGGTGCGGAAAGGCGATGCACTGCTGGCGCTGCCTTCGACCGGACTTCACACCAATGGCTACTCGCTGGCACGGCGCTTGCTTTTCGATCGTGCGGGGTACGGGCCGAAAACTGTTTTGCCGGAGATCGGCGCCAGCGTGGCTGATGCGCTACTGGCTGTCCATCGCAGCTATCTGAAACCGATTCGTGCGCTGATCGGAGCGAACCTTCTGCACGGAGCGGCTCACATCACGGGCGGCGGCATTACGGACAATACGCCCCGCATGCTCCCGAAAGGCCTGGCCGCGAGCATCGACGCCGGGAGTTGGAGGGTTCCGCCCTTGTTCGAAGTAATGCGACGCATCGGAAACATACCGGATGACGACTATCGGCGTACCTTTAATCTAGGGGTGGGCATGATCCTGGCGGTGCCAGCACGGCGGGAAACCAAGGCAGAAACGATACTGCGCCGTCTGGGTGAGTCTCCCTTCCGTATTGGCGAGGTCGTGTTGCACAGGCCGCGGCGGCCGCGTCTGGAGTACCGATGAAACGGCTGGCGATTCTGCTCTCCGGGCGCGGATCGAATTTTGAAGCCATCGCCGACAGCATAGGGCGGGGCGAAATTGCAGCCTCGATCGCCGTCGTAATCAGCAATCGGGCGGAGGCCCGGGGTGCGGCGCTGGCCGAAGAGCGCGGCATCCACTGCGTGGTGATTCCTTCGAAAGGTGTCGACCGGGAAGCTTATGACCGGTCGCTCATCCAGGAGTTACAGAAACACCAGGTGGACCTGGTCTGTCTGGCCGGTTACATGCGAGTGTTGAGCGCCACCTTTGTACGCGCGTTCCCGAATCGCATCCTCAACATCCACCCGTCCCTGCTGCCCGCGTTTCCCGGTCTCGACCCCCAGCACCAGGCGTTGGCGTACGGAGTGAAGGTGAGCGGGTGCACGGTGCATTTTGTGGACGAATACCTGGACGCCGGACCCATCATCTTGCAATCGGCGGTTCCGGTCGAAGGTGAGGACACGGAAGAGAGTCTGGCGCAGCGGATTCTACAGCAGGAGCACCGGATTTATTCCGAGGCGATTCGGATCGTTCTCGAAGGCAATTACCACATTGAAGGACGGCGCGTGATCCTTACGTAGGATTCTCTTCGCGTTTGGCGGCGCGCATTTGCAGATACTCGGATAACTTCATGGGAGGGCCGCCGCCCATTTCCATCTGGCGCTCGACAGCCTTTTGGTATTGCCGCAGAATATCGGACTTCCGCTTTCGTTCCAATTGGCAGGTCTCGAAATCCAGGAGCAGTTCGATCTCCCATGGCTGGAAATCGTTGCGCGTAATCGAGCCGCGCTGGAGCTCGCCGATCAGGCGTCGAAACCGGTTGAGCATCAGCTCAACCAGCACTAAATCGTCTGCTGCTGACATCCAAAACCAGGATCGTCATTTTCCGGCAAAAACATTAGTGGTTCTTCCCTCGGTTCTGGTACGGGATGAGTGACCCAAACCTCCGGTACGGTACTTGCAAACTGCGGGGGGGCTCGCGAGCTAACATAAGAGGAACCTGAGGGTAAGTTGCATGCGATCTGTCTGTTTCCTGGTAGCGGCGCTTTGTCCGGCGGTTTTCGGCGCCAGCGTCCCTAGAAATTGCGTCGAGTCGGTTCCTTTGGCGACCTTCTTAATTAAGGTGGCTCCCGCGAACGGCGCCGCGCCGCTCCCCATTCGGGCTGTGAATACTATTGGCAAGGGCTACAAGCTGTCTGCGACGCCCGTGAAGGTACCGCCAGATATCAAAAAGAATGCGCGGATCGCCTTGGTGGTGGTGCCCGCGGGCTCGGCTTCAAATGAGGGAGTGACGGTTCTAGAGCAGCATGAGCTCGACGGCACCGCGGAATGGACGATGCCGTTTACGGTGGGATCGGTTTTGCTGGTTTTTGGTCCGCAGGGTCTGGACGAGAAGCGAGTCACACGGCTGGTCTCGAAAGATGATGATCTGGTGTCGGAACTCGCCACCTACGCGGACCAAACCGAGAACCTGGAAGACACCATCGAAGCGCTGGCCGCGATCGAGGACAACAGCGACGAGGACGTGGATGCCACACCGACCCGCATGAGTGCCTCCGACCAGGTCTTGTTCGCCCTGACGCGCGCGCTCAATCCCGTGATGGTGGCTTACAATCCGCTCGGGGTGGGCAAGCGCGCCGGATCCGCGACACGAATGGGCCAAGCCACCGAAGCGTTCTTCGAAAACGCCGGTGGATTCGTGCCCGGGGGCGGCGCGCTGCCGGTAGTCAAATCATGGCTGATGCCAGACACGGAATTTCGCACGGTCTATACGGAGCCGGCTGCCGATAACGGCCTCACACTGTGCGCGCAGCGCAAGACGACGGGCACCCGTAATCGTTTCGTATACCTTTGGGCGCACCGGGAGGTGAACAGCGGACCGCCGCCAATTTCGATCGCGCAGCCGGCCTGGCTGCCGATCGGCGCGCGGTCGACCATACCCGTCAGGGTGAAATCAGAGGACTGGCCTTTAGTGGACCGGGTCCGCGATTGGGCGTTTTTGGGCGGCGGCGCGCCAGTCGACGTAAGAATTCGTTCCGATCAGCGCCGCCTGCTGGAACTCGATCTCCGCAAAAGCGCCGCTCTGGCGGGAACGTATCGTCTGGAAGGCAAGTGGGACTGGGGGACAACCGCGGTGACCGGGGAGTTTCACTTGGCGCCTTTGGTGGATGCCGCGGCGGTGACGATCGCCGATGAGTCCCGCGGCGCACTGGTAGATGGCGCAGGGGTGGTGCCGTTGCACCTGGAAGGCGGCGATTTCCAGTTCGTCGAGCGCGTTTCCATCCGCAGAGCAGGCCGGCTCGGCAGCACGCCTGCCGATCTCGATTATGTCCTTCCCGTGGGCTTGCGCGCCGGGCCTCAGCAGTCCATGGAAGTGGAGATCGACACCAACCATTTCCGCGCCGGCGCATACGTGCTGGCTCTGGCGCAGACCGGAGGGTCAACCCAGAACCTGCCCGTGCGCGTGCTTCCGGTGGCGCCGAAAATCGAGAACCTGCCGTTGCGAGTGAATGTCGGGGCGAAAGAGCTCAGGTTGGAATTGCAGGGCACAAACCTGGATCGGCTGGAGGGCCTGAGTGCGGAGCACGCCACGCTGCGGCTCGGCGATGTCACTGGCGATCGGCGCGAAGTTTTCGTGTCGCTCGACAGCGCGGCTCGGAAGGGTGACCGCCTGGCATTGCAAATCGCAACCGGCGGAGTGCCTGATGCCGCGCGCATCGCGGGCGGGATCACGGTGATGGGAGAGCGGCCGCGCATCGTAAGCGTGAAGCTGTCGCCTCCGGCCGAGTTGGCCGGTTGGCTGCGCGAAGGTGAAGTGCCTGCCGGTTCGTTTGTGGGGATGACCCTTCAGGTGCAAAATGCAGACGCCCAACCGGCATTGCGCTTCGATTGCGCGGAAACTGCACGAACGCTCGAGCCGGTTCGGGTTCGTGCCGGTGAACGGCGTGCCGCAGCGAAGCTCGATTACCTGGGCGAAGGATTGCTTTTCGCCTCGGCTGACCCGGGCGTGGTGGGAACCCCCGGTTGCACGCTTCAGGCCGCAGTGGAAACGGAATCGGCTGGCACGTCGGAAGCGGTCGTGGTGGGCCGTGTGATCCGGCTGCCGCGCATCGAGAGTATTGCTCTGACCAACGAGACCGCGGATCAGGGCTATGTGGCCGTGTTGCGCGGGCGCGACCTGGAAGCGATCGAGAAAACCGGCTGGACCGCGACGAACGGCTTCCCGGTACCTGGCCCCCCGTTGAGCGTGGCTGGAGAAGGGGACCGCCAGACGCTCCGCGTGGTCCTGCCTTGGCCTTCGCCGACGCCGATGGCGCCTGTCTTTATCTGGCTGCGAGGCGACCAAGAAGGGCGCGCGGTGCCGCGCCGATAAGCGCGGTTCGGCGTCAAGCCCCCGGCGAAACGGCAGCTACTTCGCGCAAGCGGCGCTCGAGGAACCGGCGCTCGCGATCGTTCGTTACCAGTTCCAGCGCTCGCGAATAGCTCTTGGCTGCGTCCTCGCGGGAGCCCATGCGCCGCAGCAGATCGGCTCGCGCGGCGTGAAACAGATGATAGTTGTCCAGATCGCCGCTGGTCGCAAGTGCATCCACCATCGTCAACCCTGCCCCCGCCCCTTGCGCCATGGCCACGGCAACCGCGCGGTTCAAGGAAACGACGGGCGAGGGTTCGAGGCGCTCCAGTTCACTGTATAGCCTGACGATTTCCCGCCAGTTGGTATCTTCCGCGCGTGCCGCTTTCGAGTGCTCGGCCACGATGGCCGCCTGCAAGGCATAGGGACCGGGTCTCGACCGCATGGCCTCTGCGACCAGTGGCAGCGCTTCGGCAATCTGCGCTTTGTTCCAGCGGCTACGGTCCTGCTCTTCGAGCACGACCAGATCGCCGGCTTCGTCCACGCGGGATTCACGGCGAGAATCGTGGAGCAACATCAGCCCGAGCAGACCGGTCGCCTCGGCTGGCGGCGCGCCCGCGGGGCTGGACGACATCAGCGACCTCACGAGCCGGCCCAGTCGAATCGCTTCGGCGGCCAAATCGGTGCGGATGAGCCGCTCGCCGCGAGTGGCCGTGTAAGCCTCATTAAAAACGAGGTAGATCACGGTCAATACCGCCGCCAGCCGCTCGGCAATCTGGCTGGCTTCGGGAACCACATAGGGAATCCGCGCCTCGCGGATTTTGCGCTTGGCCCGCACCAGCCTCTGCGCCATGGTAGGGGTCGGCACCAGAAACGCGCGGGCGATTTCGTCGGTATCGAGCCCGCAAAGGGTGCGCAGTGTCAATGCCACCTGGGCCTCCGGCGCTAGCGCAGGGTGGCAACAGGTGAAGATGAGGCGAAGACGCTCGTCGGCGATCTCACCGCTGGCCGGAAGTTCTGTGGTGGCCGATGCCAATTCGTGGACCAGTTGCGATTGGATTTTCTCGGTAAACAGGGTCTCGCGGCGCAGCCGGTCGATGGCTTTGTGGCGCGCGGTTTGCACGATCCAGGCGCGTGGAAACTCCGGGACGCCGTCCGTTGGCCATTGGTCAAGAGCAGCCGCAAATGCCTCCTGTGCATATTCTTCCGCCAGATCGAAGTCTCCCAGCAGCCGGATCAGGGTGGCTACAATACGGCCCCAGTCCGAGCGGTACAATGCTTCGACAGCGGTTACGGCGTCCACGGGCATACCCGATCTTAGAATTTTTTTCGGGGTGGGTGTCGATTTGGGCCGCTGTGAATCGATGCAACCAGGGAGGGGAGCTCGAATGAAATACATGTTGCTGATTTATCTGGACGAGAACTCACTGAGCGAAGCCGAGCGCGCGCAGTGCTATCAGGATTCCGCGGGTTACGCGCGAAAGCTCCACGTGGAGGGCCGCTATTTGGAAGCCGCACCGCTCTATCCGACGTCGACCGCCACGAGCGTGCGCATTCGAGACGGCAAGCGGCTCATCACCGATGGCCCTTTTGCCGAGACTCGCGAGCAACTGGGTGGGTACTTCCTGATCGAAGCGGAAAATCTGGATCAAGCGATCCAGATCGCGGGCGAAATCCCGGCTGGAAAGTGGGGGACCGTAGAAATCCGGCCAGTGCTGGAAATCACCGGATTGCCGGCTGAAAGGGGCGCCGATCTGGCAGCATCCCGTTCGACTCAATAAGGAGACGGCGTATGCATTCGACGACGCCAATGGTTTCGCCGTCCAAGAAAATGCTGTGGACAGGCCGCATCCTCTCCGGCGCGGTGGTTGTGTTCATGCTGATGGACGGTGTCATGCATTTGACCAGAATCGATCCGGTGGTGCAGGCATTCGCGCAGCTTGGTTTTCCGTTGACTCTGGCAGTCGGCCTCGCCATTGTAGAACTGGTTTCCACGCTGCTTTACCTGTACCCGCGCACATCCATTCTCGGCGCAATTCTGCTCACGGCGTACCTGGGTGGCGCGGTGGCAACACACCTGCGCGTGGGGAGCCCGCTTTTCGGAGAGACGCTCTTTCCCGTATACGTGGGCATTCTTCTGTGGGGAGGGATTTATTTGCGCGAGCCGCGGCTGCATGTCCTTCTGCCATTAACGGGAACTCCGGT
>Ga0335081_10004124_pt1 | contig 22943 bp, 17 predicted proteins | sample Lox_Sample_35_FD_206713 | JGI IMG/M metagenome (GOLD analysis project Ga0335081, IMG submission 206713) | Soil microbial communities from Loxahatchee National Wildlife Refuge, Florida, United States - Lox_Sample_3.5 | ecosystem: Environmental > Terrestrial > Soil > Wetlands | place: USA...
GCGCCAGGGTGCCGCGCTCGAGCCGGGATCGGGCGCCTCCGCCGACCAGTTCGGGTCGGCCCTCGGCGCATGCTCGACCAGCCGCACGACGGCTTCGGTTACGTCGTCGATGTAGGTGAAGTCCCGCCGCATCTTGCCGTGGTTGAACAGCTTGATCGGCTTTCCCGCCAGCATGGCCTCGGCAAACAGCCACATCGCCATGTCGGGGCGGCCCCACGGCCCATAGACAGTAAAAAACCGCAGGCCCGTCGCCGGCAGCCCGAACAGATGCGCATAGGCATGCGCCATCAGCTCGTTGGCCTTCTTTGAAGCGCCGTAGAGGCTGAGCGGGTGGTCGACATTGTCGTGCACCGAAAACGGCATGTGGGTGTTGCTGCCGTAGACCGACGACGAAGAGGCAAACAGCAGATGCCGGCAGCCATGGTGCCGGCAGCCTTCCAGGATATTGGTGAAACCGACCAAATTGGCGTCGACATAGGCATAAGGATCTTGGAGCGAATGGCGCACGCCGGCCTGCGCGGCGAGATGCACGACGTGGGCAAACGCGTGCCGCTTGAACAGCGCGGCCATCTCGGCACGATCGGCGAGATCGAGCTTGACGAATTGGAAGCCGTCGAGTTTGGCCAGCTCGGCGCGGCGGGCTTCCTTCAGCTTCGGATCGTAATAGGCGTTGAGGTTGTCGAGCCCGACCACCTTGCGCCCGCTCTGCAGCAGCCGGCGCGCCACGTGGAAGCCGATGAAGCCGGCCGCCCCGGTGACGAGGATGGGTCCGTGGGACGTTGCGCCGGAAGCTACAGCCGCCATAGATCGATTCCTTCCGGTTTCTGCGCGCGGTCGAGCTTCGACTTGACGTCGAGCACGACGCCCCTGCCCTGCTTGAGCAGCTTGGCGATCATGGCCCAGCCCTTGGCAACATAGTCGCTATGCGCGACGGCAAAAATGACGGCATCGGCCGGCACGAGCTTGTCGAACGGCGTCAGTGTCAGCCCGTATTGGCGCACCGCGTCTTCCGGCGCGGCGAGCGGATCGTGCACCTGCACGCTCACGCCGACGCGCGCAAGCTCGCGCACGATGTCGGTCACCTTCGAGTTGCGGATGTCCGGCACGTTTTCCTTGAAGGTCAAGCCGAGGATCGTGACCGTCGGATTGGAAGAGCCGCGCTGCAGCAAGGCGCGCATGCACTCGCGCGCGACCCGTCCGCCCATGCCGTCGTTGATGCGCCGGCCGGCCAGGATGATCTCGGGATGATAGCCCGCCTTCTCGGCGCGGAAGGTCAGGTAATAGGGGTCGACGCCGATGCAGTGGCCGCCGACCAGGCCGGGCTCGAAGTTCTGGAAATTCCACTTGGTCGCGGCGGCGGCCAGCACGTCGCCGGTATCGATGCCGAGCTGATGGAAGATGGCGGACAGCTCGTTCATGAAGGCGATGTTGAGGTCGCGCTGGGTGTTTTCGATCACCTTGGCGGCCTCGGCCACCTTGATCGAGGGCGCCCGGTGGACGCCGGCCTTCACCACCGAGCCGTAGACCGCGGCGACGATGTCGAGCGTGCGCGCGTCCTGCGCCGCCACCACCTTGGTGATCGATTCGAAGCGATGCTTCTTGTCGCCGGGGTTGATGCGCTCGGGGGAATAGCCGACGGTAAAATCGCGTCCGCCGGCGAGGCCCGACGTTTTCTCCAGCAGCGGCAGGCATTCTTCTTCGATGGCGCCTGGGTAGACCGTCGACTCATAGACCACGATGTCGCCGCGCTTGAGCACGCCGCCGACGGTTTCGGTGGCCGCAAATATGGCGTCCAGATCCGGCCGCCGCGCGCTGTCGATCGGGGTCGGCACGGTGACGATGTAGAAGTCGGCATCGGCGAGCCCGCGCGCATCGTGCGCGTAGGCGAGCGTCGGTTGCTTGAGATCGGCGGGCTCCACCTCGCGCGTGCGGTCGCGGCCGGCGCGCAATTCATCGATGCGCGAGCGGTCGATGTCGAAGCCGATGACCGGGACGCCGGATTTGGCAAAGGCGACCGCGACCGGCAGGCCGACATAGCCGAGCCCGATCACCGCGATTTTGCGCTGCTGCGCCATGCCTGCTCAGGCGGAATAGAGGTGCCGATAGCGCTCGATGGCCGTCTCGAGCGAAAAATTTGCGAGAATGCGGGCGCGCGCCGCCGCCGCGCGCCGCACAAACTCTCCGTGCGGCAGCGAGGCGGCAATGCCGATCGCCTTGGCGAGCGCCTCGGGATCGCGCGGCGGCACGATCAACCCGGTGTCGCCGACGATACGGCGCGCGTCGCCGACGTCGGTCGCAACGGGAACGAGGCCGGCGCTCATGCCTTCGGCGATCACGTTGGAAAAGCCCTCGCCGAAGGCCGAGCTCGAGGCCAGGATATCGGCAGCGGCATAACAACGCTCGGTGTCGCGGCGCAGGCCGAGCGCGCGCACGTTGGGCGGAGTGGCCAAAGCCTGCGTGCCGTCCCCCACCATGATGCCGGCGACCGCTGGCAGCCGGGCCATGGCGGCGAGAAAGCTGGCCTGGTCCTTCATCGCATCGACCCGCGCGACGTGGAGCACGACAAGCGCGTCGCCGGCAATACCGAGTTCGCCGCGCACCTCTTTGCGCAGGACCGGATCGGGGCGAAAGCGGCCGGTATCGATGCCGTTGTCGACGACGTCGAGGCGCTGCGGCCGCAGGCCGCGCGCGCGGTGAAAGTCGGCGCCGGCCCGCGAATTGGCGATGACCAAGTCTGGCAGACGCGACAGCAACGCGCTCAGCCTGATGACGCGGCCATAGCGCGCTTCGTCCATGTTGGAGGCGCGCAGGTTCCAGAACAGCTTGCGCTCGCGGCGGCCTGGGCAGAGGTAATGCGCGAGCGTGGCCGCGATATTGCCGTTGTACATCCAGCCCTGCAGGATGCGCGGGCGCAGGCGCCGCACGGTGCGCAGCAGCGTGGCCATCGCGCCCACCAGCGAGAGCGGCGAAGCCGCATTCAACACCGTCACATCGACGCCAGCCGCGCGCAGGTCGCCGGCAAAAGCGTCGAGCGCGCTGAGGCTGACGACGTGCTGCGTGAGGCCGCGCGCGCGCAGGCCGGCGGCCAGCTGCACCAGCATGTTTTCCGCGCCGCCCCGGCCGAGCCCGCTCATGACGTACATCACATCGGTCATGCGGCGGGGCCGACGACGAGCGCGAGCTGGGTGAACAATGCCGCCTCGTCGTAACGCTCCCGCCACCAGGCGTGCACGGTGCCGGCGTAGGATTCCTTCAGCATGCGGGATGCAATCGAGCGGGCTGGAATGCCGCAACGCGTAAGCAGCGCCGGCACGTCCGGCGCGCGCAAGAGGTTGATCGCCTTGCCGCGGCGCGCGATGTAGTCGGCGGGCGGCTGCTCGTAGAGGCCGTCGAAGGGATTGCCGGTCGGGTAGTGGTTGCCGAAATCGACGAGGTGCAGAAAGCGGGTCTGCGCGTTCTGGATGCTGGCAAGCTTCTCGGCGGTCGCTTCGAGCGGAAAGACGTGCTCGAGACAGGATTGCGACAGCACGATATCGGCGGGACCCGCAATGGGCGCCGCCTCGAATCCGCAACGATGAATGCTCATGCGCGCACCCAAGGCCTGGCAGAACTCGGCAAAATCCATGCGCGGTCCGTAGAGGGCGGTGAGATCCGCGTGAAAGACCCGCAAGTAGCGGCCGGCGACTGCCTCAGAACCGAACAGTACCTCGTCCCATTCCGGCTCGGCGCTCTCAAAGCTGGCAGCGCCGCAGAAGATGGCCAACGGTCCATAGCCGGCCAAGGGCCCGCACCCGACCTCGACCACGCGCCGGCCGGCGAAATCGAGCGGCTCCCACGGCATGTGCCGGCGCACCACCGCCTCCTGCCGCATGAGCAATTCGGCAAAGCGGATGCCGCGCGCGTGCTTGGCGGACGACAATAGCTCGTCGGCTGTCCACGCCGGCCCATTGCGCAGCAGAGGCAGGCGTCGGCGCGCCAGCCGCCAGCTTTCGAGCGGCGTGAGCGAAAGCAGATAGCTCAGCTTGGGCATGGCACGGATCTGGCGGCGACGCGCTCGATCAGCCGCCCGTAGTCGGTGGCGATGCGCGCGAGCGAAAAGCGCTCGGCCACGCTTTGGGCGCCCGCGGCCAGGCGGGCGCGCTCGGCGGGGACATCGAGCAGGCGGTCGATGGCGGCCGCGAGCGAGTCCACGTCTTCCGGCCGCACCAGCACGCCGCCCTCGCCCGAGCCGAGGATATCGGCCGGGCCGTAAGGACAATCGAAAGCGATGACCGGCAGGCCGCAGGCCATGGCCTCGACGATGACGTGGCCGAAACCCTCCCAGCGCGACGGCAGCACGAACACGTCGCCATGGGCGTAGTACGACGCCGGGTCGGCGATAAAGCCCGCGAACAGCACGCGCTCGGCGACGGCAAGCTCATGCGCGAGCGCTTCCAGCGTAGCGCGCTCCGGCCCCTCACCGACGATGACCAGGCGCGCCTTGAACCCGCCGCCGCGGCATTTGGCCAGCGCCCGCAGCAGCAGGTCGAAGCCCTTCTGCCGGATCAGCCGGCCGACGGCGACCAAAACCGGCGCGCCGGCGCCGAACGTGCCCCAGGGCGCCTGCTGCGCCGCCTGCGCGCGGCGGCGCCAGGCCCCGATATCGACCGGATTGTGGATGGTCACCACGCGTCCCGGGTCGAGCCCGTAATCCTCGATCAATTCGCGGCCGACGCCATGCGAGAGCGCCACCACCGCGTCGGCCTGGCCATAGGCCCAGCGCACGGCCAAGCGCCGCAGCGGCCCGATATCGCCGCGCGCGCGGTGCGGATTGCTCTCGCGCAAGATCAAGCGCGGGCGATGCGCGCCGAGCCGCGCCGCGAGCGCGGCGACGATATTGGCATCCACCATGGTCGCGAACAGCACGTCCGGGCGCGCGGCGGCGAGATAGCGGCGCAACGGCAGCAGCGCGCCCCGCATCTGCGCGCAGCCGAGGTCGACCGGACGGCGATCCGTCGCCAGCCAGTCGCGCGCGGCCCCGCTGGTGCGGGCAACCACCAACTCGGCGGCAAAACGATCGGGCGGCAGCGCATTGACCAGATTGGCAATGGTGCGCTGCGCGCCGCCGGCGTCGAGATCGGACAGAAAAAAGGCGATGCGCGCGGGCGCAGCCACACTCACACGCCCCGCCGCCGCTTGCGCTTCGTCATCGCCCGGTCGCCGGCGGCCATCAGTTCGACTTCACGAGGCGGTACGGCCCGAGATAGAGCACGTCGAGGCCGGAGCAGAAGTAGGTGTGCAGGGCTTCCAAGGGCGAATTGACCATCGGCTGCTCGTTGATGTTGAGGCTGGTGTTCAACAGCACGGGAATCGAACTGACCTTGGCAAATTCGCCGATCAGGCGGCTGTAGAGCGGATTGGTTTGCGGATGCACGCTTTGAATCCGCGCCGTGCCATCGACGTGAACCACCGCCGGAATAGCGTGTTGGGCGCGCTGCTCGACCGGAAACGTCACCACCATGAACGGTGCATCGAAAGCGTCTTCGAAATAGTCCGCCTGGCGCTCGTACAGCACCGACGGGCAGAACGGCCGGAACTCCTCGCGATATTTGATGCGGACGTTGATGCGGTCCTTCATGTCCGCCGAGCGGGGATCTGCGATGATCGATCGATTGCCGAGCGCGCGCGGCCCGAACTCCATGCGGCCCTGAAACCAGCCGACGGTCTTCTGCTCGACCACGTCGGTGACGCACGCGGTCACCGGGTCGTCGAGCGCCTCGTAACGGGCGCCGATCTTGTCGAGCGTCTCCTTGATATGATCGTTCGAATACTCGGGACCCCAATAGGCATGCTTGAGCGGGGCGATTGCATAATTCGATTCGGCAAACTTCAGCATCGCCGCACCGAGAGCTACGCCGGCATCGTGCGGAACAGGCGGGACGTAAATTCGGCCAACCGACGGCTCGGCTGCGATCTCCATGTTCATCTTGCAGTTCAAGGCGACGCCGCCGGCCAAGCACACGTCCGCGCAGCCGGTTGCCTCGATCGCCGCGCGTGCCACATGGGTGGCAACGATTTCGAGCTGCTTCTGGCCGCTGGCCGCGATGTCGGTCAGGCGCTGATCGAGCGCCTGCCCGCGAAGGCGGCGCGGTCCGAGCAGGTCTTCCAGCTTTTCCGTAAAAATCCGCTCTTGCCGCGTCGAGAAGTCGCTGGTGAAGATTTCGCTGTCGCGCAACCGCTTGTCGAGCTCGCCGTCCAGCTCGTAGCTCATCCCGTTCGGGCGTAGGATGGCGGAAAATTTGTCGAGATAAAGCGGGCTGCCGTAGGCGGAAAGCCCCATGACCTTGTATTCGTCGTTGGTCATCTGATAGCCGAGATACTGGGTCAGCATCCCGTAATAGAGACCGAGACTGTTGTGCCTGCCGAAGCGCGTCAGCTCGCGCAGATCGTTGCCCTTCGCGTGCACGATCATGCCGGAACTCGAATCGCCGGAAAAGTCGAAGCAAATCACCGTCGCTTCGGGAAAGCCGGAGCCGTAATAGCTGCTCGCCGCGTGGCAAAGGTGATGGTCGTAGAGCTCGATCTTTGGGCTGTGGCCAAATTGATATTTGAAGTACTCGGTCAGCCGCCGGTCGTAATGGGTGTAACTCTTCAGCGGAGAACAGATCCAATCGACGTCCTTGATGCCGATGCCGGCCTGCTTCAGGCAATAGCTTATGGCGCCGCGCGGCAGCTCGCCGCGCGCGTGTTTGGCGAGCGTGAAGCGTTCCTCTTCCGCGGCGGCGACGAGCTGCCCGTCGCGCAGCAGCACCGCGCCGCCGTCGTGATGGCCGTGCTTAATTCCGGAGCTAATTCCAATCACATACATGTCTTGCAGCACCTGTCATTGCCGTGGCGCGCGCTTCTCACACAACGCCTGCGTCGGATCATTGGCGATGAAGGAAATGGGACTTGGGCTTGCGGCGGGGACGGCTCCTTAACAGAACCGGCCGAGCCCTCGCAAGCTGCTGATGTCGCCAACCGCACTAGGACCGCGTTGGCAACGCGGCGGCGGCCGTTACGGCCTGACGCTGCGCAATCGATTTCAGCAAGGCGATGTCCTCCGCGACCGATTGCGCCCAGGGCTTGATCAACCGTTTGGCCAATGCCGCCGCGTTCGCGCGCCGGCGTGCAATCTCGTCCGGCGCCGCCACAAGGCTACGCAGTACGCCGGTCAGCGAGCCTGGGAGCTGCGCGCGGTCGTAGCGGCGCGCCACGTCCGCCGGTATGAGATCGTCCGTGGTGGTGTCGAGCGGCACCGCCGGCTCCGATGACGGGAGAACAAGGCAAGCCGCCGCCGCCAGTGCCTCGAGATTGGCGTTGGACAAATTTCCGTACATGTTGGTCGAGACGTAGATGTCGGCGGCCCCGATAAAGTTCCTGACCCGGTCGTGGGGCTGCGATCCGACGATATGCACGCGCGCCAATTGTCCCGCCTGGCGGACGCGCGCCTCCATCGTCGCGCGCAGCGGCCCGTCGCCGACAACGACGAAGTCGGCGCAGTCGGGGCCGTCGTTCAGCAGCATCAGCGCCGCGTCGATGAATTCCAGACAGCCCTTGTAAGGCTCAAGCCGTCCGACAAAAGCGATCAAAGGCCGCGCGCCGAAGCCGGTTTCCGCCAGCGCCGCCCGCCGCTCCGGTTCGCTCAACGCCGTCATGTCGCAGCCGTTCAATCGCACGGTCAACGGCGTGTGCGGGTCGAGCAGCTTCGGCAGCACCACAGACGGATCGCTGCCCTCTTCCGTGCAAACCGCATGCGCGTAAGGCGAGCGCAGCAACCAACGGAACAGTGGCAGGCCGCCCGCAGCGATCTCGCGGTGATGCGGCATGATGCCCATGAAGCGCAGCACGACGCCACGATGGCCGAGGCGCGCCAAGAGCGCCGCCGGCAGAACATTGGCGTAGGTGGCGTAGACGATATCCGGCCGGAATCGCGCCGCGATCGCCAGAATACGCGCCGCGCTCTCCAATTCGGTTACTGCCATGCTCGCGCGCCGCAGGCCGAACCAATTGCGGTAAGGCAAAATGACCGAGTCACCGATGCGCGGCAGCTTCAGACTGCGCACGCGCGGGAAGCGCGCGTCCTCTTCCTTGACGGTGAACACGTTGAGCAGCTCGACCGCAGGGTCGGCGCCGAGACCTTCGAGCAGCCGATAAATGGCAGGCACACCGGCCGGCTGCCATTTGCCTTCCGCCAGGCTGGCCTTGAGGCCACCGAAGGCGCGCACCAATGAGAGCACGCGCAGCGGGGCTTTCCGTTCACCGCTCATCGGCTCAGTCCTGCCGCAGCTGATCGAAGCCGATGCCATGCCGCGCCAAATAGGATTCGGCGAGCCACGCAATATGGTTGCGCGCGCCGCGCCGGTCACGCCAGACCCGCCCATAGGGCACGCAAGCCGAGTTACCGGTGGCTTCCATCCAGTATTGCAGATAGCGGCGCTCGAAGCGGTGCCAACGCTCGGCGCCGAGCGGGGCATGCGCCGCCTTCGCCGCCAGACGCAGCGGCACCAGCCAGCGCGGACGGATGGTCTTGCGGTTGACCGGAACGTCGCGCCAGACGCCGCCCCAGTCGGCATTGCTCAGCATGCGGGCATAGAGCGCTTGCCCCGCTTTCTGCACGAGCGGCACGCCTTGCCAGAAGCGCAGGTAGGCATTGTCCCACAGCGGCAGCCGCCAGTCGTGGCCGAGGAATTCATAGATGCGCTGGCCGGTAATGACGTATTTGCACTGGCGATCCTGGAATTCGGCGTATTCGTAGAGCCCGTGGTCGGTTTCAGAATCGGCGAGCGAACCGCCCGTGCGCTCGATCGAGGCGCGTAGCAACGCGGCAATGCGGGCGCGCCGCGCCGGCGTCACGAGCGACCGCCACAGCGCGAAATGCTTGGCCGAGAGCGCGTCGATGAGGCGGCGCCAGCGCGCGTCTTCGCTCAGATTGACCGCCGGGCGGCGCAACTCGGGCGGAATATGATTGCCGGCGATGAAGTCGCCTGAATTGCCGTTGACGATGACGGCGTCGGCCGGAACAAAACCGCCGGCCTTCAGCTCCATCAGCGGCGCCATGTCCTGCACGAACGGCAGCGAAGCGCCACTGTCGGCGAAGTCCAGATAGCGGGAATAGGCCTCGCCGGCGAAGAAGCGGCGCTGCGTGGCGATGGTGGCCGGAACGAATGTCCATGGGTAGTCGAGCTTTTCGGCGATCGCCCTGCTGGTCTCAGCCTCGAAATTGCCGGCGCGCCCGTAGCTGAAGCATCGCACATTGTTATAGCCGAGATGGCGGGCGGCGCTCACGACCAGCCGCGAGTCGCGGCCGGCGCTCAGCGGCACGACCAAGGTCCGGCCGTCGAGCGAGGCGAGCATGCGCTCCATGATGGCGAGCGTTGTCTCCTTCAGCTCTCGTTCCAGCGCGGCGGGGTCCGCTTCACGCACGCGCCACGGCCGATAGGTGTAATAGCGGTGGCGCGTCGCCTTGCCGCCGGCAAACCAGATCAGCTCACCTGGGACCAATAGCTCGATGCCGCGATAGAGCGCGCCGGCGTCGACGGTGTAGCCGGCCATAGCGATCGACAGCGCGGCATCGGGATCGACATCGGCGAGACCCAGCCCGGCGCGGCGGCGCAGCCGCTCGGGCTGATCGTCGACCGTCCAGCGGCCGGCAACGCGCGCTGCCGCCAGCGGTATGCTGCGCACCCAGTCGACCGCGGCCACCGCCCAATCCGGGCCGGCGGCGACGACGGCGAACTGCTGCTCGGTGCGCAGCAACAATTCGCCGAGCCGTTCCGGCGAGACGGGACCTTTTGGCTCTGCCAGTTGCCTGGCCAGTTTGCCGCCGTCGACGCCGATCTGCCCTTTCAGCCAAAGCGTCACCGCGCCGGCGCGATGGCAGCGCCAGCCGTATTCCTCGCGGATGGCGATGTCGCAGACCGGCTGGCCGGCAAGCTGGGCGGTTTGCATAGTCATGGCGGTCACTGCAAATGCCCGACCGGCTGCGGCGCGGATTGACGCTGGCGCACCGGCGCCGACACTGTCCGCGGCGTTTCGAGGCTGCGCAGCCACATCTCGGTATTGACCAGGATCCACATCGACGCGATGCCGCGCCGCTCGCCGGCGCGGAAGCGCGCGACTGCTTTTGTCAGCGCGGGGCCGTCGGCGTAGGCGCGCAACCGGCCGTTCGGCTCGGCCAGCAGGTCGAGATAGCGACCGAGGCCTTTTTCGTCGGCGAGCCAATCGTCATAGGGCAGCCAAAGCCCGATCTTGCGGCGATAGACCGCATCGTGGTCGAGGTAGCGCGCGGCGATCTTCTTGAGCAGCGGCTTGGTGACACCCCCGGGCGCGCGCACGTCGCGCGGCAGGGCGTTGGCGACGCGCGCCAGCGGCAAATGCACGTAAGGGACGCGCGCCTCCACCGAGGCTGCCATCGCCATCTTGTCCTGGCGTACCAGCAGCGATTCGAGATAGGCGACCTGATCGACCGCGAATAGCCGGTCGCGGAAATCCGCAAAGCGCCGGCTGGTCGCTTCGCGCAAGCCAGGCTTCGGCGCCAGCGCCGGGAATACGCGATGCATGGCGTGGAAGTCGTGATAGACCGCGGAATAGATCGCGGCATCGCGGCCGGCGAGCCGCCGCAGCCCGAGGAAGGGGCGCACCGGCGGCAGCAGGCTTGCCGGCAGCAGGCGCGACAGCCGCTCCTGACGGGCGAGCTTGCGCCACAAACCGTAGCGCTCATAACCGCCGAACATCTCGTCGGCGCCCTCGCCGGTCAGTACCACTTTCGATTCCGCGCGCAAGCAGTCGCACAGCAGCATCAAGGTAACGCAGCCGCCATGCGGCACGGGCCCTTCCATGTGGCGCACCGCGCGCGGCAGCGCCTCGGCGAATTCGCGGCCGCCGATCTCGATCTCATGATGGTTGAGCCCGTAGCGCTCGACCATCGGCTTGCGATAGCGGCCCTCGTCGAAGGGATGATCGCCGAGGCTGACCGAATAGGAGGAGATGCGGCGGCCGGCGGCCTCGCTTGCCAGCGCCGCTACGAGTCCTGAGTCGACGCCGCCCGACAGCTGCAGCGTATAGCCGACGTCGCTCATCAGATGCGCGCGCACCGACTGCTCGACGGCGGCGAGTGTGGCGGTTTCGGCTTGCTTCGCCGACATGGACTCGTCCGAATGCAGCGTCTCGAGCACGTCGCAGAAGCGGCGGCGGCGAATGGCGCCGCCCTGCAACGGGATGGTGAGCAGCGTGCCGCCCGGCACCCGCTCGATGCCCTTGAGGTTGCTCAACGTGCCCGCGGCCCAGCTGAACAGCATGAGTTCGGCGAGCGCGGTTTCATCGACGCGCGGCGCCGCCAAGCGCGTCAGCGGCGCCATCTCGCTGGCGAGCCCGATGCCGCTTGGCGTTTCGCACAGATAGAGTGGCTTGATGCCGAACGGGTCGCGCGCGGCGATAGCGACTTGCTGCGCACGGTCGACCAGCACGAAGGCGTACATGCCCTCGAGCCGCTCGACGACGTCGGCGCCCCAGCGCAAATAACCGTTCAGGATGACTTCGGTGTCGCTGTTGGTACGGAAGCGCGCGCCGCTGGCTTCCAGCTCGCGCCGCAGCGCCTGGAAGTTATAGACCTCGCCGTTGAAGATGAGCGTGCAGCGGCCGGCCACATCGCTCATCGGCTGATCGGCGGCCTCGGTCGGGTCCATGATGGCGAGCCGGCGGAACACGAGCGCCCAGCCCGGCTCGGCGGCGCGGCCGGCCGAATCCGGCCCGCGGTGATGCAGGTCGGCGTCGGCGCCATTGAGCAGCGCCTCCGGAAAGGTCCGGCCGGGCGAAAAGAATGCTGCAAGGCCGCACATGTTACGGCTCTCCCGCCAGCAGTCGGCGGAACGCCGCCGGATCGCCGCGCTTGCCGTCGAACACCGCGGCGCGCAGAGCGGCAGCATCGAACTGCGGGCGGTTGTCGCGGTCCGGACCGGCCGGAATGACGGTCGAGCGCGCCGCAAACATCTCGGCAATACGAGGCGTCATCTGGCCGGCGCCGATGTCGAGATAGACGATGCGGGCGTCGGTACAGGCAGCCTGCCACAGCGCGGTCGTGGTCGGCGTGTCGAAAACGAAGACGTCGGCGGCCTTGAGCTGCGCTTCGAAATTGCCGCGCAGGGTGGGCGCCACCTCGGCAAGAGGATGCGGGCGCCCCCTGAGCAGACCTTCCGGATGCGCCTGGCAGACGAAATCGACATCGAGTGCGCGCAGCGTTTCCGCCACCCGCATCTGCCAGTCGAGATGCACGACATCGGGCGGCAGCGCCGGCAGCAACTGGCGGAAACCGAGCAGTTGGGTGGGCGCATAGACCACGCGCAGCCGCGCGCCTGGCCGCTTGGCCGGCCGGCGCGCCGGCACGCGGGCGAAGATAGGATCACCCTGCCCGCCGCGGATGGCGACAGGGCGCGGAAGCAGGCCTTGATCGATCTGCCCGCGGCAGATGGCGGCGGCCTCATCGGTCGCCAGCACAAACTCGGAAGATACGGCCAACTCAAGCAGCGCGGTCACCTCGGCGGTGGCGACGAATTCGCGCGGCGTGCCATGGTCGAAGCGCACCACGCGGCCGCCGCGGCGCAGCACTTCCAGGCCGAGCGCGCGCGGCGCGTAGAGCCCGCCGGAGCCGGACCAGATTTCATCCGCCAGCGGCACGGCACGCAAAGCCGCCATATCGGCCAGCGCCTTGCTCAAATGTGCTTGCGCCGTGGCCGCGATGAGATCGAGCGTGCGGCGCCGGTATGGCTCATCGAGGATGCCGTCGCCGATGAGTGCCTGCGTCAGCGCCGCGACCTCACCCGCCGCATCCGGCACGCGGCCTGCCCGGCGCCTGGCATCGTCGAGAATGATCTCGGCGTGGCGGAAACCGATGGCCCTGCCCGCGCTCGCCGCGCTCGCGCAGAGCAGCGAATTGTGGCTGACCGCAACGGCGTCCGGGCGCAGGAGCGCGCGCGGCAGGCGCGCCGGCGCGGTCCAGGTGCGCAGGCGCGCGACGCGGCGCAGCAGCGGCAGTTTGACTGAGACCGGCGGCAGGATGGGTTCGCTGCGGGCGGGCGGACGGCCCTCGCCATCCTGCAGATAGGCAAATTCGGGCGCGGCTGCCTCGATATGGGCGCCGGCGCGCGCCGCGCGCTGAACGGCGAGCGCCGCCAGCACGATGGCGCGGGCATAACCGAGGATGACCGGCAGGGCGAGGAGGGCGGCATCGCGCATGAGGGACACGTCGCGCTTTTGCGCCCAGGCGAGCCCGGCGCGCATCTGCGCGCCGCCGAGGCGGCTTGCCTCGGCGAGCCCGACCGGCCAGGCGACGTGCCGGCGCCAATCGGCGCGCGCCAACGCGCTGTCGATGTCGCCGGCGATCTCGCGCAGCGCCGGGCGCGCTTCAGCCAAGGCCGACATAGCTCGGCTTTTCGACATGGGCGTTGATCGCGAGCAGCTCCGGCCGCGCCGCAAACAGCGCGGCGATCTCGGCCAGGCCGAAATTCGGATTGCGCGGGTAGAGCGCGTCGTAGATCGCGCAGATCAGGCGGTAATCGTCCGGCGTGTCGACCACCAGCCGCCAGTGCCGGCGGTTGGGCTGCGCATCGACGATCTCAACCGGAAACCGCTCGGGCCGCCGCCAGATGTAAGGCGTGGCGTGCTCGCGCTCGTAAGGATCAGTGGCGCGGGCGTCGGCCTGGTAGAGTGCCTCGGCGTCGAACACTTCGGTGTCGAGGCCGAGCGGATAGCCGGTCTTGAAGGCGGTGCGCGCATAGCGGATGCCGCGCGCCCGGCCGGCGATATAGGCTTCGAGCACGCGCGCGCTCGCCTGCGGGTCGATGAGTGGGCAGTCGGAAGTCACGCGCATGACGGTGGCCGCGTTGGCGGCGCGCGCGGCGGCGGCGGTGCGCGCCAGCACGTCGCTCTCGCTGCCGCGCACAACCACGACCCCGAGACCGTCGAGCGCCGGCAGCACGGCGTCGTGCGCCGCCCCTTCGGCCAGCGCCACCACAACGGCGTCGACGCCTTCGATGCGCAGCACGCGCTCGAGCACGCGGCGGATGAGCGGCGCGCCGCAAAGCGGCTTGAGCACCTTGCCTGGCAGGCGCGAGGAGGTCATGCGCGCCTGCACCACCGCCACCACCGGATGCACGTCGCTCATGAGAGCCGCCTGAGCACGCCTTTGGCCTCGGCGGCCAGCGCCGCGCGCCGCAACTGCTCGAGCGGCAGGCCGCTGCGCGCGGCGATCGCCGGCAGATCGTGCCGCCCGTCCGACAGATTGAGCACCCACATCAGCGCTTCGACGTGGCGCTTCTGGTCCGCGGCGCCAATCGTCGGATAGAGCCCGCGGCGACCGAGCTGCGGCTCGCCGTAGGGAAACAGATTTTCGAACGTGGCATCGCGGCCGGACCGGCGGCCGGCCGTCTCCCTCGCGGCCGCCGGACGCGCGCCCGCGCTTTCCAGCGCGCGGCAGACCGCTTCATAGGCGTCGATGCTGCCTTGCAGGGCGCGAAAATCGATCCGTGCCTTGTTGTCAAGCGAAGTGTGATATTCGGGATACTCGTTATAGGCACCGCGCATGAGCGAGCCTACCGGCAGGTCGAATCCGGGCGAGCAGTATTGGCGCTCGTCGCTGCCGGTGGGCGTGAAATCGCGCAGGCGGAAATCGGCGCCGATCTCCTCGAGCGCCGCAACGGCGGCCGTGTCGGCCAGGCTGTCGCCGCGGCGCGAACGCTTATAGGTGAAGTGCGTGTCGAGGCCGACGCAGGTCACCACATAGCCGGCGGCGAGATGCTTGCGCAGATGCTCGCCGCGCAGCTTAAGATAGGCGATGGCGCCGATGGTCTCCGGCGCGAACACGAAACGGTAAGTGAAGCGCCGGCGCGGCCAGGCGGCCAGCCGGCGATAGAGAAAGGCGGCGGCCAACGGCCCGGACAGCTCGTTGTTGGCAAGCGACGGATGGCAGGTATAGGTGGAGATGAGGATTTCGTCGCTGCTGCTGCCTTGCAGCACGGCTTCCGAGATGGTCAGCGCGCCGTCGATGAGATCGGTGTCGACCACGACGTCGTAGTCCCCCTCCGGCAGCGCCGTTCGCTCGCGCTCGCTCAGGCAGAAGCCCCAGCGCGGCTCGTAATAGCTGGTGACGTAAGGGATGGCGTCGGGCAAATCGGGGCGGCTGTGCAGATGCGCGTCGAGTTCGCGACGCGACAGCCGGCCGCGGAACGGGATCGAATAATTGACCAGCCGAAGGTTGTTGTCGGCGACATCGAGCATGCGGCGGCCGTCGGGCGCGCGCACATAGGCCTCGCGCACGACCCACTCCTTCGGCGCCGTCCAGTCGAACACCTGCGTGCCGGACGGCACTTCGATGCGCTCGAGCGGCACGAGCTCGCCGAGAATGTCGTGCGTTTCGCGCGCGCCGGCGCCGGTCAAGGAGCGCAACAGCGGCCATAGCCGGTCGAACACCGCCTCGATCTCTTGCAGGCTTTCCGGCGCGGCTGCGGCGGTTTTCAGCATCGCGTTCATTGCGCCGCCAGGGCGAAGCGGTCGCCGTAGAAATAGGCGTAGTTCTGCCATTTGTAGAACTCGGCGGCGGCGCGCGCCTGCGCCGCCGACTCGAAGGCCGGTGCGTAGCCGAAGGCCTTCATCTCGTCGCCGAGGTGAAATTCGATGACCTGGGCGTCTTCGGCCGATATCCGCTCGCGCCAGCGCCCGACATTGCGCGCGCTCACCTCGAACGACGCGACGCCGTCGAAAGCATTGCCGCCAGCGGGATGGCCGAGCACCGTCGGCCTGAGCAGGCAGGGATCGAATTCGATGCCGAGAAAGGCGGCGACGCCGCGCATGGCCTTTTCGGGCGCGGCGGCAAGATCCTCGAAGCGCAGCAGATGATAGCGCGCTTCGCCGTAGTTCGCGCGGTTCTGCCGCGCCATCTGGAATGCGAGCCGCGCGCGGTTGAGCAGGCTGGCGAGCGTGCGGTTATGGTCCTCGCCCAGACGGCTGTAGTGCTTATCGACGCCGGCGGCGAGCGCGGCGAAATTGTCGCGCGGATCGCGCAGCAGGTGGATGAAGCGCGCATCGGGAAACCAGCCGAGGATTTCGGCGGCATAGATCTCGACACTGGTTTCCTTGAAAACGCCCCACTTGGCGCCGGCGCTGCCCACGACCGCCTGAAACACCGCCATCAGCCGGCCGATGAGCGCCGCCGGTTCGCCGAGCGCATCGTCCGGCAGGCCGGCAAAGAAACGCTCCGCCATGCCGGCAATGTCGAGCGCCTGCCGCGGCAACTGCAAGGTCAGCTCGTCGAACACGATGCGCTGCAGCCGGGCGCGCCGCTCGGCGGGCGCGGCATGCGCGCGCAGATATTCCGGGAAATAGGCGTAGAGCAGCGTCAGATCGAAGGGATAGACCGCAAGCTGCGGATGGCCGTCGAGCAGGTTGGCAAACAGCGTCGTGCCGGACTTGCGGTGGCCGCAGACGAAAACCAGCGGGCTGTGGGGCGTGCTTTCCATGAGAGCTATCATCTAATTTGAATCCGGCCATGCCGCGCCCTCGCTTCACCTCTCCCATAGGGAGAGGTCGGACCGCGAAGCGGTCCGGGTGAGGGGATATGGCTTTTCGAGAGTCTTGGAACCCCCTCACCCCAGCCCTCTCCCCGATGGGGAGAGGGAGCACGCTTGAGCCTGCGGCACGATCGTGCGTTCCCTCAAATGGTGTCAGCCCTTCACCGCGTCCCAGGACAGCGGCGTGCCGCGCTTGAGCGCGCGCGGCGCTGAGCGGCCGAGCACCTCGGGCAGGAATTTCGGCGGCAGCCCGTAACTCGGGCGGATCGAACGCACGTTGCGCTCGGTGAATTTCTCGCCAGCGGCGATGTCCGCCACCACGTAGAGCGAGCGGCGGAACACCATCAGGCCCTCTTCGGCCGGCGGGCGCTCCATGCGGCCGGTGCCGCGCGCGGCATAGGCGAGCCGGCAGTCGGCCACCATGGCCTTGAACTCAGCCGGCTCCAGCGAGAAGGCGGCATCCGGCCCGCCGTCGGCGCGCGACAGCGTCAGGTGCTTCTCGATAATGGAGGCGCCGAGCGCGACGGCGGCGACGGCGGCGGCAGTGCCGTTGGTGTGATCGGAGAAACCGACCACCGTGCCGAAGCTCTGCGCCATCACCGGCAGGACGCGCAGATTGCAGTCCTCGTATTTGGTCGGATAGGTGCTGATGCAATGCAGGATCGCGGGGCTCTGGCCGCCGGCCTTGCGCGCGGCGGCGATCGCCTCGGCGACCTCCTCACGGCTGGCAAGGCCGGTCGAGATGATCAGCGGCTTGCCGGTCGCGGCCGCCTTCTCGATCAGCGGAATGTCGATCGCCTCGAACGAGGCGATCTTGTAGGCCGGCGCGCCGAGGCTTTCGAGCAGGTCGACGGCGGTGAAATCGAACGGGCTGCTGAACACCGGGATGCCGAGCTCGCGCGCACGCTCGAAGATTGGCTTGTGCCAGTCCCACGGCGTGTGCGCCTCCTTGTAGAGGTCGTGCAGCGTGCGCCCTTCCCAGGCGGTGCCCTTGATGGTGAAGCCGGGGCCGTCGTGGTCGATGGTGATGGTGTCGGCGGTGTAGGTCTGCATCTTGAGCGCGTCGGCGCCGGCCTCTTTGGCCGCCTGCATGATGGCGAAGGCGCGCTCGATCTCGCCGTTGTGGTTGCCGGACATTTCGGCGATCACGTAGGGCGGATAGGAGGGGCCGATGGCACGGCCGGCGATGGTGATGTGAGGATCGGTGGACATGCCCTGCCCTTTCTTCTTGTTCGTGCCTATGCCTGCGCCGGCGTCAACAGCTCGCCGACGACTCGCGCGGCACCACGGCCGTCGCACAGCCTCGCCGCCGCCTCCGCCATGGCGGCGCGTGCCTCGGCGTCCGCGCACAGCCGCTTGACGCCGGCCGCCACGGCGCCGGCCAGATCGTTCAACCCGAGCACCTCGGCCGCTCCGTTCAGTCCGGCCGCGATATCGCGCTGATTGTCGGCGGCGACCACCACCAGGCTGGGCAGACCGAGACAGCAGCGCTCGAAGCTCGACGAGCCGGCCGCGCCCACGGCGAGGTCGGCCGCAGCCATCAGTTCGGCGACGTCATCGGCATCGAGATGCAGGCGCGCATCGAGCTTGAGCTCGCCGATGAGCCGTCGCAGCGCGGCAAGATGCGGCGCGGCGGAGCCGATCACGACGTCGACGGCAAGCCCGCTGCCGCCGGCGGCGATGCCTTGCAGCACGGCCGCGGTGAGATTACCCGGATCGGTCATGCCCATGCTGACGAAAATGCGTGCCGGCTTCGCGCGGCGCGAGCGCGCCAGCGCCGCCTGCCGCTGTTTGACAAATTGTGCGCGCAGCAGCGCATAAGAAGGGCCGAGCAGAAGCCGGCAGCCGCCCGGCACCAGATCGCGGTAGGCGGCGGCTTTGCGGCCGGGCGTCGGATCGAGCAGCAGATCGCAATCGTGCCGCCGGCCGGGCCGGTCCTCGATGACCATGATGCGGGCGGCAAAACGGCGGCAGGCGGTTTCGAAGTCGCGGTCGCGTCCGTAATGGTCGACCACCAGCAGATCGCAGCGCGTGCCGATTTTCGATGAGAGGCGTGCGGCCTCGTCATCCTCGGCGCCGTCGAGCGCCAGCAGCCGGTGCGGCGAAGCGGCGAGCGCCGGAACCGTCTCGCGCGTTCCGGCGCGGAAGGCGAAGGCCGAGCGCCAGCCCGCCTCGACCAGCGCTTCGCCCAAGGCCAAGCAACGCTGCACGTGCCCGCCGCCCATTGCCGGCCCGGCATCCGCGCGAAAAACCACCGAGGGGGTCATTGCGTGACGAGGTAGTCGCCGAGTGCCATATAGGGCAGCCCGCTCTGCCTGAAGGCGCGGATCGCGTCATTGGCCGAGCAGACGATCGGCTCCTCGTGCATGTTGTAGCTGGTATTGATCACGCTCGCCGTGCCGGTGAGCTCGTGGTAGCGCTTGAGGATCGCGTGCACCTGCGGATAGGTCGCGGCATCGACGATCTGCGGGCGCGCGGTGCCGTCGATGTGCACGGCCGCCGGGCACGCCGCCTTCATGGCGGGCTTGCAGTCATAGGTGACGGTCATGAAGCGGGCGGCGTCGCGCGCCTTGCCGGCGTTCACGTAATTCTCGTCCGCATGCTCGACGAGCGTCATGGGCGCAAACGGCATGAATTCGGAGCGCTGCAGCCGCTTGTTCAATGAGTCGTTGATGCCCGGGTCGGAGGCGTGGCACAGGATCGAGCGGTTGCCGAGCGCGCGCGGGCCGTACTCCATCCTGCCGGCGACACGGATGACGACGTTCTTGCCGGCCAGCAGCTCGGCGATCTTGCCGGTCAGGTCGTTCTGCCGCGTGTAGTCGAGGCCGCCGGCCTGCAGCTCGCGCTCGATCTCATCGTCGCCGATTTCGTTGCCGAGCAGCGCGCCGGCGAAGGCCGCGGGCTTTCGCCCGGTCAATTGATGATGGATGTGCCAGGCGGCGCCGACCGACAGGCCGCCGTCGCCCATGTTGGGAAACACGTAGACGTCGGCGACGCGCGGGCGCTCGGCGATGCGCTGGTTGAGCTTGACGTTGGCGAAAATGCCGCCGGCGAGCGCGATCTTGATGTTGTCGCCCGGCAAGGCGTCGACCAATCGGGTGACCACCTCTTCCAGGCGAATCTGCACCGCCGCCGCCACGTCCTCGCGCGGGAAGCGCGCGACATACTGCTCGAGGCGCGGGTTTTCGTAGTGCGGGCGGTAGAGGCCGTTTTCCATGCAGCCGAGGAAGCGCAATTCGCCGGGCAGGCAATCGACCATGCGGGCGATTTCCGGATAGCTCTTCGGCGCCGTGCAATAGGCGGCAAGCCCGAGCACCTTGCCCTCGTGGCGGTGCGGGCGAAAGCCGAGCGCCTTGGTGACCGAGCCGTAGAAATAGCCGAGCGAATCGAAGGTGTAGGTCAGTCCGATGCGCTTGCCGACGCCGTTGGCGCTCTCCCAGACGGTGGCGGAGGCGTCCTCGCCCCAGCCGTCGGCGGTGACGACGTAGCAGCGGTCCCAGCCGGAGCCGTAATAGGCGCTGGCGGCGTGCGCCGTGTGGTGCTCGATCGCGTGCACGGGCTTGCGGTAGCGGTCGAGCTCGGCGAGATAGGCCGGCGTGCGCTCGGCAACCACCCGCGCCTCGTGCTGGCGGCGCTGCTCGAGGTAGTCGAGCTGTTGCGCCTTGATTTCCTTCGGCAGGTCCGCGCCCTCGATCGCCGCGCGCTTCTGCGCAAACGGGAGCTCGCTGCGGTCGGCCGACACCTTGCCGTGGGTGGCGATGAGATCGACCTCGTCGAGGCTGACGCCGGCAAGCTTGAGCGCCGCCGCGATCGCGTCGTGCGGCACGCCGTGCCACAGCTTGACGCGGTTGAGCCGCTCCTGGCTGATGGCGGACAGCAATTTGCCGTCCTTCAGTACGCAGGCGGAAGCGTCGGAAAGATAAGCAACGCCGAGAATGATCACGCGTGGTTCCTTGGGTGATCAGCGAAAATCATCCGCCAGCGAGCGAATGGTGGCGTCGAGGCCCGGCATGCGGCGGCCCAGCAGGGCCTCGATCTTGGCCGTCGCCAGGCCGAGGCTCTCGGCGCGCGGCACCTTCAGCGACCTGACGCTGCCGGACTGCGCATTGAGCGGCAGGTTAAGCGCGCGAGCGAAGGCGCGAATGAGATCGGCCTTCGAGAATACGTCGCGCGAGGCCACATTGACGATGCCGTGCGCGTCGCGCGCAACCAATTCCAGCATCAGCTGCGCGACCTCGGCGCGATGCAGCAGCGAGGTGTAGGCGTCCTCGAACAAGGTGATCCTGTCGCCTCGTTGCAGGGCGCCGTAAATCTGCTCGGCAAATCCGTCTTTGCGGCCGCTGTGGCGGCCGACAAAGGCGGTGCGCACCACCAGTGCGCCCGGGGCCGAGAGGACATGTTTTTCCGAGGCGAATTTGCTGCGGGCATATTCGTTGAGCAGCGTGACGGCTGCATCCTCGCTGTGGCGCGCTTGGCCTGCGCCGGTGAAGTAGTGGTCGGTCGAGACCTGCACCAGCTTGAAGCGGGCGCTGCGCGATAGCCGGGCAAGCTCGCCGAGCGGCTCGGCATTGACCGCAGCGGCCTTGGCGGGATCGGCTTCGCAGGCATCGATGCTGGCGAGCGCCGCGCAATTGATCACCAGGTTCGGTTTGACCTCGGCGAGCGCACCGGCAAGCTGCGCGCGATCCGCGATATCGAGCGGCAACGCCTTGCTGGCGCGGGAGGCGGCAATGGCAGCATGGCCGAGGTCCTGGCACCGACGCATCAGGGCCTCGCCGAGCAGCCCCGTGCCGCCCAGGACCAGGACTTTCATGGCCGCCGGGCAGCCGCGCGTCCGCCGGGACCGCCGCGGCTCACTTTTCCTGCGCCGCGATGCTCAGCAGCGCGCGGATGTCGTCGACCGACAGGAATTCGGCGTTGCTCTCGCTGCCATAACGGAACGCCTCGTGAACCGGGTGCAGCTTCTCACCGCTCAAACCCTCGCGCCGCCATGTGGCAAAGGCGGGCTCCACGACGTAGCGGTCGGAGCCTTCCAGCGTCGTGCGCGCGTCGTCCTCGGTAATCATCACCTCATGCAGCTTCTCGCCGGGCCGGATGCCGACGGTGCGGTGCGGCAGGTCGGGTGCCATGGCGCGCGCGAGATCGGTGACCCGGATAGTCGGAATCTTGGGCACGAAGATTTCGCCGCCATGCATCATCGCAAGGCAGGACAGCACGAAATCGACGCCCTGCTGCAGCGTGATGGCGAAGCGCGTCATGCGCGGGTCGGTGATGGGCAGGTCCGGCGCCTTCTCGCGCACCAGCTTTTGGAAATAGGGAATGACGCTGCCGCGCGAGCCGACCACGTTGCCGTAGCGCACGACCGAAAACAGAACGCGCTTGGAGCCGGACAGATTGTTGGCGGCGACGAAAATCTTGTCGGAGGCAAGCTTGCTCGCGCCATAAAGATTGATCGGGCTTGCCGCCTTGTCGGTCGACAGCGCGACGACTTTCTTGACGTCGTTGCGCAGCGCCGCGCGCACGATGTTCTCGGCGCCATAGACGTTGGTGTTGATGCACTCGAACGGATTGTATTCGGCGGTCGGCACCTGCTTGAGCGCGGCCGCGTGAACGACATAGTCGACGTCGCGCAGCGCCATTTCCAGCCGGCCCGCATCGCGCACGTCGCCGATGAAATAGCGCAGGCAGCGGTGCTTGTCGGGTGGAAATTCCTGCGCCATATCGTATTGCTTGAGCTCGTCGCGCGAAAACACCACCAGCCGCCGCAGCTTGTGGCGTGCGAGCAGCGTGCGCACCATCTGCCGGCCGAACGAGCCGGTGCCGCCGGTGATGAGCACGGAGGCATTGTCGAGCGCGACCGAGCCGTTCTTAAAACTGCGAGGAACGTAGGTCATTTGTTCCGGTATAGGGCTTTTAGTGTCTGCGTAAGAGTGGCTTGGCTCAAACGGCCGTGGTCTGTCGAAACTGCGGCCGGATGCCACGGCTCACACCGTGCTGCATGCGATAGGCGTCCGCATACCAACCGCCGCCAGCCATCAGTACTTCGTGCGTTCCGGCCGCCGTCACGTGGCCCTGATCCATCACGATAATCTGATCCGCATCCGCGATGGTCGACAGCCGGTGGGCGATGACGATGATGGTCAGGCTGGTCTCCGCGCGCAGTGTCCGAAGCGCTTCGCGGAACGCCGATTCCGCCTCGGCATCCAACGCACTGGTCGGCTCATCAAGAATAAGGATCGGCGCACGTCGCACCAACGCGCGGGCGATATCGAGCCTTTGCCGCTGGCCGCCCGAAAGCCTCCTGCCGTCGTCGCCAAGGACCGTATCAAAGCCCTTCGGAAGTCGTTCGATAAAGTCGAGCGC
>Ga0335081_10004125_pt1 | contig 22942 bp, 16 predicted proteins | sample Lox_Sample_35_FD_206713 | JGI IMG/M metagenome (GOLD analysis project Ga0335081, IMG submission 206713) | Soil microbial communities from Loxahatchee National Wildlife Refuge, Florida, United States - Lox_Sample_3.5 | ecosystem: Environmental > Terrestrial > Soil > Wetlands | place: USA...
AAGCCTGGAGTGTCGTCGATCAGCTGTCACGATGTTTTCCGAGCGGGTCCGACCACGCAGGGAATGAGGTAAGGTGCCCACGGTTTCGCATTTCCTGGAGATGAAACGCGGCGAATCCCGGCAGGTGCTGTTTCTTCAGTCCGGCAGCTTCGTTAAATGCAATTGGGCGATCTTCCGCAAAAAGCCCTTGCTTTTGCGTGCACGTTAACGCAAATTGCTGGCATCCACCACTAACGACCGGCACTGCGAGACCAACGATGGTAGGGTCGATACCGGCGGGTTCAAGACACGGAATTGATGAGAATCGGCGACGGCATCTTCCGTGTCCCGGTGAAGTGGGAGTGTTGCACAACATCTGTCATCGCAGCTCCGAGAGACAAATCTGAATGCTTCCTCGTGCAATCCCTCATGCCAATTCTTTAAGAGTCGAATGTTCGACGTCCAAATCCCAAACGTAATCATCATTCCGAATTAATAACAAGATGAGCATGGGAAATCATATGATCGACAGACTTATTCTTCGCCCACTTCTTCTGTTCTTTGGTCCAACAAGTATTGTTTCCCTCGGATGGACTGACACATTTGTCATCGTTATCTATTTCTGTTTCGTCATTGGTATCGGCTTCTATCTGATGAGGTATGCAAAAACCGGCGAAGGCTTCTTCATGGCCGGTCGCCAGATGACTGCCTGGATTGCCGGTTTGTCCTTTGTCGCGGCAAACCTGGGATCGCTCGAACTTATGGGATGGGCTGCATCCGCATACCAATATGGAATCCTTGCGACTCATTGGTACTGGATCGGCGCCATTCCGGCAATGCTTTTCCTGGGGATTGTGATGATGCCATTCTATTATATCTCCAGGACGCATTCCGTACCAGGATACCTGAAGTTGCGATATGGCGAAGGTGCGAGTTTGCTATCAGGCGTTTCCTTCGGATTCATGACGGTTCTCATGAGTGGAATAAACATGTATGCCATGGCACTCGTGATGAAGGTCGTGCTGGGATGGGATATCCACTTCAGCATTTGGGTCTCCTCGCTCACCGTGATGGTCTATGTGGTACTCGGCGGGTTGCTTTCCGCCATTTTCAATGAAGTGCTCCAGTTCATGTTGATTTGGCTCGGGGCGCTCATTATCCCGGTTCTCGGTTTGGTTGAGGCTGGGGGGTGGAGTGGAATGGTCGATAAGATTCACGCCAATTTTCCAGGTGGCGACTACACTCACCTCTGGAGAACGATGGGATCGTTCCAGGATAACCCGATGGGCATCCATTGGACAGGAATTGTGTTCGGTTTGGGATTTGTGACATCCTTTGCGTATTGGACTACGGATTTTCTCGTGGTGCAAAGGGTCCTGGCTGCGAGGGACCTGCGTTCCGCCAAGATGGCTCCTATCATTGGATCGGCCTTTAAGATGATGGTGCCGTTCATCGTGATTCTGCCGGGTCTGTTAGGGCTTGCACTCATTCCGGGATTGGTTGGGGAACAGCAGGCAGTTGCCACCGGTGGACATAGTTACAACGAAGTGCTTCCGCTCATGCTTGCCCGGTATGCTGGGCCTGGGTTGCTTGGCCTTGGGGTTACTGCCCTCATCGCCGGGTTCATGTCCGGCATGGCAGGGAATATTAGCGCTTTCGCTACGGTCTGGACATACGATATCTACAAGCCTCTGCACATAAAATTGTCGAAGAATGAAGGTACCGATGCCCATTATGTAAAGATCGGCAGGTGGTGTACGATCATCGGTGTTTTTATTAGCATCGGCACAGCATATTTGGTACAGCAGTTCGCGAGCATCATGGACTACGTGCAAGCGCTCTTCAGCTTTTTCGTCGCGCCGCTTCTTGGAACGGTGCTGCTTGGGATGCTTTGGAAACGCACGACCAAGGAAGCAGGGTTCTGGGGCCTATTTGCGGGAATCGCCTCCTCGGTCGGAATGTGGGCCTGGGTGAAAATCGATCCAGGAGCGCTGAGAATAATCGCGCTCTCCGAGCATGCGAAGGACATGGCCGAGAACATGTACAGAGCGTTGTGGTCCTGGTTGATCTGCGTTGGCGTCACAATCATCGTCAGCTATTTGACGGCTGCCAAGCCTGAAACGGAACTTGTGGGGCTGGTTCGAGGGTGCACACAGATTCCTTCTGAAGGCGACGTGCCTCTCTGGAAACGGCCAATCTTTTGGGCCACAGTCATATTCGTAGTTTTTGTCGCTCTCAACATTTTGTTCTGGTAGGAGGCTCAATGGTTGGTCCGCGTTCAATATCAATTTGGTTCTTTATCGGCATCCTGTTGCTTATCTACGGGATCGCGATATTCGCTGCAAATATCTCAGATTATTTTTGGCCACCGGCCGAGCATACTGTTGTTCTTTGGCAACTACATTTTGGAGTCTGGTGGGGTGTACTATTGATCATTATTGGTGCGACCTACTTCATGTCATTCCGACCGTGGAAGAAGAAGTGAATGGCGGACCGTGGCGCTTGTTGCCTGGGAGAGCCCCGTATAGAAGAAATTGTGACGACCTTCATCGGGCACTCAGTGGATCTTGCGTTCCGCATAGTCACAGCCCAGATCAAGAGGGAGGCGTTTCTTTCTACAGTCATCAGGGTTGAGAAGGAACCTTGGGGCGTTGGCGCGCCGGTTCAGCACCCAATCAGACAGGAAACGATTGTGATGACGACCGTGAGTTACATGACGGAAGTCCCCGCTGTGGAGAAAATCGAAGGGATTACCTATGCGGCGACAGAACAGCAGAAGTCGTACACTCGGTCGAGGCGGTCAAAGGGGGACGTTATAGCACCTGTAACTGTAGTGCTTTGCATCTATTTGTACTTTACGGGGTAAAGGATTGTCGTAACAGTCGACTTAGTTCGACAGGATACGGGCCGGTTCTGTTTGCAGCGAACGCAACGAATGTCATCGATCAAAGACATCGCGAAGAAAGCAGGCGTTTCCATCGGTACGATCGATCGCGTTCTTCACGGCAGGGGGCGTGTTTCAGAAAATACGCGGTTGCGCGTACAACGCATTGTGGCGGACATCGGTTACAGGCCGAATATCTACGCCAGGAATTTGTCGCTTGCGAAAGTATTCCAATTCGGCGTCTTGATGCCAAGACCGAATCAGGATAGCGGCTTTTGGCGTATCCCGATGCGTGGTATTGACAGAGCCCGGATGGAAATGGAACCCGCCAAGGTGAAAGTCCGGTATTATCACTTTGACAGGTATTCGGAGCGTTCATTCGAACGCGCGTTTCGTCAGGCCCTGAACGAAAAACTGGATGGGCTTCTGATAGCACCGGTCCTGCCCAAAATCGCTAAAACACTCGTTGCCTCAATTCCCTCGAGGATCCCCTTCGTCTTTTTTGATTCCACGATACCAGGGTCAGGCTTTCTCGCCACAATCAGCCAGGATCCGTTCCAAAGCGGTTTGCTCGCTGCAAACTTGATGAAATGGATGCGGTGCAGTGAAGGTACAATTGCAGTCATTAAAGTGATCCCCGAAGATTTTCACATTAATGAGCGATTAAGGGGATTCCAATCCGGGATTGGGTCGTTCACGTCGCTCCGTTTACGAGTATACGAAGCCGACAGTCACGGTGGGGAGGGTACATTTCGAAATCTTGCTCAGAAGATTCTTCAGGAAAACGCTGATCTCAAGGGAGTGTACGTCTCGAACGCTTGGACTCATCCCTTCGCCTCGTATTTCCACCAGGAAATATCCGGGCGTAAGATCTGCATGGTCGGATATGATCTGGTGAGCGAGAATCAGCGGTGCCTGGAATCGGGCAAGATCGATTTCCTGATAAGCCAGCGTCCGGGGATGCAAGGTTACGAGGGGATACGAACACTCTATCGACACGTGATTCTGCGGGACAATGTGAAAAAAGCGATCAGGGTTCCGCTCGACATCATTACAAAGGACAATGTCAAGTACTATCAGGATTGATAACAGGTCCGCGATGAAGAAAAGATCGTTTGTGATTGGCGCAGATTTTGGGACTGATTCCGTCCGCGTGGTCGTCGTAGATGCTGCGAATGGCAAGGAGATCGCAAGCGGAGTCGCGAATTACGCTCGATGGAGCAAAGGACAATTCTGCGATCCTTCAAAGAATCAATTTCGCCAACATCCTCTCGACTACATCGAAAGCTTCGAAGCGGCGCTCAAATCCTCCCTTCGCAGATCTCCCAAAGGGACTGCGGATGCCGTCGTTGGCCTCTCCGTCGATACGACCGGTTCAACGCCGGTCGCGATTGACCGGGACGGCACGCCGCTTGCGCTTGTCAAGGGCTTCGAGCGAAATCCGAATGCGATGTTTGTCCTGTGGAAGGACCACACTGCAGTTCAGGAGGCTGAAGAGATCAACAGGCTGGCAAGATCCTGGGGCGGAGAAGATTTCACCAAGTTTGAAGGAGGAGTTTATTCCTCGGAATGGTTCTGGGCAAAAATACTTCACGTGCTTCGCACCGATCCCGGCGTTCGAAGCGCATCGTATTCCTGGGTGGAACATTGTGACTGGTTCCCCGCTCTCCTTACCGGCACGACGGATCCGGGACGTTTGAAGCGAAGTCGTTGTGCGGCCGGCCACAAAGCGATGTGGCATCCATCGTTCGGCGGTCTCCCATCGGAAGAATTTCTCGTTAACCTTGACCCGGTCCTGAAGGGACTTCGCCAGCGGTTGTATCGGGAGACGTACACAAGTGACAATGCAGTCGGAACGATTTCCTCCGAGTGGGCAAAAAAGCTCGGCTTGTCAACCCGCGTCGTCGTCGGCGTTGGGGCGTTCGATGCACACATGGGGGCGATCGGCGGTGAAATCGTCCCGTATCATCTGACAAAAATCATGGGGACCTCGACGTGCGATATCATCGTCGCTCCCAACGAAGCGATGGCCGGGAAGCTCGTGAGAGGAATCTGCGGCCAGGTGGATGGCTCGGTCCTTCCGGGCATGTTGGGAATGGAAGCCGGTCAATCCGCATTCGGCGATGTCTATGCGTGGTTCAGGGATCTCCTTCTTTGGCCTGTTGAACATTTGATTTCGAAGGGCAACGTTCTTGATGGTAAGAAAAAACAAAAACTGGTGGACGAGCTTTCCGGCAGGATAGTCGCGGAATTGTCGACCGCGGCTGCCCGCCTTCCGATTGATGAGTCAGGACTGTTGGCAATCGACTGGATGAACGGGCGGAGGACTCCTGATGCAAATCAGCTCTTGAAAGGAGCCATCACGGGAATCAATCTCGGAAGCGATGCCCCGAGAATATTCCGAGCACTCGTGGAGGCAACTGCATTTGGCGCGAAGAGAATCGTCGACCGGTTCAGGGCTGAAGGTGTGCGCATCGACGGAGTGATTGCCTTTGGAGGAGTCGCGAAGAAATCGTCGTTCATCATGCAGACAGTGTCGGATGTGTTGGACATGAGCATTAAAGTCCCTCGTTCGGAACAAACGTGCGCACTGGGTGCGGCCATGTGTGCCGCGGCTGCGGCCGGACTGTACCCGAGCATCGACCAAGCCAAAGTCGCAATGGGCAATGGATTTGAAAAGGAATATTGGCCCAACAAGAACAACGTGATGAAGTATCGGATTTTGTACGAGCGGTATTGCAGGCTCGGCGAGTATATTGAAGGTGAAACCATGGAAAGGAGGACGTTACCATGAGTGCAATCAGTGATCTGAAGGAGATAGCGTGGAAATGCAACATGGAGCTTCCGCGCAACAATCTCGTTCTGCACACGTTCGGGAATGCGAGCGTCATCGATCGCAAGTTGGGCTACGTCGCTATCAAACCCAGCGGAGTCCCATATGCCGAGATGACGGACAGGGATATGGTTGTGGTCGACCTTGAGAACAACATCGTAGACGGAGATTATCGTCCTTCGTCTGACACCAAAACACACACGGTGCTATACAGGAACTTTCCCGAAATTGCCGGCGTGGTGCACACGCATTCGACGTACGCGACAGCGTGGGCTCAGGCGGTGAAACCGATTCCTATCCTGGGTACGACCCACGCGGACCATGCCCCTTCGGATATTCCCTGCACGGACGTCATGGATGAACGGATGATCAAAGGCGACTACGAGATCGAGACTGGCAATCAAATTCTAAAAGTGTTCAAGAAGCGCTCCTATCTGGACGTACCTATGGTTCTTGTCGCATGCCACGGACCGTTCAGTTGGGGTGAAACAGCCGAAAAGGCAGTGTACAACAGTGTCATGCTGGAGGAACTCGCCCGGATGGCGTTCCTGGCACTCCAGATCAACCCGAAAGCTACTCGCCTGAAAAAATCATTGATTGAAAAACACCATCAGCGCAAGCACGGACCCAATTCCTACTACGGCCAGGGATGAGGTGGTTCAAGAAAGGATAAGCACTTCTATGGGTAACACACCAACGATCAATATGGGAATTGTGGCGGTCAGCAGGGATTGTTTTCCTATCGAACTTTCGCGGAAACGAAGAACGAAAGTCGTGGAGGAATGCAAGAAGGCGAAGGTGCCTGTCGTCGAACTTGATACCGTCGTGGAAAATGAGAATGATGTCCTCAAAGCATTGAAGGAAATGCAGGACAAGAGAATCAACGCATTGACGGTCTACCTTGGAAACTTTGGACCGGAGGGACCGCTGACGATGCTTGCCCAGAAGTTCGGAGGTCCTGTGATGTTTGCCGCGGCAGCGGAGGACACTGGAAAAGATCTTATCGATGGAAGAGGCGATGCCTACTGCGGTCTCCTGAGCGCTTCGTATAACGCTGGCCTCAGAAATCTGAAGGCGCACTTCCCGGAGTATCCGGTAGGAGGTCCCGTGGAAGTCGCCGCGATGGTACGAGATTTTATCCCCGTCGCAAGAATTTCTCTGGGTTTGCACAAACTCAAGATATTCTCCTTCGGTCCGCGTCCGTTCGATTTTCTGACCTGCCACGCACCCATCAAACCGTTGTTCGATTTGGGTGTGGAAATCGTCGAAAACAGCGAACTCGATATGTTTGATCTGTACCAATCTGCAAAAGGGAATCCGAGGGTAAAAGCAATTGCGCAAGATATGGCAAAGGAACTGGGGAAAGGAAACACGTATCCGGACCTAATGGAACCCATGGCGCAATTCGAGGTTTCCCTGCTCGATTTCATGGAGAAGAATCTTGGTGCTTCGGAGTATGCTGTGTTTGCGAACAAGTGCTGGCCGTCATTCGAAAAATTCTTTGGATTCACTCCTTGTTTTATCAACTCCCGGCTTGCGACGCGCGGAATTCCGATATCGTGCGAATCGGATATTTACGGCGCACTGAGCGAGTATGTCGCAACGTGCGCGACCGAAATGCCTCCGGCCATCCTCGATATCAACAACACGGTCCCGAAGGATATGTACGAGGAATCCAGGTCGCAGGTGAAGGACTACAGAAACGAAGACCTCTTCATGGGGTTTCATTGCGGCAACACGTCCACATCGTGCATGGTCCACTCGACCATGAAGTATCAATTGATCATGCATCGGGTGATGGAACCGGGCAAGGAACCGGATATCACGAGGGGGACCATCGAGGGTCAGATTCGCCCCGGTGACATGACACTGTTCCGGCTTCAATCGACAGCGGATGCCGAACTGAAAGCCTATGTTGCCGAAGGCGAGGTCCTGAACATCGATCCAAAATCATTCGGATGCATTGCGGTCTTCGCCGTCAGCGAGATGGGACGGTTCTACCGTCACGTCCTCATCGAAAAACGATTCCCGCATCACACTGCGGTCGCATTTGCCCATGCTGGGAAGGCAATGTTCGATGCAATGCGGATGATCGGCGTGGACGACATCTCTTTCAATCTGCCAAAAGGAATGCTGTACAAGTCTGAAAACATTTTTCACTGATCGGAATGAAGATGTGGTTCACGGTTCGTTGCTGTTCCTGTTCGAATGAATAGGACTGCCAGCCAAAGCTGGATCGCTGCCGCCGATCGAACAGACCAAATGAAGAAATCCAGAACTGCAAAGAAATCCACCACTCGCCGGCTGCGGGCCCACGATAAAGGACGGCAAACAACGCGCGGAAACAAGCGCACGGGTAGTATTCCGTCTCTCGTTGAAGAATCCTTTCGATCGCTGGAAAAATGGAAATCGCGCTGGCCGGAATTTGAAGAGGACGAAACGCTTCGGGTCCCACCGGAAAAGATGGTCAAGGTACTCGACGATCTGCTGGAGAGGCTTGAAGACAATTATCCTTTTCAGCATCCGAGTTATGCCGGTCAGATGCTTAAGCCACCTCATCCAATTGCCTCCATCGCATACTTCCTTACTCAACAAATCAACCCGAACAACCACGCTCTCGACGGCGGACCTGCCACGTCAACAATGGAGCTAGAGGTTGTTGCGCAGTTGGCGAAGATGGTCGGCTATCGGCAGCATCTCGGCCATCTCACTTCGAGCGGCACAATTGCGAACCTCGAGGCTCTTTGGATTGCCCGGTCGTTACATCCCGAAAAGGCGATTGCATTCTCAACTGAAGCTCACTATACTCATCGGCGAATGTGCGACGTCATTGGTGCAAGAGCTGTCGAAATTGAAGCAGACCAACGGGGTCGAATGGATCTCGATCATCTGCGCGCGAAATTGAAATCTGAGAACATCGGCACTGTCGTCATGACTGCCGGTACAACGGGGTTGGGTGCGGTCGATCCGATCGACGGAGCCTTAGCACTGAAGAATGAGTTTGGGATTCGGCTTCACGTCGATGCGGCGTACGGCGGGTTTTTCAAACTGTTGACAGAGTTGCCGGGTGCGCTGGAGCCTTCCACTGCTGCCGCATACAGGGCAATCGAGTCTGCCGAAAGTGTCGTGGTGGATCCCCACAAACACGGTCTTCAACCGTACGGCTGTGGATCGATTCTGTTCCGTGATCCTTTGGTTGGCAAATTCTACAAGCACGATTCGCCGTATACGTACTTTACGTCGAAAGAATTGCACCTCGGTGAGATCAGTCTGGAGTGTTCTCGAGCCGGCGCCGCGGCGGCGGCTTTTTGGGCTACGTTGAAATGTTTTCCGCTGGATTCCCGGGCCGGGATAGGTGCGATACTCTTGAAGACGCGAACGGCTGCCCGGACGTGGGCACGTCTGATAAACGAAAGCAGGGCGTACGCACTCGTCGGCGAACCCGAGTTGGATATTATTGCGTTTTTTCCGTTATCTGCAGGTCCCAAGGTGTCGAATATCAGCGAAGCGACGAATCAGATCTTTGAGCGTACAATGAACCACCCGTCAGAACCTGTTTATCTGGCGAAAATGAACCTCAAACAGGATGTAATGTCTAGGCATTCGGAGTTGGTCTGGGATCAGCCGACGTTGACGGTCCTGAGAAGTGTATTGATGAAACCGGAACATCTTGGTTATGTCTCTCTGCTCCACAAGCGATTGCTGGAGGCCGCGAAATCATAAAGGAACCCTTTCCATGCGTACGGACGATTACTTGAAAAGTGATTCTTTGAAGGTTCGCAGCATCATTGGGTTGATGGTGCTGGCAATGTCCCTGAGCTTCTTGAATATCTCTGTCGCACAAGACGCTCTTAAGATGAAAGTGGAATTCAAGGTCGCACCGAAAGTGAGCGCATTTGATCTCACGGAGGTTCGATTGCTCGACGGTCCTTTTCGCGATGCGATGCTGCGTGACGAGAAGTATTTGCTCAGTCTTGATCCCGAAAGGCTGCTTCACATGTTTCGCGTCACCGCCGGGCTTCCTTCGACTGCGAAACCATACGGAGGATGGGAGACGCCCACCGTCGAGCTGCGTGGACACAGCGTGGGTCATTACATGTCCGCTCTTTCGCTCATGTACGCGAGCACAGGGAACAAAGCCCTGAAGGCCCGAGCCGATCTCATTGTCGCCGAACTTGCGAAGGTCCAGAAAGCAATGCCTTCGCAGGGATACCATCCGGGTTACCTGTCCGCATTTCCAGAGTCGTTTTTCGATCGCGTCGATGCACGGCAACCGGTGTGGGCGCCATACTACACGATACACAAGATCATGGCGGGATTGTTGGACGTCTACCTCCATTGCGGGAATATTCAAGCTCTTGACGTTTTAAAGAACATGGCGGATTGGGTCAGATTCCGCGTCGATCGATTGACTGAAGAGCAACAACAGAATGCGCTTGGTACGGAGTACGGCGGCATGAATGAAGTTCTTGCGAATCTCTACGCCGTTACGGGCGACAGGAAGTTCTTGACGGTCGCGGAACAATTCAACCAGCACTGGCTTTTCGATTCGCTCGCAGTCGGCGTCGATCCTCTCGACGGACTACACGCCAATACCCAATTCCCGAAGATCATCGGAGCAGCGCGTGAATACGAGCTGACAGGGGACAAACGGTACGCAGACATAGCCGATTTCTTTTGGGATCGCGTTGCCCTTCACCGTTCGTATGTGATTGGCGGTAACAGCGACAACGAAGCGTTCTTCCCCATCGAAAATTTCTCAAAGCATCTTGGTCCATCGACCACAGAGACGTGCAACATGTACAATATGCTTAAACTTACGCGACACCTGTTCGAATGGAATCCGTCCGCAAAGGAAATGGATTTCTATGAACGAGGGTTGTACAACCAGATCCTTGCGTCGCAGGATCCAGCGTCCGGGATGATGACGTACTATGTGCCGCTCGAACCCGGCGCCTTCAAGACATTTTGCACTCCGACCAATTCATTCTGGTGCTGCACAGGCACGGGCATGGAAAACCACGCCAAGTACGGTTCGACGATTTACTTCCACAATGAACAATCCTTGTATGTGAACCTCTTCATCGCCTCAGAGCTCCGTTGGAATGAAAAAGGCCTGCGTCTTCGACAGGAAACCCGTTTTCCAGAGGAGGACGTCACACGACTCACCTTCGAATGTAAAAAGCCGGTGAGGCTGGCGCTGAAGATCCGGTATCCTTCGTGGGCACAATCGGGAATCACGGTGAAAGTCAATGGAAAGGAACAACCCATCGTTGAAACGCCGCAATCGTACGTGATGGTGGAACGAAGGTGGAACGATGGCGATAAAGTCGAAGTGCACGTTCCGATGACGCTGCACACAGAATGCATGCCGGATGATTCATCGATGGTTGCCGTGCTCTACGGTCCCATCGTGCTCTGTGGCGACCTTGGCGATGCGGGAATCGACAGTGTGATGCGGTACGGACCCTATCGTCCAGAACTCCGAAAGCTGGAGGCGATTGCTGTTCCGGCGTTTGTTTGCGACCGAGATCGATTCTTGTCATCGATTCAGCCTGTCTCAGGCAAGCCTTTGACCTTTCGTACCATCGGTATCGGTCGACCGAACGATGTGACGCTGGTGCCGTTCTACAAAATGTTCGAAGACCGGTACTCAGTTTATTGGAACCTGTATACATCTTCCGGATGGGATGCGGAGCAAGCCAGAGTCTCGGCTGAAAAGAAAAGCGAAAAGGACATTGAGGATCACACCGTCGATCTCGTGAAGGCCGGAAATCGCATCAGCGAACAAGAGCATAACTTGAAAGGAGATACGACGTCGGGCGGCGCGTACGACGATAGGGGATGGCGTGAGTCGAGAGGCGGACAGTTCAGCTACAAACTCAGGATTAATGTCGGCAAACCGGTCAAGCTGGTCTGCACGTATTACGGCAGCGAAGAGCGGGGGAGAGTGTTCGACGTGCTTGTCGATTCTGAGAAGGTCGCAACGCAAACGATGCTCGGACATCCAACGGGAACCTTCGAGGTCGTGTATCCGGTCGCCGAGAACCTCACGAACGGAAAGAACAGCATAACGGTGATGTTCGAGGCGCATCATGATGCAACAGCGGGCAGCGTCCTCGATGTTCGCGTTGTGCAATGAAGCGATTCAGATGATGTCACTTGTTTACGACGAGAACACCCTTTGTGAACGATCGGCTGCGAGAAAAGGAAACTGCGACGGACTCTGACGAGTGACGCAGTACCTGAATGTCAATCATCCATCATCAGAAGGAGTACATTATGAACACACTTGTTCGATCTCGGAAAGCATTCGTGCTCGTGACATTTCTTGCCGCTGCGACTGCTTTCGCCTTTCAGGGGAAGAAGACAGGACGGATACAGTCGACCGATCCGGAACTACGGTTGAAAGGATTCGAACAACACCTCAAGATGAAAGAATCATCTCCGTTCAAGGACGCGAAATGGCAGTTCGCCGGCCCTACAAACATTGGGGGTCGCTGCATCGATATCGCCGTCGTGGCTCCTAAAGGGAAGAATTATACATTCTATATTGCAACTGCTTCGGGAGGATTGTGGAAAACCGACAATGAAGGGACGACTTTCGAGCCAGTCTTCGAAGAAGCAGCTTCAACGACAATCGGCGATGTGACAGTCGCGCCATCGGATCCCAACATTGTCTGGGTGGGCACAGGTGAGGCAAATATTTTCCGCAGCTCGCAGGCAGGTATCGGGGTTTTCAAGTCGACCGATGCAGGAAAAACGTGGCAGCATATGGGTTTGGAAAATACATACACCATACCACGCATCGTCATCGATCCGAACAATCCTGACATTGTGTATGTTGCCGCTTCAGGACACGAGTGGACAACAAATCCCGACCGAGGCGTTTTCAAAACGACGGATGGAGGCAAGACGTGGGATAAGGTGCTGTATGTGAATAATGAAACGGGTGCAATAGATCTGGTAATGGACCCGAAGAACAATCAAACCCTGTACGCGGCGACGTGGCAACGCATTCGTCTCAAATGGAATGACCCTCGCAACAAATCAGATTATACGGGGAGTGGAATCTACAAGACGACCGATGCGGGAAAAACGTGGATGCCGATCGATAACGGACTCCCCGAGGCTCAATTCCGGGGGAGAATCGGCATTGACGTTGCACGGTCAAATCCGAATGTACTGTATGCGTTTGTGGATGACTACGAAAAGGCACCGGAACCGGATCAGGAGCGCACGTACGATCCTTACGGGCGGCCGTCGTCCGGAAGGATCAAAGGGGCGACAGTCTTTCGGACAGACGACGCCGGCACCTCGTGGCATCAGGTAAGTGGATTGACCGATACGACGAGAAAATACATGGAAGGGCACTCAGCCACCTATGGTTGGGTGTTTGGTCAGGTCCGGGTCGATCCCAACGACGTCAACACTGTGTATACGATGGGACTTGGTTTAAACGTTTCGACGGACGGCGGGCATACCTTTAAGCGGCTCCGAGGCATGCACGGCGATCATCACGGTCTCTGGATCGATCCGGACAATTCCAAGTATCTCGTAAACGTGAACGATGGCGGGGCATACGCTTCATATGATGGAGGAAAAAACTGGAACAGCTTCATCAGCAAGATCCACGATACCCAATTCTTCGACATTGCGTACGACATGGATACGCCGTTTCACGTCTACGGGTCCATCCAGGATTACAACAGTTTCCGCGGTGTGATTGACATCAGTCACGGCCGGGATAAGGTGAGGCCCGTCGAGTTTGAGAGTGCACCGGGCGGGGAAGGTTCCAGTCACGCAGTCGATCCGGATGACCCCGCGATCGTCTATTCAGCGGGCTTCTACGGAACCATCACGCGAACGGATGTCGTGAAAGATGTCTCAAAGATCCTTCTTCCTCATCTCTATCCGGACGAAACAAGGATGCGTGGACAATGGGTAGCGCCGTTTATACTTTCGCCCCAAAACCCGCATATCATTTACCACGGCATGCAGTACGTCCTTCGTTCGATCGACCGTGGAGACACCTGGGAGCAAATCAGCCCCGACCTGACGTACAATACGGCGTCAGAGATGGGGGACATTCCGTACCATACCCTTACGACAATATCCGAGTCGCCGCTTCGGCACGGTTTGATCTATGTCGGCACTGATGATGGCAAGGTGCAGGTGACAAAAGATGGGGGGAAGCATTGGCAGGAAATAATGGAAGGCTTGCCGTATCAGAAGTGGGTGTCCAGGATCGTTGCTTCCAGGTTCGACATCGGAACGGTATATATGACGCAGACGGGGAAACGGGATGACGATTTTACGCCATACGTTTGGAAATCCACTGATTTTGGAAAAACCTGGGTCGACATCTCCCAAAACATACCTCTCGGAGGAGTCAATGTCATACGGGAGGACACCAAGAACAAGGATATCCTGTACCTCGGAACGGATTGCGGCGTCTATGTCACGACGGACGGAGCAAAGACCTGGAATGTTCTTGGAGGGAACTTGCCGATGACGTATGTATTGGATCTTGTCATCCATCCGAGAGATAACATGATCTGCATAGCCACCCACGGGCGGGGAATCTGGGTGCTCGATGCAAATGTCGTGAGTCCTCCAAGAGCGCGTCGCTTTTTCTTCGATGATGAAGAAGAAATGGAGAATTAATGGGTGCTTGCATGGAGAGCGTTTAGCCCACACGTTTCGCAGATCGGACTGAAAAGGGTTTTGTATTCGTATGCGCATTAAACGAATCGATGTGTTTCAGGTAAGGTACGGTTTGCACGACAAATCGTACGCCTGGTCGGGCGGACATTCTGTCCGCGAGTTCCTCAGTATGATCGTCAGGATTTCGACGGACGACGGGGTCCACGGATTCGGCGAAGTGTGTCCGCTCGGCTCGGCATACATGGATGCCTTTGCGCACGGGGTGCCGGCAGGCGTTGAAGAACTGGCTCCCGTTCTCATCGGCCAGGATCCGACGCGCATCAAATCCATCAACGCAGATATGGATGCAGCCCTTGGCGGGCACAACTATGTGAAATCGCCAATCGACATTGCGTGCTGGGACATACTTGGCAAAACGACCGGAAAGTCCATCGCGACTCTTCTCGGGGGGCGTGCCGTGGAAGATTATCCGTTGTACCGGGCAATCTCGCAGCGCTTGCCGAAAGAAATGGCGAAGGACGTGGCGAAATACCGGAAGCAAGGTTACCGCAAATTCCAGCTGAAGGTCGGCGGCGACCCGGACGTTGATATCAAGCGCGTGAAGGAAGTGTTGAAAGTGATTCAACCCGGAGACGTTCTTGTTGCCGATGCAAACACAGGCTGGTTGCCGCATCAGGCGATCCGCGTCGTGAATGCTCTCGAAGGTGAAGACTTCTACATCGAAGCGCCGTGTGTCACGCACGAACAGTGTCTCGCTGTACGACAACGCACGAATCTCCCATTTGTCATCGATGAATTGATTACGGGCGTCCCCCCGTTTCTCAGAGCTTATAGGGACCATCTTATGGATGTCGTCAACATCAAAATCTCACGCGTCGGAGGTCTCACAAAAGCGATGGAGCTCCGCAACCTGTGCGAATCGCTCGGGATCGCGATGACCATCGAAGATAGTTGGGGCGGAGATATTACGACGGCAACGATTGCACATCTCGTGGGAAGCACACGACCGGAATATCTCTTCACAACGACGGATTTCAACAGTTACATTGATTTCAGAGTTGCACCGGATGCCCCGATGCGCAAAGAGGGAAGACTTTCGGTCCCCTCTGGCCCCGGCCTGGGGATTTCGGTTGACGAGAAGAAGCTTGGGAAGGCCGTTGTCAGCTGCCCCTGACGAAGAAACGATTTCAGCGGTTCGAGAGTATTTACCCTTCATAAAGAAAAGGATCCCGGGACAGATGTTCAGTGGTAAGGAGCAAACGATGTTCTCAACGGCAACGTATATCCGACGCAGAAATGTTTTGAAAGAACGAATGGGAACGGGGCTTCTTCTGTTCCTCGGCAATGAGGAAAGCCCGATGAACTATAAGGACAATACATATTCGTTTCGCCAGGACAGCACATTTCTTTACTACTGGGGTCTCGATGACCCATCGCTTGCAGCCGTGATCGATATCGACGAAGGCAGGGAAGCGATTTTTGGCGACGATCCCACTGTTGATGAAATTGTCTGGACAGGACCCCAACAATCCATCAAAGAGAAGAGTGCAAAGGTCGGCGTTCAAAGCACACTGTCTCAGAAAAGTCTTGCCGGCGTAATCAGAGAAGGGGTGCAGAAAGGGCGGAAGATCCATTTTCTTCAGCAGTACCGCCCCGAAAACCTTCTACTGATCGAATCCCTCCTCGGTATTCCATCACAGAAAGTAAATGTCTCTGCTTCAATCGAGCTTATCCGTGCAGTAGTTGCTCAACGATCCGTAAAATCAAAGGAAGAAATCGAGCAAATCGAAATCGCCCTCGACATTACACGGGAGATGCACAGAACGGCGATGAGAATCTCCAGACCAGGAATGCGCGAGCGGGAAGTGGCGGGGGCGATGAATGGCATCGCTGTCACGAGGGGAGGGAATCTGGCTTTCCCGATCATCTTTTCGGTACACGGAGAGACCCTGCACAATCACGGATATGGGAACATCATGAAGCGCGGTGACATTGTTGTGAATGATTCCGGCGCAGAGTCGTCTCTCCATTACGCCGGAGACATTACAAGAACATTTCCGGTAAGCGGCAAATTCACACCGAGGCAAAAGGAAATCTACGAGATCGTTCTCCGGGCCCAGCAGAAGTCCATTGATATGGTTGCTCCAGGTGTCGAGTACAAAGACGTGCATCTGACGTCGTGCAGGATACTGGCGGCAGGCTTGAAAGACCTTGGTCTCATGAAAGGAGACACGGAAGAAGCCGTTCAAGCCGGCGCCCACGCAATGTTCTTCCAGTGTGGCACCGGGCATATGCTCGGACTCGACGTCCACGATATGGAAAATCTAGGCGAAGAATTCATCGGCTACGACGATGGGGTCCAGCGGAGTCCGCAATTCGGGCTTTGCTATCTGCGCATGGCAAAAGCCCTCCAGCCAGGATACGTTGTCACTGTGGAACCGGGAATCTACTTCATCCCGGAGCTCTACAAGTTGTGGAAGGCGGAGAAGAGATTCGAACAATATCTGAACTATAATGCTATCGGCAAGTATATGGGATTCGGTGGAGTGAGAATCGAAGACGACGTGCTCGTGACGCCAAAAGGCCGACGAGTGCTCGGAAAGAAAATTCCCAAAACGATCTCGGAGGTTGAGGCACTGTGTTCGCAAGCCTGACCCCGGGTCCGACACAACGACGTCGATCAATGAAGATTATGAAAAAACATCTTGTTCTCGCGCTCTTCCTCATTCTAGCAGTGTCTGTGACACAGGCACAGTCAGTCAGATTCGACGATTTCTTTGTCAATAAGACGATGCGGATAGACTACTGGCACGTCGGCAGCAGACTGCACGAATCGATTATCCTCGACAGGATCTACCAACAAGGAATCTGGGCTGGGAATCCAAACAAACTTGTCTACCCGTTTCAATACGGCCGTTATCTTGTCAAGGTGTATGACGTTGCCAGCAACGACCTCATTTATTCGAAAGGGTATGATGGGTATTTTGCTGAATACAAGACGACCGCGCCCGCTTCGAAAGGCGTGCAACGTGTTTTTTCCCAATCGGCCTTGATCCCGTATCCCAAGCAGCCGATCCTGTTCGTCGTCGAACGACGTGATTCCAACAATGTCTATCATCCGGAATTTGAGCAGCGCATCGACCCTTCGGATTATCACATCGACACCGGCTCAGCTCAACGCGGGGATCAAATCTATGAAATGGTGCACAACGGCGATCCGCACGATAAGGTGGACATCGTGGTGCTCAGTGAAGGCTATACCGCCGCCGAGAAGAAGAAATTCGAAACTGATTTGAAAAAATACACCGAAGTGTTCTTCAGCTGGGAACCGTACAAGTCATACAAAGATCGGTTCAATTTCTCCGGTATCTTCAGTCCGTCACCGGAGAGTGGAGTCGATGAACCACGTCAGGGCCGGTACCAGCACACACTCCTCGATGCTACGTTCAACGCAATGGACTCGGACCGGTATCTCCTGACGGAGAACAACAAATCGATGCGCGATGTCGCCGCACAAGTCCCTTATGATATCATCGTGATCATGGTGAACAGTAAGAGATACGGAGGCGGCGCGCTCTTCGGCTGCTATTCGACCTTCACGTCGGATGGCCCGTGGAGCGAGTACGTGTTCCTTCACGAATTCGGCCATAATTTTGGAGGGCTCGGGGATGAGTACTACTCTTCGGAAGTCGCCTATGATGAGTTCTTCACTCCGGGCGTTGAACCTACCGAACCGAATCTCACCGCATTGCTCGACCCGCAGAACTTGAAATGGAAAGATCTCGTAACACCGGGGCTGCCAATTCCAACGCCGTGGGGTCAGGAACAATACGACAGCCTGAACGTGGAACTTCGTAGACTTGGGAAAGAGGAATCGGAGAAATTGCAGGCGATGAAAGATGCGGGAGCAACACGCAAGGACATTGACGATATGCGCGGGGAGTACGGCAGAAAGACACAAGATCTGCAAAAGGAAATTCGGGATTTCATGGTGAATAGTCCACTGCGAGGGAAGGTCGGCGCGTTTCGTGGGGCGGGTTATTCCGCAAAGGGGATGTACCGGCCCACCATCAACTCGTTGATGAATCAGTTCAATGAACAAGACAAGAGCTACTACAAAGTGAATGAGCGCGCGATCGTGCAGATGATTGACTACTACAGCAACTAACGCACCGCCGGAGATTCAACAAGGAGGATTGATTTATGGAGAACCCTTCACAAGAGCGGGAGTTCAAACGCGGACTGGGATTACTCGATTCGGTAATGATTGTTGTCGGGATCATGATTGGGTCGGGTATTTTTATTGTCAGCGCAGACATAGCGCGAACGGTCGGATCTGCCGGCCTGCTATTGCTTGTCTGGCTCATCACCGGGATCCTGACGTTGATCGCCGCGCTCAGTTATGGCGAATTGGCGGCAATGATGCCGCACGCGGGTGGCCAATACGTATTTCTCCGGGAAGCCTACAACCCGCTCGTCGGATTCCTGTACGGCTGGACATTCTTCATGGTGATCCAAACCGGAACGATCGCTGCCGTCGCCGTGGCGTTCGCAAAGTTTTCGGGGGTGCTCGTGCCGTGGATCAGCGATCAGAATGTGTTGCTGAACGCCGTTGGTCTCAAGATCACTTCGGCCCAGGTGACGGCAGTGTTGTGTATCGTCGTCCTCACGTGGGTGAACCTGATGGGTCTCCGTGAAGGCAAGACGGTTCAAAATGTCTTCACGCTGACGAAAACTGCGGCTCTGATTGGCATTATCCTCCTCGGGATCCTTGTCGTGCGGAATCACGAAGCACTTGCGTCAAATCTCTCCAATTTCTGGTCTGCGACGTGGACACATGTGAAAGGAGAGGGTGTTGAGTACATCGAAACTCTATCTGGCTGGAAGATCTTTACTGCTATCGGCGCGGCCAGCGTTGGCTCGCTCTTTGCGTCCGATTCCTGGCACGACGTTGCGATTACTGCCGGAGAGGTTGTGAATCCGAAAAAGACTCTGCCGAGGAGTCTGGCCCTGGGGGTGATTCTCGTGACGGTGCTCTACATACTGACGAATGTGGCATATGTCCTCTTGTTGCCCGTCGTCGGCAATCCAAACGCCTCCGATGTGATTGGACGCGGGATTCAGTTTGCTGCAGCGGATAGGGTCGGCACGGCTGCCGCATCGATGATTTTTGGGAACCTTGCGACGGTCATCATGGCAGTACTGATTATGATATCGACGTTTGGATGCACCAACGGATTGATCCTGGCGGGTGCGCGGCTTTACTATGCGATGGCCAAAGACAAGTTGTTCTTCAAACGTGCCGGGGAGCTCAACGAGAACTCAGTGCCGGCATTCGCGCTCGTTATTCAAGCGGTGTGGGCCAGCCTTCTTTGCTTTTCCGGTACGTACAGCGATTTGCTGGACTACGTTATTTTCGCCGTTCTCATTTTCTACGTCCTGACGATATCCGGACTTTTTATCCTGAGAAAGACACGCCCGAATGCTGACAGGCCGTATAAAGCATTCGGCTATCCTGTGCTTCCGGCATTGTATGTATTGGTCGCGGCACTTATCTGCGTAGACTTGTTGATATACAAGCCAATGTACACGTGGCCCGGAGTTATCATCGTCATCATTGGCATACCCGTTTATTTTTTGTGGAACAAGTTCAGCCCAAATCACACTCCCACACCCATCACGAAGTGAGGGACATTATGCAAAAGCGAAGGGATTTCTTGAAACTTTCTGCCGTTGCAGCGGGTGCCGCATTCGTAACCAACGGAAGCATTGCCGATGCGCAGACTGTTCCCGATCCAATCAAACAATTAAAACCCATGCTCGATGGGATTGTGCCGATCAGCGATGAGGAGCGATGGGATCGCATTGACAAAGCACAAAAGTTGATGACACAAACTGGGATCGGAGCTATCTTTATTGAGCCTGGTACGAGCTCCTTCTACTACACCGGCATGAGGACGTGGATCAGCGAGAGGATGATCGCCTTGATAATTCCTGCAAAGGGCGAACTTGCGTGGGTCTGCCCGAAGTTCGAGGAAGACCGCATGAAAGAGATTATCAGGTTCGGCAAGGACATCAGGACGTGGGAAGAAGATGATAGTCCGTACAAGGTTGTCGCTGGCATATTCAAAGATCGTGGTCTCCGGTCTGGAAAGATCGGAATTGAAGAGCGGGTGCGGTTCTTTCTGTTGGATGGGATACGCAACGAAGCGGGCGCGTATGACTATGTCAGTGCCGTCCCTATCACAGCAGGATGCCGAATGTACAAGTCTCCTGCTGAGATCGCTCTGATGCAAAGAGCGAATGATATCACGATAGTCGCCTATAAAGCGACAACGGCAACATTGAAGGAGGGGATGACGCCGGCAGATTTCGAAGCAAACTGCCGATCGGCCTTTCGAGAGCTTGGCGTTTCCGGGGGTGCCGATGCAAATTTCGGGCCTGCCTCCGCCTCTTCTCACGGCAGTCTGATGCCTCAACAACTTAAAGAGGGTGATATAGTATTGATGGATGGAGGGTGCAGTGTTGAAGGTTATCAATCTGATATAAGTCGCACGGTCGTATTCGGAAAACCAACGCAGCGCCAACGCGACATTTGGAACCTGGCGCGGCGGGCACAGGACGCCGCATACGCCGCTGCAAAAGTCGGTGTTCCGTGCGAAGATGTCGACGCGGCGGCCCGCAAGGTCATCGTCGATGCCGGCTTCGGACCGGATTACAAAGTGCCCGGATTACCTCACCGCACAGGGCACGGTATTGGACTCGACGGTCACGAATGGACCTATCTCGTGCGTGGCAACAAGACTCCTCTTCAGCCGGGTATGTGTTTCAGCGACGAACCGACGGTTTCAATTCCGGGAGAATTCGGTGTACGCCACGAAGATTGCATGTACATAACCGAAGAGAGAGCACGATTCTTCACACAACAGAGTCCTTCCATCGATCAACCTTTCCTCTGAACGAGGGAATGGGCAATAGACATTGCAGTGATTTCACTAGATCAAGTTGAGGTTTTGCCAACAAGACGTACCCGCACACGCAGCGATGATGAAAATCCTCCTATTGTTCCTTTTCGCCTCGGCGACAGTACAAGCCCAGTGGTTTTACCAAGAGGGCGGAACAACGGAGAGGTTACGTGCTGTGAGCGCTGTGAACGACAGCATAGTGTGGGCAAGCGGAAATCACGGAACGTTTACCCGGACGACAGATGGCGGGAGAAGCTGGATCGCCTCACACGTCGCCGGCGGAGATTCGCTCGATTTCAGAGACATCGAAGCTTTCGATGCGAACACGGTTTACCTCCTGAGCATTGGTCCTGGAAAAAGGTCACGAATCTACAAGTCGATAGATGGAGGATCAAGTTGGATCCTCCAATTTGCCGGGAGCGATGCGAAGCTCTTCCTCGATGAGTTTGCCTTTTGGGATTCGATGAATGGAATGGCGGTGGGTGATGAGATTGACGGACATTTGTTCTTGATGCGAACCACTGACGGGGGACTCCACTGGAGCCAGATAACACCTGCAAGCATTCCAAAAGCTCGTCCCGGAGAGGGCGCGTTTGCGGCGAGTGGTTCGGGCATCACGGTCGAGGGGACGAGCAATGTCTGGATTGGCACCGGAGTGAAGACAGCGCGTGTGTTCCGGTCGACAGATCGCGGACAAACCTGGAATGTCGCAGTCACGCCGCTAATGAACGAGAATGAAACTTCGGGAATCTTTTCTGTTGCGTTCTGTGGCGCGAAGAAAGGGATTGTAGTCGGCGGGGACTATCAAAAGGTGAGCGCTACACACGCGAATGTTGCTTTGTCGAACGATGGAGGAATCACGTGGAAGCTGGCACCGGGATCACCTCCCGCAGGGTTTCGTTCTGCAGTGATTTATGTGTCGTGCGACTATCTTATCACTGTCGGTCCGTCGGGGACTGACTTCTCGACAGACGGCGGGAAGAGCTGGAAACAGATCGATATGATCGGATATCACGCCGTTGGCCGTGCCCGGGACGGCAAAGGAATTTGGGCCGTGGGTGAAGGGGGACGAATCGGGCATTATGTGGATCTGATCGTACGGTGACTGATTGCAGTGAAATAGAATGCGTGTGCCCGACGTGAGACATTATGCTCGACGGGGAAGCATTAGGAACTTCCTGTTTCTTCTCGTACTCATTCCGTCGTTATCGGCAGGACAACGGCTGCTGGGACCCCACGAACAAAAACCCTTCTATTTCACGCGTGCAGATACATTGAGAGGTATGCTCCTGCCGGAACGAAGCTGTTACGACGTGAAGTATTATCATCTCGACGTCAGAGTTGACCCCAAATCGAGGACCATCCGGGGGTCCAATACAATCCTCTTCAATGTCGATAGTGCGTTCGACAAAATGCAGATTGACCTTTACAGGAACCTGGACATTGAGAGAATTACACTCGATAGTACAGTCGACCTTTCCTATTCGCGCGAATTCAATGCGGTCCACATTCATTTTCCCGCCATACTCGCGGGGAATACTCTTCATTCAATCAAAGTCATGTATGGTGGAACCCCCACCGTCGCTAAAAGACCTCCCTGGGACGGAGGATTCA
>Ga0335081_10004126_pt1 | contig 22939 bp, 22 predicted proteins | sample Lox_Sample_35_FD_206713 | JGI IMG/M metagenome (GOLD analysis project Ga0335081, IMG submission 206713) | Soil microbial communities from Loxahatchee National Wildlife Refuge, Florida, United States - Lox_Sample_3.5 | ecosystem: Environmental > Terrestrial > Soil > Wetlands | place: USA...
ACCAATATTTCGCATCTTGGCGCGGCGCGCCTGCGCAGTGGGCCAAGCGAGGGTTGGGAAGAACAAGTCGTTGCTCGACTGAAGCTCGGTGGCGCTTGGCGTCCCGAGCCTATTGAGCTGGGCCTTCGCCGCCGCTAGCGCTTCACGATCGAACGAGGCCAGACGCTGGACCAGAGTCTCGACAAACGCGTCGAGGTCGCCGTCGTCAAGCGTGCGGTTCACCCAGCCATAGCGCTCGGCGATATCAGCATTGAAATCGTCGCCGCTCAGCACGATCTCAAGCGCGCGCGAGCGGCCCACCAGGCGCGGCAGCCATTCCAGTGCGCCGCCGCCCGGAACCAGCCCAACGCCGATCTCGGGATTGCCGAATAGGGCGCTTTGCCGGCTGGCGAAGCGCATGTCGCAGGCCAGCACGAACTCGTTGCCGATGCCACGCGTGCGGCCGCGAATCTTGGCGATGCTCACGACTGGCATGGACGAGAGCCGCAGTACGAAGTCACGCCAAAGCCCCAGCACCTCCGGCCGTTCCGCTGCCCTGGAGACGTCGAGATGGGCGATGAAAAAATCGGGATTTGCCGACTGAAACACCACGACCTTCACGGAGGGGTCGGCCTCGAGTTCGCTCATCAGCGTTCCCAATTCGACGATCGTAGTAGGAGCAAAGATATTGATCGGGGGATTGCTGAAGGTGACCGTCCAGCGGCCCGGATCGCTGCGGTCGGCGGTGAACTGCGAAGGAGCGGGCATGCTCGTGGTTGGGGCGGCCCGGGTTGTGCCTGAAACCCGGCGGCGATCCTGGCCGATCGCTTCGGCAGTCTGCGTCGCATCCATGGCTCTTCCTCACATCGATGGTTTGTTCGGCGTGCATTTGCGCGCCGTGCAACAGCTACGCCCATCCGGCAGGGATCGCTCGCTATGGATTGTGAGACGCTGTTAGTTGCCGTTAGTCGCCGAAGCGAATGAACGGAGCTGTCCGCTCGCGCTTGGTCGTAGAGCTAACTCGGGTGCGAGTTTGCAAAACGCGGCCGCAAATTGGCCTGCGATCTTAACCAACGCTTCAGGATTGCCGCGTCCGAACAAACAAACGTGGTATACTTTATTTGTTGCGGTGGGGACCGCGAGAGTGACTGAGGCCCATTCTCGCCTCCGATTTTTCAAATTGCACGAGCGCTCGCGCAGCCGCCGCGGGCGCTCGACCATTGCGGATTTCTCCCAAAAATGCAGGTCGAGAAACCGCAGCCGGCCCGTGACGCTCTCTTCGCTCAGGCTTTTCAGCAAAACGCCACACTTTACCGTTAGTGACCGATCAGATTACCGATCGAGGCAACCAATGAAAAAGCACATTCTGACTTTTGCTCTTGCGGGTGCATTCGCCGCCGGGCTGGTGACCGTGGCCTTCGCGCAAACGAATCCCGCAGGGGGTTCGGGCGCGGGCAGCGTCGGCGGCGCCAAATCGGATACCGGCGGCGCCAATCCGGCCAGCGACGGGACCACGGCAGGCCCCGGCGGCGCGAGCACCGGCACAGGCACAAGTATGGGCAAGGGCAGCCCAGGCATCAGCAAGGCGAGCAAGAACACGTCCGAGGATCGAGTTCCGCATAATTGAAGGCGGGAGAGCCGGCAGAGCCGGCCGATACGCGCTTGAAATGAATGGCGCGCCCTACGGGAATCGAACCCGTGTTTCCGCCGTGAAAGGGCGGCGTCCTAGACCGCTAGACGAAGGGCGCAAGACCGCGCGGAACACGCGGTCATAATGGCGCGCGACATATAAAGTGGTTCGCCGCCGCCAGCAAGCAAGCGCCGCAGGGCCCGTTCCAGCTGCCTGGACCTCGCGCGGCTACCAATGCCCGACATTGGGCATCGACGTCCAAGGCTCCTTCGGCGGCAGCGGCGAGCCCTTTTGCAGCAATTCAATCGAATGGTGGTCCGGGGAACGCACAAACGCCATGTTGCCGTCGCGCGGCGGCCGGTTGATGGTGACGCCGGCCTTCATCAGCCGCTCGCACAGGGCGTAGATGTCGTCGACCTCGTAGGCGAGGTGGCCGAAATAGCGCGCCTCGCCGTAATCCTCGGTGTTCCAATTATATGTCAGCTCGACGAGCGGCGCCTGGCGGCCGGCCGGCCCATTCGCCACCAGCGCATCGTCCGCGGACGCCGCCAGGAACACCAGCGTGAACTTGGCCTTGTCGTCGACCCGGCGGCGAACTTCGGTCAGCCCGAGCTTGTTGCAGTAGAAGTCGAGCGCTGCGTCGAGGTCGCGCACGCGCAGCATGGTGTGCAGGTATCGCATGATGAAATCCTCCGCTACTGCAGGGTCTCCGGTTTTCGACTAGTCTTCGTGACGGTAATAGAACGCGTCCGGGCCCGAAAGGTTGGGTGACGAGGCATGATCGCTCCAGACCTCAATACCGCGATGACACGCCTTGAGACGATGATACACGAGGCCAAGGTCGTCGTGCCATTCACCGGCGCCGGCATCTCGACCGAGTGTGGCATTCCCGACTTCCGCTCGCCGGGCGGATTGTGGACCAAGAACGCGCCGATCATGTTCGACGAATTCCTGGCAAGTCAGGAAGCGCGCAATGAATCGTGGCGGCGGCGCTTCGCCATGAACGACCAGTTCGGCGACGCCAAGCCGGGCCGCGGGCATCGGGCGCTGGCGAGCCTCTACCGCGGCCGCAAGGTGCCCGGCGTGATCACGCAGAACATTGACAACCTGCATCAAGCCTCTGGCATTCTTCCCGAACACGTCGTCGAACTGCACGGCAATACGACCTACGCGACCTGCCTCGATTGCGCCACGCGTTACGAACTCTCCTGGGTCCGCCAGCGCATGGACTCGGCCAATGGCTGCGCGCCGGATTGCCCGTCATGCGGTGGCTTCATCAAAACCGCGACGGTTTCGTTCGGTCAGGCGATGCCGGAAGACGCCATGGCGCGCGCCGAAGCGCTGACACTCGCCTGCGATCTGTTCATCGCCATCGGTTCATCGCTCGTGGTGTGGCCGGCCGCCGGCTTTCCGTTGATGGCCAAACGCAACGGCGCGCGGCTTGTCATCCTCAATCGGGAAGCGACCGAGTTCGATTCTGCCGCCGACCTTGTCGTGCGTCAGGACATCGGCACGGTGCTCGAACCCTTCATTGTCCATTGAAATCGCGGTTCATCCACTCTTTTGCACAGGCTCCTGAGGCTTTTCGCCCGCCCATGCATTTTCCCTCTTTTCGGATGGATGTTGGGTGTTATCCTCAATTGTAGAGATTCGTGAAGCGCCCGGGGGGCGCCAGCAAAGAGCGGCGGCGGCCACGGCGTCATGGCGTCGGACGGTTTTGAACCAAAAACCACTGGACCGGGACTCGGACCCGAGGTCGAGCTCGCTGGCGAGACGGCCGCGAACGTCATTGAGATGTCCGGCGTCATCAAGTGGTTCGATGTCGCCAAGGGCTACGGTTTCATTGTTCCCGATAACGGCATGGCGGACGTGCTTTTGCACGTAACGTGCCTCCGCCGCGACGGCTTCCAGACCGCTTACGAAGGCGCGCGCGTGGTCTGCGAAGTGTTGGCGAGGCCGAAAGGCCTCCAGGTGTTCCGCATCATCTCCATGGACGAGTCGACGGCGATTCATCCGGCGCAGATGCCGCCGCCTCGAACTCATGTTACTGTGACTCCGACGAGTGGTCTCGAACGGGCACAGGTGAAATGGTTCAATCGGCTTCGCGGTTTCGGCTTCCTGACGCGCGGCGAGGGCACGCCGGATATCTTCGTCCACATGGAGACGCTGCGCCGGTTCGGCATTACCGAACTACGGCCGGGCCAGTTCGTGCTGGTGCGTTACGGCCCCGGTCCCAAGGGCATGATGGCGGCCGAGGTGCGGCCCGAGGGCGGTTCGCTCGGTCCGGCATCGCACTAGCGGCACTCGCCGCATCAGTTTCATCGCGAAGGACGTGGATTGGGCGCGTTGCCGCGGCGTTGCTGGTGGCGGCGTGCGCGGCCTTTGCAATGGCGGCGCCGGCGCGCGCCGCCGGAGAGGCAACAATCGAAATCGTATCATCGACTGGCGTCCATGCCTTCAACGTGAAGCTCGCCACCAATGAAAAGGAGCGCGAACGCGGCCTGATGTTCGTCAAGCACCTGCCCGAGGGCCAGGGCATGTTGTTCGACTTCAAGACCGATCAGCCGGTGTCGTTCTGGATGCACAACACCTACATCTCGCTCGATATGCTCTTTATCCGCAGCGATGGCACCATTACGCATATCGCGGCGAACGCCAAACCGCTGTCGGATGCGCTGATTCCGTCCGGGGGTCCGGTACGCGGGGTGCTCGAAGTGATCGCCGGCACAGCGGACAAACTCGGCATCAAGCCTGGCGATCACGTCACTGGGGCGTTCTTCGGGCCCTAGCGGGCGTTGCTCGCCGCCTTGGTCACCGCCGCCTTGGTCACCGTCGCCTTGGTCGCTTGCTGGCCGGGAACGAACCGTGTATCCGGAGGCGAACCGGGCGGGGTATAGCGCAGCCTGGTAGCGCGGCAGTTTTGGGTACTGCAGGTCGCAGGTTCAAATCCTGCTGCCCCGACCATCCGCCTTCGTTTCGTTCCGGCGTGAATGCCGCTTCGCAGGAAGGATCTTACGCTTCATGACGGCCCGCATCTACAAACCGGCGCGCACGGCGATGCAGTCCGGGAATGCCAAGACCAAGGAATGGGTGCTTGATTACGAGCCGGAGCAGCCGCGCGCGGTCGAGCCGCTCATGGGCTGGACCAGCTCGGGCGACATGAAGCAGCAGCTTCGGCTGCGCTTTGCCACCAAGGAAGAGGCGATCGCCTATTGCGAGCGCGAGGGCATCGCCTACCAGGTGTTCGAAAGCACGCCGCACAAACGCGCGCGGATGTCCTATTCGGATAACTTTGCCGCCGGACGGCGCGGCGCCTGGACACACTAGGATTCGTCGGATTTTCTTCGGAACGCCGGTGTCGCCTTTTCCGGAAAATGCTCTGGCAGGGCGCTTTCGTCCTAAGCCGACACAACGCGCATGCCGGGAGCGGCGGGCTTGGCGTTCGGATTGGACTTGCGCGACCCGGCCCGCTGGCGCAGCAGCGACAAGAAGCGCTCTTCCGGCATCGGCTGGCCAAGCAGGAAGCCCTGACCGTAATCGCAGCCCATACTGACCAGAGCCATTGCGTCGGCCGCCTTTTCGATGCCGATGGCGACGGCGATCGAGCCGAAATTGTGCGCCAGATCGATGACGGTCTTGCACAATGGCGCGTTGACCTTGTCGGTGCCGCAGTCGGCGACAAAGTTGCGGTCGAGCTTGAGCTCGGCGAACGGCAGCTCCTTGAGTCGCACCAGCGAGGAATAGCCGCGGCCGAAGTCGTCGATCGCGAGCTTGACGTTCAGGGGAGCGAGACGCTTGGTGATTTCGGTAGCAAGCTTCAAATCGGTGACGATCTGTTCCTCGGTAACGTCGATGATCAGTCCCGGCCATTTTTCGTAATGCGGCCGGTACTTCTGGACGATGTCGGCGACGTCGATCTTGACCAGGGCGCTGACCGGGATGTTGACGGCGAGCCGCAGACTGACACCGAGCTTGGAGAAATTCAGCCCGGTGCGCAGCGATTGCGTCACGGCAAGTTCGGACAACTTGATCAGGGCCGATTCCGGCGCGCCCGGCATGAACGCGCCCGGCATCAATACGCCGTAGGTCGGATGGCGCGCACGGGCGAACGCCTCGGCGCCGACCAGTTGTTTTTTGCGCAAGTCGATCTTCGGCTGGAACCAGAACTCGATCCAGTTGTTTTTCAGGGCCTCGTCGAGATCGACGCGGCCGGCAGCCGCGGGCGGATCGCCTAGCCTGAGATCCTGGAGGATTTTTACAATCGCGCCGGTTTCAAACGGCTTCTTTAGCGGCGGCAGCATCAGCAGGCGGTGCTGGTCGCCGATGCTCTTGACGTGCGCGAGTACCGCCGAGCCGCGGTTCGACATCAATTGCACATAGCCGCTGTAGCCGCGCTGGCCGAGCGCGACGACGCAGCCGATTGCCTCCGCCGATTCCAACGCGATGTTGAGAAAGATGGCGTCGGGAGTGCGCCGGCTCAGAGCCGCGAGCAGGTTCTGGCCATCGGCGAACTCTTCGGTGTCGATGCCGGCCCCGTGCATGATCAGCGAGAGAAAATGACAAATGCTGGGGTCTGAATCGACGACGTAACATAGGGGCGCGCGCGCGGCCCCGCGCGATGCTTCGGTCGGTGGTGGCGGTGCGGCGGCCGGCTTGGTCGCGAGCGGCTGCGCGGGAGTCGCACTCATGATTTTGAGCCTGTGCACCCCGCATGGCGGGACCCTGCATCATCAGTAAAAATACTTAACCGGTGGTTTGCGAATGGGGCCCGCCAGGCGGTGCCGCGGGTGGCGGACCCATGCGTGGCCCGCGGATCCCGGGGTGGGCCGCGACCCCTGGGAGCGGGCAGGGCGGCATGCTATGGAGGTCGCAACTGCCGCGGTGCCGATCCGGGCGCCTTGTTGCACCAAGAACAATACTGCGAGGGACACAACCATGAACCAGGATTCCAAGAGCAATAAGGATTCCACGCCGAAACTCGATCGCCGCAAATTCCTTGCAGCTGCGGCCGTTGCCGGCGCGGGCAGCGCCGTCAAGCCGGCCGAGGCAGCCCCAAGCACCGCGGTGCAGACACCGCCCCGCGTCCCCTCGGCATTGCCGCCGAATGAACATGTCGCCGCGGTTGAGACCGAGGTGCCGAATATCGCCCCTTACAAGACCGAAGGTCGGCCCGGGTCGGACTTCATGGTCGACGTGATCAAGACGCTCAACATCAAATACCTGCCGTCCAACCCGGCCTCGAGCTACCGCGCCATCCATGAATCGCTGATCGACTACGGCAAGAACACCATGCCGGAGTTCCTCACCTGCACCCATGAGGAAGTCGGTGTCGGCGTCGCGCACGGCTACTACAAGATCGCGCAGAAGCCGCTCTTGACGCTGTGCCATGGCACCGTCGGCCTGATGCACGCCACCATGAACGTCTACGACGCGTTCTGCGATCGCGCTGCGGTCGTCATCCTCGCCGGCAACGATCTCGACGCGGCACACCGGCCCCCCGGCGTGCCGACCGTCCATTCGGCACAGGACATCAACGCCATCGTCCGCGACTACACCAAGTGGGACGATACGCCGGTGTCGGCGCAACACTTCGCCCAGTCGTTCGTGCGCGCCTACCAGATCGCGACCACGCCGCCCTGCGCGCCCGTCGTGCTCTCGCTCGACGACGGACTGGCGCAGGAGCCGATCAGGGACTACGGCCAGGCTCTGTACATTCCGAAATTCGTACCGACGGCGCCGCCGGCCGGCGAGCAAGGCGCGGTACGCGAGGCGGCGCGCCTCCTCGTCAATGCCGAGCGACCGGTCATCGTCGCCGATCGCGCGATCAACACCCAGCGCGGCATCGAGCTTTTGGTCCAGCTCGCTGAGCTACTGCAGGCGCCGATGGTGCGCCAGCGCGGCCGGCTGAATTTCCCGACCACGCATTATCTCGGCCGGCCGGCAAGCGTGATCGCGCAGGCGGACGTGATCCTCGGCCTTGAACTCACCGATTATTGGGCCACCGTCAACGCGTATACCGACAACAACGCCGAAGGGGTCGGCACGACGCGCTCCCGGACCAAGCCCGGCACCAAGCTGATCAGCATCAGCACGCTGCAATTGATGACGAAGTCCAACTATCAGGAGTTCCAGCGCTTCCAAAGCGTGGACGTGCCAATCGCTGGCGACGTCGAGGCGACACTGCCGTCGCTGATCGAAGCGGTGAAGCTGGCGCTGACGGACGATCGCAAGAGCGCGATCGCAAAACGCGGCCAGGCCATCAAGGAGGCTCATGACAAGGGCCGCGCAAATACCTTGCAGGCGGCTGCCATCGCCTGGGATGCGAGCCCGATCTCGACCGCGCGCCTGTGCACAGAGCTCTACGCGCAGATCAAGGACATGGATTGGTCGCTGGTGCCGTCATCCGGCGATGTCAGCGGCTGGCCGCTGCGGCTGTGGGCGATGAACAAGCATTACCACTGGACCGGGACGTCCGGCGGTTACGGCGTCGGCTGGGGCCTTCCCGCTTCGATCGGTGGTGCGCTGGCCAACCGCGACGAGGGCCGTTTCTCGGTTTCGATCCAGTCCGACGGTGACATGATGTATGTGCCGGGCGCGTTATGGACCGCGGCGCGTCACAAGATTCCGCTGCTTGCGGTGATGCACAACAACCGCGGTTATCACCAGGAGGTGATGCACATCCAGCGGCTGGCGAATTTCCGCGATCGCACCGCCAATCTCGGCAACGATATGGCGCCGATCGGCACCAGCATCATGAATCCCGATATCGAGTATCACAAGCTCGCCGAGTCGATGGGCTGGTGGGCCAAGGGACCGATCAAGGATCCGGCCGAGCTTGGGCCCGCCATCAAGGAGGCCATTGCCGTCGTCAAGTCCGGCCAGCCGGCGTTGCTCAATGTGTGGACGCAGCCGCGTTAAGGAGAAGCACTCAATGATGAAAGTTCGCGTCCACGTCGTGCTTGGCGCCTTGGCGGCGAGCGTTGCGTTCAGTCAAGGTGCCGCCGCCGATCCGTCGGCGGAGAATGGCAAGACGGAATTCGTCAAGCACGGCTGCTGGCAGTGCCACGGATTCCAGGGCCAAGGTTCGGTGACCACCAGCGGCGGGCGGGTGATCGCCAATACGCCGTTGCCGCTGGAAGCCTTCAAGGCTTACGTGCGCAATCCTTCAGGCGCCATGCCGCCATTCCATGTGGAAATTCTGTCCGATTCCGATCTTGGCGATATCTACGCCTATCTGGAGTCGCGGCCGAAGCCACAGCCGGCAAAGGACATTCCGCTGCTCAACAGTCTGTCGTCGAAGTAGCGCGGGACGCGCCTTCCTGGTGCTCGTCATCAGCCTCCGCGCGTGTCGCGGGGGCTGAATTTGGCATCTGCAACGTTATAGAGGCAGAGGAAGTTCGCTCGCTTGGCGGTGATAACAATGACGAGAAGCCGATGAGCGGCAAAGGCCAGATGCGGCTCGGCGCCTTCTTCAATCCCACGGGGCATCATGTTGCTTCGTGGCGGCACCCGCGCGCGCAGGCCGATGCCGGCATCAACTTTGCGCACTATCTCGACATTACCCGGACCGCCGAACGCGGCAAATTCGACATGATCTTTCTGGCGGACAATCTCGGCGTCCGCCAGGCGCATATCGAGGCGCTGTCGCGTTCGGCGCAATACATCGCCAATTTCGAGCCGATCACCTTGTTGTCGGCGCTGGCGACGCACACGACTCATATCGGCCTCGTGGCCACGGCCTCGACCAGCTACAACGAGCCGTTTCACGTGGCGCGCAAGTTCGCGTCGCTGGATCACCTAAGCGGCGGTCGTGCCGGCTGGAATCTGGTGACGTCCGGGCAGGAGAACGAAGCGCGCAATTTCAGCCGCGAGAAACATTACGAGCACGGCGAACGCTACCACCGCGCACGCGAGTTTGCGCAAGTCGTGCTTGGCCTGTGGGACAGCTGGGACGACGACGCCTTTGTGCGCGACAAGGCGACCGGGCAGTTCTTCCGGCCGGACGCTTTGCATCAGCTCAATCATCGCGGCGAGCAGTTTTCGGTATTGGGCGCGCTCAACATTCCGCGTTGTCCGCAAGGCTATCCGGTGATCGTGCAGGCCGGCGGCTCCGACGATATGATCGGGGTCGCCGCCGAGTTTGCCGAAGTGATTTTCTGCGCGCCGCTGACGCTCGAAGCCGCGCAGCGGTTCTATGCCTCGCTCAAGGGGCGGCTCGCCGCGCACGGGCGCACGCCGGACGACATGAAAATCCTGCCCGGGCTGTCGCCCGTGGTCGGCCGCACCGATGCCGAGGCGCTGGAGAATTATCAGTATCTCAATTCCCTTATTCATCCGGTCGTCGCCCGTGAAATTCTCTCCATGGTGCTGGGCAATGTCGATCTCTCGCCCTATCCCTTCGACGGGCCGCTGCCGGAGAACCTGCCGCGCTCGAACGCGAGCTTGCAGATTTTCCAGGAAGTGACGTCGATGGCGAAGCGGGAAAATCTGAGCATTCGCCAAGTGGCGGTCCGCGTCGCCGGGGCACGTGCCAAGGCGGTGGTCTACGGCTCGCCGGCCACCGTCGCCGACATGATGGAAGAGTGGTTCCGCAAGGACGGCTGCGACGGCTTCAACATCATGCCGCCGTTCCTGCCGGGCGCGCTCGACGATTTCGTCGACCTGGTGATTCCGGAATTGCAGCGGCGCGGTTTGTTCCGTACCGAATATGAGGGGCGGACCTTGCGCGAGAATCTTGGGTTAAGGCGGCCATCCAGCCGCTATGCCGGCAAAACGCCGGCGAACGGCGCGGACCAGCCACGGCCGCGCGCGGCATCTGGAGGATGAAGGTGATCAACGTAAGAAGACTGGGCCACGCGACGCTAACGACGCCCGATATCGATCGCCAGATCGAGTATTACACTGAAGTCGTGGGGCTGACGCTGGTCGAGCGCAGCAAGGATCGGGCATTCCTCGCCTGCAAGCTCGGGCTTGAGGCCATCGCGCTCGAACCCGGCAAGGGCAACGCGCTGTCGCGCATCTCCTTTCAGGTCGATCCCGGCCGCGACCTCGACGATGTCGCGCGGGCGCTCGCCAAGGACGGAGTCAAGACGGAGCGGAAGAGCGGCATCTCGCCGGGCATCGCCAAGGCGATCGTGTTCACTGACCCGAAGGGCACCGAAGTCCAGATCTTCTCTGACTATACGTTTGCGCGCGACGACGGCCGCAGTGCCGGTGTCATGCCGCTCAAGCTCGGTCACGTCGCCTACCGGGTCGACGACGTGCAGAAGACGGTGAAATTCTACTGCGACGTGCTTGGCTTTCGCGTCTCCGACTGGCGCGACAACACATTCGCCTTCCTGCGCTGCAATACGGACCACCACACGGTCAATTTCGTCTACGACGCCGAGCCGCAGCTCCATCACATCGCCTTCGAGGTCAAGGACTGGGCGGAAATCCAGCGCGCCGCGGAAACGCTGGCGCGGCACGACATTCACCTGGTGTGGGGACCCGGCCGGCATATTATCGGGCACAACATCGCGATCTATCATCGCAACGCCGACAAGGTGCGCGTCGAATTTTTCTGCGAGATGGACCTGATGAAGGACGAGAGCCTCGGCTATTTCGATCCGCGGCCGTGGCATCAGGACCGGCCGCAGCGGCCGAAGGTGTGGGGACCCGAGACGCTGCGCAACTATTGGGGTTATGGTTCCGAGCGCATCATTCGCGGCTATCAGACGATCGAGTAGGGCGCGTCAGCAGGCCGAGGAGGATAACCGATGAAAGTCTGCATGTTCCATCTGATGCCGTACCGAGATCTGCCGGCGGACTATGAGAAGCGCTACAACGCCAGCCACATCGAGCCGATCTGGTTCGACGTCGCCGATGCCGACAAGGTCGGCCAGTTCTACAACGCCACCCTCGACGAGATGCTGCACGCGGCCAAAGCCGGCATGCACGGGCTGTGCACCAATCAACACCACCAGAACGTCTACGGCTTCATGGCGAACCCGAGCCTCATGGGCTCGGTGCTGGCGCGCGGCACGGCCGGCCAGAACATCGCCATCATTCAGCTCGGCTCGACGCTTCCCTCAACCACGCCACCGACCCGCATCGCCGAGGAATACGCGATGCTCGATTGCATCAGCGGCGGGCGGCTGGTGGCGGGCTTTCCGACCGGGCTGCCGTCGGACGTGACGCTGTCCAACGGCGTCGTGCCGATCGAACAGCGCGAGCGCTACCGTGAGGCGCTGGCGCTCGTCATCAAGGCGTGGTCGGCCCGCGAGGTATTTGCCTGGAACGGCAAATATTACCAGCTCGGCATGGTCAATCTCTGGCCGCGGCCGATTCAGCAGCCCCACCCGCCGATCTGGATTCCCGGGGCGGGCGTTTCCGCCACCGCCGAATACGTTGTCGATCACGATCATTGCTTCTGCCATCTCAGCTATTACGGGCTCAAATCGGCGGAGGAGGTCAGCGACCGCTATTGGGAAACCTGCGCGCGCAAGGGCCGCGACGACAATCCGCACCGCTACAGTTTCCTGCAGCTCGTCGGCGTTGCCGCGACCGACGCCGAAGCGGAGCGCATTTACGGGCCGCACGGCGAGTATTTCTTCAACAAGCTGCTCTACAACGCGCCGCAGTACCAGCAGATCCCCGGTTGCCTTGAATACGAGGGCATGCGGTCGGCGCTGCGCGGCACGATCCGCTCGTCGATCAACTTGCGCGAGCTGAGGGCCAAGGACTTCTTCGAGCGCGGCTTCATCGTGGTCGGCAGCCCGAAGACGGTGCGCGAGAAATTGCTGGATGGCGTCAAGCGGCTGCGCATCGGTCATCTACTGACGCTGCTGCATTTTGGCTCGATGCCAACCGAGGTCTGCAAGGCCAACATCGATTTGTTCGCGCGGGAGGTGCTGCCGCATCTCGCGCCGCAATGGGATGACAGCTACGAGGATCGCTGGTGGCCCGAGCGGTTGCGGGCGAAGCGGCCTGCTGCCGCCGCCGCGCCGGCTATGGCCGTCGCCTCCTGAGAGAACCGACATGGCGAAATCGGAAATGCGCCGGCTCAAGCTCTGGCAGGACCGGATCGAGACCGAAGTGGAGGTTGGCGGCGAGGGGCCGCCGCTGATCTGGTTGCACGGTCCGTGGGGACTCAATCCCGATCGCGCCTTCATCGAGCGATTGGCTTCGCAGCACACGGTTTATGCGCCGCGGTTTCCGGGGACGACGCCCGGCGATCCCAATTCGGTCCACGAACTCGTCGGCTGGCATGACCTGACGGTGTATTACTGCGAACTATCGGATCGACTCGGCCTTGGCGCGCCAATAGTCGCCGGCCATTCATTCGGTGCGTTGCTTGGCGCCGAAATCGCCGCGGCTTCGCCAAAGTCGGTGAGCCGGCTGGTTCTGATCGATCCGGTCGGATTGTGGCGCGACGATCTGCCCGTCAAGAACTGGATGGTGCTGAGCGACAAGGCACGCCGGTCAGCGTTGTTCGCCGATCCCGACGGCGGCGCCGCCAAGCGCTTCTTCACGATGCCGAGCGACCCGGACGCGCGCCTCGACGCGTTGTCGCAGATGGTCTGGTCGCAGGCCTGCACCGGCAAGTTCGTCTGGCCGATCGCTGACCGCGGCTTTTCCCGGCGCGCGCATCGGATCGCCGCGCACACGTTGATCGTCTGGGGCGGGTCCGACGGCATCATCGATCCCGCTTATGCGCAAGAGTTTGCCAAGCGCATCGCCGGCGCTCATGTCGAAATGATCTCCAAGGCTGGGCACCTGCCGCATATCGAACAGCACGATGCCGTGGCAAAGGCCGTATTGAACTTTCTCATGGGCTGAGTGCCTGGCGGGTGCGGTGCGTGCATCGCGGTGCTACACGGGCTCGTGAGCACGGGTTGCGGAGCCGCGGCAGGATTGTGATTGGCGCCGGTCAGCCGAATTGCCCTAAAAACGGGGCATGACGAGTCGCGCCAGGGAGGCGCCGGCACGATCAGCACGGAGGAGACGATGGCTCGCAGGATAGTGCCGGGTACCAGCAAGGCTTACACCTTTACGCGCCGCGCGCTGTTTGGCGTGGTGATCGGCACCGGCCTGTTCGCGGCTGGGCACGGGATGCTGGCGCGGGCTGCCGAGCCGGCGGTGACGATTCCGCCGCCCGCACTCGATCTCAAGCCCGCAACCGAAGGCCCGCAGACCATCGTGCTGGCCGGTGGCTGCTTCTGGGGTGTCCAAGGCGTATTTGAACACACCAAGGGCGTCATTCAGGCAGTGTCGGGATATTCCGGCGGGAGCAAAGACACCGCACACTATGAGATGGTCGGCACCGAGCGGACCGGACATGCCGAGTCGGTGAAGATCACCTACGATCCAAAGCAGATTTCATACGGCAAGATTTTGCAGATTTATTTTTCGGTCGCGCACAATCCGACCGAGCTGAACTATCAAGGTCCGGACAGTGGCCCGTCCTATCGCTCGGCGATTTTCTATGCTGACGGCGAACAGAAGCGCATCGCCGAGGCCTATATCGCGCAGCTCGATAAGGCGCACGTTTTTCCGGCAGCGATCGCAACGAAGCTTGAGGCGTTCAAGGGCTTCTACCCGGCTGAGAACTATCACCAGGATTTCCTGGTCCTGCATCCGACCTATCCGTACATCGTGTTCAACGATCTGCCGAAGATTGAGAACCTCAAGCGGCTGTTCCCGGATTATTATCGGGAAACGCCAGTGACCGTGATGGCGTCGAGCAAGCCGACGCAGTAAGTCGCTGGTGAGCCTTCGCGCAGCAGCGGGCCCCACTGTGGTGGGCGCCCGCGGTTTCGTGCGGCGCTTTTCCCCAGCCGAGGCACCACATGTTGCAGTGCATCGCAGAGCCCGCGCTAATCTCGCGGCTGTGATCCGCGACTGGAGGTCTATAGCGTTCCCCTAGTTCCTGACGTATCGTGGTGGGCAGAGACGGAATCCGAAAAAGTTCCGCTCGCAAAGTCTGCATAACGCAAGGGGGAGGGTGCCCATGGCTATGGCAACCACAGTTGGCTCGCTACCTGATGCCGAACACAGCGCGCAGCTGCGTAAGGCGGTCATCGCATCGACGGTCGGCACTGCGATCGAGTGGTACGACTTTTTTCTCTACGGCACGGCGGCAGGTCTGGTTTTCGGCAAGCTGTACTTTCCCAACACGGATCCCCTGTCGGCGACCTTGCTGTCGTTCGGAACGTATTTCATCGGGTTTGCGGCCCGGCCGATCGGCGCCGCGATCTTCGGCCATTATGGCGACCGCATCGGCCGCAAGGCGACCCTGATTGCCACGCTGATGTGCATGGGCTTGGCGACCTTCTTCGTCGCGTTCGTACCGACCTACGCCTCGATCGGCATCTGGGGCGCGATCCTTCTCACCGTCCTGCGCGCCCTACAAGGCATCGGCGTTGGCGGCGAATGGGGCGGCTCGGTGCTCTTGGCGATGGAATGGTCGCGGACCCACGGTCAACGCGGCCTCGTCGCCTCTTGGCCGCAATTCGGCGTCCCGTGCGGACTATTGCTGTCCACGCTGGCGGTCGCTGTTTTCAGCGCCTGGTCGGGCGACCAGTTCGCAGTCTGGGGCTGGCGCGTTCCATTCGCGCTGTCGATTGTCCTGGTCGGCATAGGCCTGTGGATCCGGCTTGGCATCCTTGAAACGCCGGTGTTCCAGGAACTGTTGGATAAGAACAAGGTCGAAAAGGCGCCGGTTGTCGAGGTTATCGCCAAGCAGCCGAAGGAGATCATCCTGTCGGCCTTGCTGCGCATGTCCGAGCAGGCGCCGTTCTATATCTTCACCGCATTTATCTTTGCCTATGCGGTGGGCACACTGAAGATGGATCGAAACTTCATCTTGTTGGCGGTGGTCGTGGCGGCCTGTGTGTCGTTCTTCACGATCCCGTTCGCGGGCCATCTCTCGGATAGGATCGGCCGCAAGAAGATGTATCTGATCGGTGTCGTGGTCATGGGCCTCTTCGGCTTCGTATACTTCGCCATGATCAATCCCTCGACACCGGCCTTGGTGTTCCTCGCTATCGTGCTATCGCTGATACCGCACGACCTGCAATACGGGCCACAGGCAGCGCTGATCGCTGAATCGTTTACGCCGCGGCTGCGCTACAGTGGGGCGTCGCTTGGCTATCAGCTCGCGTCTATCATTGCCGGCGGCCCTTCGCCGCTCATCGCAACGTGGCTGTTCGCCACCTATAAATCCGGCTACGCCATAGCGGTCTACATTGCCGTCTGCGCCGTGATCAGCCTGATCTCGGCGGCGATGATGCCGGACTACACCGGCAAGTCGATCGGCGACGACGCGTATAGCGAGGACTGACGACTTCCGCTCGTGGGGCCGGTCGAACCGGGGGCCGGCCTCCGAACGGTGCAGGCTTGCTTCTGGTGGTGTCGGGCTTTCGGCCAAATGTGCTGGACGAGCGGCAGCGCCCGACTTGGATCCCTTCAAGGTGGCAGAAAATGCCCACTTATGATGTGGTGGCGGATTTCTGGGATTGGTATCAGCGCAGGCGGGTGCGCCAAGCTCCGGTGGCTGCGCTCGCCCTCGACAAATGCGAGGAGACATTCAGAAGGTGCGAGTGGGACAGTTTTGACCATTGGTACAGAATCTATCTTCGCGAACGCTCGAAGGTTTCGACACGACCCGATTGCGCCGCTCGGGAGAGATTAATTGATCCCGAGTAATTCTTGTCTGAAGACCAATTAAGACTCAGCCCTTGACGCCGCCAACCGTCAGACCCGACGCCATGAAGCGGCGCAGGCCGTAGAAGATCGCAATCGGCGGCAAGGAGTAAAGGATCGCGATCGCCATCATGTAGTTCCAAGGCGCATCGTCGTCGTCGAAGAACTGTTCCAGCGCCATGGCCACCGTGGTGTGTCTTTCCGACATCAGCAGCATGTACTGGTAGAAATAGTCATTCCACGCGAACAGCAGCGCGTAGGTGCCGACCGCGGCCAGCGCCGGCGCCATCAGCGGCAGATAGATGCGCAGATAAAGCTGCGCCGCTGACGCGCCGTCAATGCGCGCCGCATCGTCAAGTTCGCTCGGGATCAGCTTGGCGTAATATTGCAGCACCAGGATGGCATACGGTGTGGCGAATGCCACTTCGGCGGCAATCACCGCCCAAAGATTATCGGTGAGCCCGTAGATGTGCATGATGCGGATGAATGGGATGATCAAGGTCGATGCCGGGATCGCATAAGTCAGAAGCGCGACCCCCGACAGCGTCCATTCTTTGGCAAGCCGCATCCGGCCGACGGCGAAGCTTGCGAGCGAGGCGATCAGCACGGTGAACGTCATTACCATCACGCCGATATAGATGCTGTTGCCGAACGCCGGCCAGATGTCGCGCACGTCTTCGTCGTCGGCCTTCCAAAGGTCGGCAAACACGCCAAGCGTCGCATGCGACGGCCAGATAGCGTAGGTGAATTCGTTATGGCCCTCCGGATCGAGCGCCACCAGGAGCATGTTGTAGACCGGGATCAGCGACCAGATCAGGATGACCGCGCCGAGCAGGAGCGAACCTGCCGCGACCAGAATGCGCCGGCGGCGCGCGCGCGTGCTGCGGCGCGACTGCTGATTCGGCCGGATCGCCGGTACGGTCATGGTCGCCGCGGCGCTCACAGCTGCAGTTCCGTTGCTTTCAACCGCCGCATCAGAAGGATCACGACGGGGATGAGCAGCGGCAGCAATGATAGCCCGGCCGCCACGCCGAGCGGGGGGTTGGCGAAGTCGAGCGCATAGTGAAACCCGAGCGTGGACACCACCTCGGATTCGAACGCCGGGGTTCCGGCGGAAATAAACAAAACCGGCGCATAATCGCCGAAGTTCCAGATCGTTGCGATCAGCGTGCTGACGATGTAGAGGTTCGACAGCAGCGGCAGCGTGATATGCATGAACCGCTGGTACGGCGATGCGCCGTCAATGTCGGCGGCGTCGTAAATGTCCTGCGGGATGGCCATGCGGCCGCCGAGAAAGATCAGCGTCCACAGCGGCATCCATTTCCAGATGCTCGCGACGATGTCGCAGCCGAGTGCGAGCCAGCCATGGTTGAACCAGAACGGCCCCTCGACGCCGAACAGCGCCGTGATCAGATTGTCGAGCAGTCCTTGCGGATAGGCGACCAGCATCCAATGAAACGACAAGTAGGCTGGCACTGCCGGCAGCGTCCACGGCAGGATGTAGACGGCGAGCAGCGCTTTGATCCACCAACGCCGCCGTGCGAAGAAGCCCGAAAGTAAAAGCGCCAGCGCCATCTGCACGTTCACCGCCAAACCGACGAACAGCACGGTGTTGATCGCGGCCCGGAGGTAGCGCGGATCGGAGAACAGCGCGGCATAGAGCGCCGGATCGCTCCCCATCCACAGCCCGTAGGCCATCGGGTAGATGACAAAGGCGGCGAACAGGATCGCGTAGGGGGCAACGAAAGTCACCGACCAGGCGAGGTCGGAACCGTGCAGACGGCCCCGCCAGCGCGGAAGCTGCGGCGATCCAAATGCGGCGGACTTTCTCGTTGCGAGCGCCGCCGAACTGATGCTCATGACCCCCGCCAAAGGGTTTTGGTCTTTGCGCCGCTCAGCCCTTGACACCGCCCATGGTGAGGCCCGCGGTCATACGGCGGCGGAAGGCATAATAGATCGCCACTGGCGGGATCGCATAGATGATCGCGGTCGCCATCATGTAGTTCCACGGCGCTTCGTCGCTGTTGAGGAATTGCGCCAGCGCCACCGGCACCGTCATGCTTTTGACCGAGGACAGCAACATGAACTGATAAAGATACTCGTTCCACGCCAGCAGCAGCGCATAGGTGCCCACGGCAACCAGGGCCGGCGCCATGAGCGGCAGATAGATGCGCAGATAGACCTGAAGCGGCGAGGCGCCGTCGATGCGCGCGGCTTCGTCAAGTTCGATCGGGATGCTCACGCCGTATTGCTGGAAGATGAAAATCGCGTACGGTGTGGCGAAAGTGACTTCGGCGAATATCACCGCCCACAGATTGTTGGCCAGGCCATACTTGATCATGATGCTGTAGAACGGGATCGCCAGGAACGACGCAGGAATCACGTAGGTCAGCAGTGCGGCATTGCTGACGATCCAGCCGTTCTTCAGCCGCATGCGGCCGATCGAGAAGCTCGCCAGCGAGCCGACCAGCAACGTAATGAAGGTGGTGGCCGCGCCGATATAGATGCTATTGGCGAACTGATGCCAGAAATACTGCAGGTACCAGTAGCCTTCCGTCAGCACCACCCAGAAACCCTTCAGTGTGGGATGCGCCGGCCAGATGGTCGTGGTGAAGACGTCGCCGTGACTCTCCAGCGACACCATCACCATGTTGTAGATCGGCGCCACGGTCCAGATCACGAGCACGACCGCGAAAGCCAAAGCGGCCGCTTCGGTCAATTTGCGCCGCAGCCGATAATTCGGGCGTCGCCGCGGCGCGGGCGGTCCATCGAATGCAACCGTGCTCACAGCTGCACCTCTGTCGTTTGCAGCTTGCGCATCAGGATGATGACGAGCGGGATCAACAGCGGCAGCGCCGTCATCACCGTGGCGACGCCGAGATCGGGCCGTGCCACCTGGAAGGCGTCGCGAATGCCGAGTGTCGCCAGCACATGCGTCGAAAGCGCAGGTCCGCCGCCGGTTACGAAATAGACCTCGTTGAATTCTCCCAACACGAAGATCGTCGAGAGCAGGGTGCAGATGAGATAAAGGTTGGCCAGCAGCGGGAAGGTGACATGGGCAAAGCGCCGCAGACCCGTGGCGCCGTCAACGTCGGCCGCGTCATAGAGCTCCTGGGGGATCGCCATGCGGCCGGCCAGCAGGATCACCGTCCAGAACGGCATCCATTTCCAGATGTGCGTGGTAATGACCGAACCGAGCGCCAGCCAGCGTGAGGTGTCGAGCCAGCCCGGCCCGTCGATGTGGAAAAGATCCCAGAGGACGTTGTTAACCAGGCCCCACTGGCCGTTGAGCATCCAGTGGATCGAGATGAAGGTCGGCAACGCCGGGACCGCCCAGGGCAGCACGTAGATCAGCAGCAGTCCCTTGACCCACCAGCTCTTGCGCATGAAGAAGCCGGAGAGCAGCAGCGCGCCGAACATTTTCAGGTTCACGCCGATGCCGACAAAGAGCACCGTATTGACCACGGTGCGCAGGTAGATCGGATCGGCAAACAGCTCGCTGTAAAGAGCGGGCGAGTGGCCCATCCAAAGGCCGTAAAATACGGGATAGAGCACGAAGGCCACGAACACCCCGATATAGGGCACGACGAAAGCGATGGCCCAGGTAAACTCCGAACCTTGAAGACCGCCCCGCCATGGGCGACGCCGCGGCAGCGACAGCGATGGAGCTGCAAGCTCGCGGGCGGCTTCAAATGTCGTGCTGCTCATCGTGTTCCCCTCAAGCCTGTGCGATCGGGTATTTGGCGAGAATGGTGCCGATATGCTTCAACGCCGCATCGGCAGCCGCTTCGGGGCTGACGCCGTCGCGGATGACGCTGGCATGCGCCGTGCCCCAGATTTGCGCGGCGTTGCACTCGGACATGCCGGGGTTGTAGGCATAGTGACGCGGCAGGGTTTTGCCGAGCACGCCTTGCTGCACGTAAGCGAGCCGGTGCGGGTCTTTGGGATCCGTCCACCATGAATCGTCCTTGACGATGCTCGGTATCGCCGGCAGCCAGCGGGCCAATCCAGACTTTAGGTACGCGCCCGCTACTTTGGGCTGGACGACGTATTTGACGAACTCTTTGGCGACCGTGACGTTCTTGCCGCCTTTCGGAATCAGCGCACCGCCTACCGTCAGCGGCGACGGGATCGGTTTGCCGTCATTGTCATTCGGCAAGCCCATGACCACGGCATCGTTGTACTTCTCCGCGTCGTGGATCATCGCCAACTCGGTCGAGATGGTGCCGTCGAGGTCCATGACGATCTGCTTGGCGTGGTAAGCGTTGTTGTCGTCGGCGTCGCCCCAGTCGAGGGCGCCTGGCGGCACATAGCCTTCCTTGAATGCCGTGGTGATGAAGCTGATGGTCTTGGTCACCGCAACCTTGACCCTGGGATCGTCGAGGTGCGCCTTGCCATCTGGCGTGACGATATCGTAGCCGCCGTAGGCGGCGAGGAAATAGGCGAACAGGTTGTTGCCGTCGGCCGGGCCGTTGGTGGTGGCCTGCAGTCCCAATGAGTAGACGCCGCGCATGCCCTGACTGCGCAGCTTGGTTTGCGTCGGCTTGAAGTAGTTCCAGAAGGCATCCCAGGTCTTGGGCGCATTCTCGATTTTCAGACCGGCCTTTTCAACGAGCGGCCGCCAGATGTGGAACGGTAATGTCGCGGTCTTGAACGGCGCCTGATAGGCACCACGCTTTTTGGTAACGCTATTGTAGTAGTACGAGGCGAGATAGGCGGTTGGATGCAGTTCCGATTTGAGCGGTTCGACGATGTCGCTCAAGTCGACCAGTTTGTCCTTCCACGCATTCTGCGGGACGACGGTGGCGTCCTGCGTGTCGTGTGACATGATATCGGGAACGTCGCCGCTGGTCAGCGAGGACACCATCTTCTGCATCAGCGGCCCGGTCGGGATCAGGCTGTAGTCGATCTTGTTGCCGCTTTGCTTCTCGTACTCGGCGACCATCGCCTTGAAGGAAGCGTCTTCCTCGGGAACGAAGCCTTGGTTCCACCACGCGGTTGCGGTCTTGGCCTGGGCGTTGGCAATCCAGGGCCGCGCAACCACGCCCGCCGCGGCGGCGCCTAGCGAGCCGCGAATCATCGTACGCCGGGTCAGCTTTCTCATCGTCTTCCTCCCATCGTCTGCGGTTGATTGGATCCGCGTAACAGACGGGTCGAAAACTTCAGGGCTTAAGCCCGCTGCCGCGGACAGCCGTTCGTTGCGGCCGTTCGTTAAAGTTTCTCTTGCATAAACATACCATATACCACGGGCGGTTGATCCGCGCTATCGCGGCCTTAATGCCGCACTCGAGCTTTAACCAGGTAATTCAGGCAGCGGCGGCCTTGTTCCGCTGCGCCGCGATGACTTCGTCGGTTGCCGGGTCGATCAGGTGCATGTGGTCCATTTGCGCCATAAAACCCATCGGCGCTCCGGGGGAAGCAGAAATATCCGGCGAGCAGCGAGCGCACACGTCGGTGCCGGCAATCTCAAGATGGACCATGGTTTCCGTGCCCATCGGCTCGAGTACATCGACCGGCCGCGTAAACTCCGCGCCCTCGATGTAAGAGCGCCGTTCCGTGATGTGTTCGGGCCGTAATCCGAGCACCAAATCCCGCCCGGCATAGGACCGATAGGTTGCCGTGCGCGAGGCCGGCACCGGCAGCGACAGGTCGCCGCCGAGTTCGACGGCCAACGCGCTGCTACGCTCGACCAGACGGCAGGGCAGAAAATTCATCGCCGGCGAGCCGATGAAGCCGGCGACGAAGCGCGTGCGCGGATGATGGTAAAGCTCGTTCGGCGGTCCGACCTGCTCGATGCGGCCTCCATTCATCACCACCACCCGGTCGGCGAGCGTCATCGCCTCGATCTGATCGTGCGTCACGTAGACCGACGTTGTACGCACTTTCTGATGAACCTTCTTGATTTCGGTTCGCATCTGCACGCGCAGCTTGGCGTCGAGATTCGACAGCGGCTCATCGAACAGGAAAACCTTCGGATTGCGCACGATCGCGCGCCCCATGGCGACGCGCTGGCGCTGGCCGCCGGACAGCTGCTTGGGCCGTCGCGCCAAAAGCTCCTTGATGTCGAGGATGCGCGCTGCGTCTTCGACGCGCCGGCGGATTTCGTCCTTGGGAAAATGTTTCAGCTTCAGTCCGAACGACATGTTCTCGAACACGGTCATGTGCGGATAGAGCGCGTAGTTCTGAAACACCATCGCGATGTCGCGATCGCGCGGCGGCAGGTCGTTCACCAGGTCGCCGCCGATGTAGATTTCGCCGTCGCTCAACTCCTCCAACCCTGCGATGAGCCGCAGCGTCGTGCTCTTGCCGCAGCCCGACGGGCCGACCAGAACCAGGAGTTCCTCGTCGGCGATTTCCAGATTGATGCCACGAACCGCCTCGGTGTCGCCGAATCGCTTGACGACATTGCGCAAGGACAATTGGGCCATGGTCCCTCCCACGCTGGCCTGAAATTTTTAGGGCGGCCGTCATTTTCTAAGTCCCGACCGGGGACCGCTTATATTGGAGTCGCAGCGACGGCGCCGGCACGTTAGTACAGCGCGTCGCGAAAAGGCAACCGGAACGATCCGCGTTTCCCGTCTAAAGCGTCGCACGCAGGCCGGCATAGGCGGCAAACGGCATTCCGGGCAGGAATGTGCGCGGATC
>Ga0335081_10004128_pt1 | contig 22916 bp, 15 predicted proteins | sample Lox_Sample_35_FD_206713 | JGI IMG/M metagenome (GOLD analysis project Ga0335081, IMG submission 206713) | Soil microbial communities from Loxahatchee National Wildlife Refuge, Florida, United States - Lox_Sample_3.5 | ecosystem: Environmental > Terrestrial > Soil > Wetlands | place: USA...
TCGGTCGTGCCGCTTCTATGCGTCCAAGCACGTACCCGGTCGTGGGTCAGGATAAAACCGGCGCTAACAATCACCCAGGCACTCCTGGACGGCGTGAGCACTTTGGAGGTCTCGAGAATTGTCGGAACTTCTCTCGTGATGATTGAGAAGCACTATGGTCACCTGGTCCAGGAGACTGCTCGCGACCGGCTGGCCAGGGTGCAACTGCTATGAGGGAGCTGCTACTCAGTCGGCAAATCTCGTCGGCTTGAGCGCTCCCACATGTTCGCCATGGCCTCGGCTCGAGATCCGAAGGTCAACTCGCAAGGTGACAGATGATCCGCGCCGATTCTGCTGAAGTCACCCCCCTGGTGAGGGGGGTCTTTGCGGCAATACTCGGGGGGTCGAGGGGCGCGATCACCGCCAAACCGCTGATATCCGGGGTTTGGCCTCCGAATCCGCGCTCCTTGTGGCAAGTACTCGCCGATCGGGAGGTGTCAGGTTCGATCGCCCGCAGTCGCTGGCGCACTGTCCCACTGTGGGGAATGGACATTAATGGACGAGCGCTAAGTGCAGCTTATCGTGGGGGGTCGCTGGCACCAAGTCACACTCGCCATCAATCTCAACCTCGATACCGGCTTCGATGGGATCGGTAAGGTACGATTTTCGCCCTCGGAGCGGGTGGCTTCTGCGCTTTCACCCCTCTGGACCGTAGGTCTGGAGCATTATTCGGACTGGGGACCGTTAGCGCATGTGCCGGGCATGAGCAAGGTCCAGCACACTGTCTTTGTCGTGGCCCAGGAAACGTCGGCCCGTCAACAATCGAAGCAGGACTTGGACGAGGCTTTTCACCCGACTCGGACCGCGTGGTCATCAAACTCGATTCGTCCTTTGAGCTGTAGATGCTCCTCCGGCCCCGAGGATCGGTCGACTGTTAACGTTAAGTAACTTCCTGTTTAAACCGTAATTTACGCGCACTGGCAATACGCCGTGCTACACGAGCTACACGAGCTACACGAGCTACGCGTGCTACACGGGATTCCACCCGGACTCGCTTGCTGGCGCGGACGCCCAGCGAATTGCCATCGCGCTGCGCCGTGTCTTGAATATCCAAGCGTTCGATAAGGATTACTTTGGTGCAAGTGTTCGGTAGCAGGCAGCTCGAGGCGGCACAGTCCAACTTTGGCGTCTTAAGGGCGGCACTGTTCGCGATCGGGGCGAGCGGGTGCATGCTGCCGGCGACCTCGGCACGGGCAGAGACGACCGCCATCAGTTCGGATGCGGCCGCCCCTGCTGCTGCAAACTCCGGAGTGCTGGCGGAGGTGACCGTGACGGCCTCCCGGCTTGACCTTCTCGGCACCGCCATTACCGCGAGTCAGGGCTCGGTGACGCAGCAGGAGCTGGATTTGCGCCCGGTCTACCGGGTCGGCCAGCTGTTGGAGAGCGTTCCAGGGCTGGTGGTGACGGTGCATTCGGGCGAGGGCAAGGCGAACCAGTACCTGGTTCGCGGCTTCAATCTTGACCATGGCACCGACATCGCCAATTTCGTGGACGATATGCCCATCAACCGGCCCACCAACACTCACGGTCAGGGCTATTCGGACCTGAATTTCCTGCTGTCGGATGTCACCGACGGCCTGGAGTACACCAAGGGGCCTTACTACGCCTCCGTGGGCGATTTCGGCTCAGTGGCCTCAACCCACCTGAAGCTGGCCAATGACATTCCGGCCCAAGTGTCCGTGACCGGCGGCACTCTCGGGGTCTACAACATCTTCGCCGGCGGGACCGATCACTTAAGCGATACCGACCGTGTATTGGGGGGTGTGTACTTCGGCCACTTGGACGGACCGTTTGATCCTGGTAACAATTTCCGCAAGGAAGCCGCCATCCTACGCTACAGTCACGGCAACCAGGCCGACGGCTACAGCGCGACGCTCATGTACTACCACGGCCTGGGCAAGCTGACCACGGACCAGCCGCTGCGCGCAATCCAGGAGGGCCTGATCAGCCGCTGGGGCACGCTCGATCCGACTGACGGCAATGCCTCCCAGCGCTACAGCCTGTCCCTCCACTACGCGACGCACGGCGATGACTGGAAATTCGACTCCAGCGCCTACTTCATCCACTCGACCATGACGCTGTGGAACAACTTCACGCACTACCTGGACGATCCGGTGAACGGCGACCAGGAGGAGCAGGATGAAAACCGCAACACGGGCGGAGGTCAGCTTGCCTTCACCCTGAACCATGCGTTCGGCACGGTGGAGAACCAGTTCGTAGCCGGCGTCCAGCTGCGCGATGACCAGGCCTTGGTCGATCGAAAACACACTCTGCAGCGCGTGCCACTGATGTACTGCTCGGTGGAAGGAGGCAACCCTGATGGCTCTACGTCGCAGGTGCCGGAAGCCGACAGCATCTGCAGCGCCGATGACGCTCACCTCCTCGACCTCGGTCTCTACCTGGAGAACACCACTCACTGGCTGCCGTGGCTGCGGACGGTCGCGGGCGTGCGCGAGGAGTACTACCGGGCCAGCGATCACAGTCTGCAAAGCGACCTCGGATTCGCCGGATTCCACGGCGAGAAGCAGCAGACCCTGCTGCAGCCTAAGGGCAGCCTGATCCTTGGGCCGTGGTTCGCTACCGAAATCTACTTCAGCGCCGGCCGCGGGTTTCATTCCGACGATGTGCGCGGCGTGTTTGGCACGGTGCCACTCGTTGGCCTCTTCGACGGCTCAGGCAACCCGAGGACGACCCCGCTGCTGGCCGCCACCACAGGCTACGAGTTCGGCATCCGCAGCGATATCGTACCCAAGCTGTCCGCGCAGCTCGCCATTTTCCAGCAGGATTTCACGTCGGAGCTGGCGTACGACGCTGACGCCGGCCAGGACGATGCCAACGCACCGAGCCGACGCCAGGGTGTGGAAGTCTCGGCGCAATATCACCCCTGGTCGTGGATCGAGCTCAATACCGACCTGGCTTGGTCCAAGGCTCGCTACCTGCCTGGCTACGAGAACTACGGTCTTGATGGCACCTACATCGCCAACGCACCAAAATTCATCGGGTCATTCGGTATCCTGGTCAGCAACCTGGGGCCGTGGATCGGGGGACTGCAATGGCGCAAGCTGGGCGCCTATCCTCTCGAGGACGGCGCAAATCCTCACTACGATGCCGGCTACAGCGAGTTCAACATTGATGGCGGCTATGTGTTCAATGAGCACCTGAAGGCGACATTGAGCATTTTCAATCTGTTCAATTCCCACGCTGACGCCGCCGCCTACTACTACGGGACGATACTGAAACCGGAGATCAATCCGGCCACCTACACCCAGCTTCAAGTCGCAGGTGGTAACTCGGATTACCAGGTTCACCCATTGGAGCCGATTTCCGGCGAGGTGAAGATCACCTACACTTTCTAACTGCATAATGTCGAAAAGCCGCCGACAATCGAAGCCCGTACGGCGGCCGACGAGACAACTCGTCAGGCGCAGTGCCCAGTAAGGCCGCCAAGTGGGATACCGCCTCGCGCGCGAGAGCGCAGCACGGTTCCTACACGACGCTCGCGCCCGAACGCTGCAAGAGCCCATCTTGTGGCACGACGGCGAAGCCGCCGCCGATACCCGCAAGCGCTTCATGGCACTGCGGTCCGGCGCACGGCTGGCGCTCACCGCTCACCGACTGGGTGGGTGCGCTGTAGCTGTAACGGCATGGTACTCGGCCCGACAGCTCGAGCTTTATACATTCTCGGAGGACCAAGTAGTTATTCGGAGGTTCGATCCCCTCCGGATGCCGAAGGCTGGCGGCAGGCGCGGGAGCCTCTGGCCGGCAGGTGATACGGGTGGACTCGTTATTGAAGCGAGTACGCCGCGACCACCAATTTACCGACTTGCTCTCCCAGGCGATTGCCGACCTCGGTGGAGTTGCGGAAATGTACGCCCGCACAGATGCGTGCAGTGGACACTTCCGTGACCAGATCTTCGAGCCGCGACCATTGTGGGGTCACCCCAGGCGCCGTATTGCTCACGGTGCTCAAGTTTGGCAACGCCATCGAGCCCGCCTCGGCGCGAATGATCGTTGCGAGCAGGGAGGCATAGACGCAGTTGCCGCAAGGATACTCGGGATTCAATGGTGTTGTGGTCAAAGGCGTCCAATCTGCATCCCGCTCAGTCGCGGCGTTGTCGTCGCGATCGCCATTGCGTATCGCCGTAATCGGGCGCCAGAAGTTGTAGTGATATTTCGCGTCCTGGACCGCAATTTCTGCATCGTTCATGCCGGCAGTGATCGCTGCATAGAGTCGTGCATTGCGCGTCACATTGCGTCCGGCTGCGACCCCGACCGAGCGAACCACACCCATATAGATGTCGGGCAGGGAGGACGCCCAGAACCGCGCGATCTCTGTCTGCTCCTGGGTACGTGCCGTACTCGACGCGGAGCCAAGCGCCTTGATCTCGTTGTAATCACGAGCCCAGAGCGAGCTCTTGAGAGAGGGCGGTGCAGGTGGGCGCAGCTGTGCGGCGCTCTTCAAGAACCACGGCTTATGTTGGGCGAACGCCCAGCCCTGAGGAACCGTGGTCGGGACATAGACACCAGGCGCAGTGAGTGGACGATAGGGGTCGATGCTGCCGATGTCATCGGCATGCTTGCGCAGAACGTCGGCGGCCGCGCGCTCGCCGATCTGGGCGCCGAGAGCTTTCGCCTCGCCGTCGCCGACACTCGCAACGGTGCGCGCGTAGGCGAGCTCCGTGCGGTCTTTGAGCGCCGGTGCCTCGTGCAGCAGCACGGCGCGGCTCGCGGCCGCAACCGCGACGTCCACCGATGCACCGCTCACCGGTCCCAAATCGACACGATCGCGCGGATAGAGAGCTGTGATTGCGTCGACAGCCTCGTACACGGCGCTCTGCGCGAGCGCCATGGTGCGCACGGTGTTGGGGCCATCGGTCGCGATTTCCGTGGTCTCGTGCGCCCAATCGGTGACGATGTCGGCGTGTGCCGCGAGCGGGGCGGACGATAGTGTCAATATGCAAAGTGTGAAAAAAGGCAGTCTCACGGTGACTCCTCCGATCGCAAGCGAACGAATGGGACGGTCAGACAGGCTCAGGAGCGCGACGGTGCCACCTTGGGGATGCCGCTCTCGTTCACGAGAGCACGCCAGCGGGTACGTTCGGCGTCCAGAAACTGACTGAACGTGTCGGGTGTGGTGTCGCCAGCTGTGCCACCCTCATCGGCGATCTCTCGCTGGATCTCGGGCGTGTGCAAGATGTCCTGGATGGCCGAGTTCAGTGTCGCAATAATGGACTGTGGAGTGCTCCTCGGTGCGAGCACGCCAGTCCAGATCCGCAGCTCATAGCCCGGCACTCCCACCTCTGCGAAGGTTGGCACATCAGGAAGGCCGGGGAGCCGTTTCGATGTGGCCACTGCGAGCGGCTTTTGCAGGCCCTTACGAACCGCTGGCAGTGCTCCCTTGCAGGGATCGAACATCAATGAGGCCTGTCCGGCGAGCAACGCCTTTCGCGCCGGACCGGCACCGTCGTACGGCAGGTGCCGCAAATCGAGCTGGAGCTGGCGCTTGAAAAGTTCGCCCGCTACTTGTTCCGGGCTGCCATTGCCGTTCGAGGCATAGGACAACCTGCCGGGGCTCGTGCGGGCCAGCCGGATCAGCTCGCGAGCCGAGGTGACAGGTACCTCGCGAGCTGCCACCAGCACAATAGGTGAGGACTCGAGCAGCGCGACCGGAGCGAAATCGCGGACCGGGTCAAAAGCCAGTGCTGTGTAGGTGAATGGGTGGACGGCGAGAGGGCCGACCGAGCCCAGCAGCAACGTGTAGCCGTCCGCTTGTGCGCGTGCGGCGCGTGCCGTCCCTTCGTTTCCGCCGTGGCCAGGCAGGTTCTCGACAATTACCGACTGATGAAGTCTCTCGGCCAGCTTGGCGGCAACCAGCCTCGCCCAATGATCGGCGCCGCCACCGGCGGCATAAGGCACGATAAGGTGGATGGGTCGTTCAGGATAGTCAGCCGCTGCTGCGCTGCCTGGGTGTACGCCGGCTATCGGGGCCAGAAAGCAAGCGCAAACGCTGACCCATATCATCAGCACACGTTGGTGCTTCTCCATGACTCGTTCCCTCGCTTCGCGAGCCGAGTGGTTTTTGTCCGCCACTTCCCTCTAGGCGCCGGATTGTAGCAAATCCGCGGACCGCGACTTTGCGTTGCGTGGATACCACGCCAGCGCTCGACACGAGCGCAGTACGGGTGACAAATGATCCGCGCCGATTCCGCTGAAGTCACCCCTGGTGAGGGGGGTCTTTGCGGCAATACTCGGGGGGGCGAGGGGTGCGATCGCCGCAAAACCGCTGGTAGTGGGGGTTTATCCTCCAAATCCGCGCTCCTTGTGGCAAGCGCCCCCCGCGCGATGCCACGTCCAGACCCGTCTGTGGCCGACTGAGGCCAGCCGGGAAGTGACGGCTTGAGGTGATGTCGGGCACAGTGTCCGCACAGATCGCGCTGTCCTGAGCACCGGAGACCCGCCATGAAGCTGAGCGCTCGCAACATGATCCCTGGAACGGTCCGCAACATCGAGCGAGGGGCCGTCAATGCCGAGGTCACTCTCGAGGTGGCACCCGACATCACCGTCGTTTCCATCATTACCAATGACGCCGTTCAGGCCTTGGGGCTGCAGGTGGGTATGCGCGCGTACGCCGTCATCAAAGCCTCGAGCGTCATGATCGGCGTCGACTGAATGCGCCGGCCATATCCGGCTCCGGTGCACCTTCCAGGGTAGCCGCCCCAAAGGGCGCGCTACTGAGACGCTTTGCCGCTCCTGGCATAGCTGCTACAATCGCAATATACGGTGAGATATAACGATGTCGCCCCGAACCCGTTCGTGCCAGGCGCGATCGGCATCGGCGAGGGCGCCGGCTGGCCGGGATTTGCGGGAGGTGTAGATGCGCGGGGCATGGGCGTTTGCCGCCACGGCGGGAGTTGTGTTGGCGCCGGCGTTCGCGGCCGAGGCGCAGTCGCCCGGAGCAACTGATCTCGAGGAGGTCACGGTATACGCCTCACGCGTGGGCACCGCTCTCCTGGGCGGCGACACGATCACGCGGGCCGATATGCAGCAGTTCAACCGCGACACGCTCGATCAGGCCATTCTTCTGGCCCCGGGCACGTCGGTGAGCCTGGTGGGCGCCCGTAACGAGACGGTCATCTGGATCCGCGGCTTCGATCGCTGGCGAACACCTCTGTATCAGGACGGCATCCCGGTCTATCTGCCCGTCGACAATCGCATCGATTTCGGGCGCTTCAGCACCATCGATATCGCGCAGGTGCAGCTCGCCAAGGGCTTCGCCTCCGTCATCGACGGGCCCGGAGCGATGGGTGGCGCGGTGAACCTCGTGAGCCGCGTGGTCGGCAAGCCGCTCGAAGCCGAAGTGCGCTATCAGGGGTCATTCGACTCGAACGGCACCTACAATGACACGCTCGCGGACCTGTTCGTCGGTACCCTGCAGGGTCACTGGTTTGCGCAGGCCGCCGGGTCATTCGACCGGCAGTCTCATTTTCGGCTCTCGGATGACTTCGTGCCGGGCACGCTGCAGGGGCCGGGAGACCGCTTCGGGTCCTACCACGAGGACTACAAGATCAACTTGAAGGCCGGGTATGTGGGCACGCAGGCTCAGTACTCGATCAACTTCATCGATCAGATCGGCAAGAAGGACAATCCACCTCCCGATAGTGTGATTCCGCCGGCCTTCTTGAACCAGGTCAAGTACTGGACCTGGCCAGCCTGGGACAAGCGCAGCCTCTATTGGCTCTCGCAGAACACGATCGACAGCGAGGGTTCCTTCGTCAAGGTGCGGCTCTATTACGACCGCTTCTTCAACCAGCTGGACTCGTTCGATACGATCGCTTACGCCACGCAGAACCTGCCGAAGTCCTTCGACAGCACTTACAAGGATTTTGCCGGCGGCGGAAGCCTCGAGCTCGACAAGAACCTCGCCGGGGGTGTCGACACCGTTCGAGTCGCGGGCCATTTCCGCTGGGATCAGCACAACGAGATGGAGTCGACCCGCAACGCCCCGTTTGCCCCGCTGTACGAGCAGCCCTGGGAGACCGCGGAAGAGAACACCTGGTCGGTGGCGCTCGAGAATGTTCTGCGACCGGGACCTGCCTGGCAGATCATCGCCGGTGCGAGCTATGACGGTCGACACCTGATCGGCGATAGCCAGTGGGTCGCATCGGGCACCAAGCCGCCGTTTGGCTCCTCATTCTCTTATCCGGTGAAGGACAAGAGCGCAGGCGATGGCGAACTGGCAGTGATTTACTCCTATAGTGACGCCGGCTCAGTGCATCTGAGTTATGCCGATCGCGTTCGCTTTCCGACCCTCTTCGAGATGTACAGCACCCGCTTCGGCACCTTCAAGAACAACCCGGATCTGCAACCCGAGCGATCGCATTACGCGCAGCTCGGCATGGCGGATACGTTCTGGGGCACCCGGGTCAAAATCGATGCCTTCTACGTCCGGGTGAGTGATGCCATCGTGAGCGTTGCGCTCTCTCCCACCTTGAGTGAGAGCCAGAACGTGGGCTCGGAGCGTCAGGACGGCTTCGAGCTCGAAGTTTCACGACAGGTCAGCTCGGCATTGGAGGCGGGATTCAATTATTCGAATCTGCAGCGAGTCGAGTACACCAAGGGGGTCGTTCCCGTCGACACCCCAAACCAGCGGCTCTTCGCGTTCGCCAACTGGCACGCGACCTCCGCCCTCGTGATCGTACCGAGCGTGGACGTACTCGGTCGGCGGTGGCTGCAGAATGCCGTGAACGCTACCGCCTACTACCGGGCCGGCAGTTTTGCATTGCTGAACATCAAGGCGGCGTATCAGTCCACTGATTGGCTGAGTGCCGAAGTGGGAGTGCGCAATGCGACCGATCGCGACTACGTCATCGAGGATGGGTACAACGGCCCGGGCCGCCAGTATTTCGCAGGCCTGCGGCTCACCTACTAGACTTCCGGTGACCCGTTTGGACGAATTCCGCCCTGGGAAGGAGCGCGAGATGAGATTCTCAAGAGAGCTGCTGTCGACCATCGGGTTGCTGCTGCTGGTGGCCCACGGCGTAGCGCGGGCCGATGATGCCTGCGCGGGCTTTGCATGGGATGTCGCGCATGAACGATCGGTGTTCGCAACGGCACCGAGCGCGCAGCAGGCAGGCCACGATGTGGACTCAGCGCCGCTCGTTACGACTGATCGCCTGTACGACCTCGCGCTGTCTCCGCAGGAACAGGTCACCCTCGCGGCCTCTCCAGGCAAGAAGGCGCTGACAGACGGTGCGTACGCGGGCCTGGTGCGCATCAAGGTGGCTTCCGCCGGTACTTATCGGGTCTCACTCAGTCGGCCGTTCTGGGTCGATGTGGTGAAAGGCGGGGCCCTGATCGCCTCGACGAACTTTACCGGTCGTCCCGGCTGCGATGCGCCCCATAAGCTGGTCCAGTATCCACTGCCAGCGGGCGAGCTGCTCCTGCAGGTGAGTGGTGCCACCGATGATCGCGTCAAGATTGCCGTCACCGCAGCGCGAGCGACCACGGCGCATTAGGTCCATGAGGCGAGAGCCGAGAATCGGCGCGTTGGCCGTCTGTGCCCTGGTGCTACTGATCTCCCACTCCGCACGGCTGCACGCAGACAATTCGAGATCCTCCCCGGCGGACGCGGTGGGCACTCGTCTCTTTGCTGATTCACGCGACCCGCCTTCCTATGCTCCGCTCGCCGAGGAGGACAAGACGCGCTTCGATCTGGGGCACGCCGTCTTCAATACCCATTGGGTGCCGGCGGGCACTCCCCGTGCCCAGCGCCGGGACGGCCTCGGGCCACTGTTCAACGCCGACTCCTGTGATGCCTGCCACAACGAGGGGGCGCGCGGCCGCGGGCCGCAAGGCGACGGTCCGGCACCACCTGATTTGGTGATCAAGCTTGAATCCGCACCGCGCGTTGAAGATGAAGATGCAGGAGGTGACCCGGTCTACGGGCGTGTCCTCAACACGCAGGTGCTGGTCGGGCTGCGCGCCGAGGCCACCATCACGATCCGCTACGAGGCATTCTCCGGCCGCTACCCCGACGGGCAGGCCTTCACACTCCACAAGCCACATTACGAAATCGCGGATCTGCACTTCGGACCTCTGGGCGCCCACACGATCATCGAGCCGCGGATCGCGCCAGCGGTGTTCGGCGCCGGCTTGCTGGATGCGGTTCCGCAGAGCGCGATCACTTCATCCGGCGCGACTGGCGCGGTGGCGTGGAGGACCGTGAACGGTGAGCGCAGGGTGGGGCGATTCGGGTGGCAGGCAACCGCCGTGTCGCTGCGGGATCAGGTCACGCAGGCTTTCTCGCGCGAGATGGGCATCACTTCAGCGGACCGGCCGCACGATGACTGCACGCCCCGGGAGCGGCAATGCCTGGCAGCACCCAATGGTGGCGACCCGGAAGTCTCCACTGAGCTGCTCGATGCGGTGCTCGCCTTTCAGCAGTTTCTGGCCGTTCCGGAGTCACCCCGCCGAGCGGCGGGGGAAGGCGCACAGTTGTTCCGAGCACTCGGCTGCGACACTTGCCATACGCCGCAGCTACCAGTCGAGCTTGCGGATGCCTCAGGGCAAATGCACTCCGCATCGATCGAGCCTTACACCGACCTGCGCCTGCACGATTTAGGGGAAGGACTGGCTGACCGGGATGTCTCCGGTGCTCCCGTGCAGAGCCGCTGGCGCACGGCGCCGCTGTGGGGAATGGGCTATCGCCTCGGACGTGAGAGTGTCCCCCGTTTTCTGCACGATGGTCGCGCAAGGACCTTGGAGGAGGCCATATTGTGGCATCAGGGCGAAGCGGCAGCGATCAACGAACGGTTCGTCGCGCTCCCGGTGCAGGCGAGGCAGGCCTTGACGGATTGGGTGGGTACCCGGTAGCGATCTGCAAGGGCGGCAACGGGAGTCAGATGGCTGCTCGAAACAGCCCATAGAGGCCGTCACGCTGGGGAAGACTCTCACCGGAAAAGCTGGGGATCGATTGCAGATTTGATGCAGCTGTCGGCGCTCTATAATTCGTGAACTCGCATTCGATGACACTCGTGCTAGATCAATGAGTTGCCCGGAGAGGTCGGTCCCCTAATTCGTAAACTGGCGCGCGAAGGTTCCTTAATTCGTGGACTGTGTTGCAAGTCAAAACTACGTATCTCGATTTGCCATCAATATCGACTCGCGGGGCAGTAGTATGCCAATGTAGACAGATGCTCTACCGCGGAGGCGACTCGGCCCCGATTCCTATGACGTGTACATTCGTGCTCACACGCCCTGCTCGTTGGAACGTGAGCGTCATCGGAAATTCCTCGCCCTCGCGTAGGCGACGATGCAAGCCATTGAGCATGACGTGCATGTGCTCGGGTTCAAAGCGCACCTGACCATGAGCAGGCACGGGAACACTCTTCAGGGGCCGCATTTGCATCATGCCGGCCTTCATGCTCATGAGATGCAGGTCCGCATGGTCGCACACTGGACTTTCGATGCCGAGCAACGTGTCGGCATCCCCGGAATTATTGATCGTGAAATAGACCCCTCCGATCGTGATGCTGGGAGGCGTGGCCCGAGCCCACGCCTGAACGACGGAGACGCCTGCGATCGTCTGAGAAAATCCATGCGCGCCCGCAACAAGTAAGGTCAGGGCGGCAAGGGTCAGAGCGTGATTGGGGCGGGAGCGGGACATGCTAGAACCTCATTCTCGTAGGGCAGAAGCCGCGGACATTTGACGATCTCCGTCTGAAGACATTTATTCGATGGGATGAGGGGCGGTTACCTCTCGATCAACCAGCCTCATGAAGTGAACAACGCTCCTTCACCCGGGCGCTCATAGATCGTCGTCCCTCGACATACCCGTATGTACGAAGCGCCGCGCTCGCTGCTTCAGCATCCAGATGTAGACTCCGGTGACCGATAGCGCGGCTATGACCAGCCCGAGCGCAAACACCAGAAACCTATAGGAGACCGCATCCCGGAGGTCTGCAAAATGTAGCGCGCGAAGCCAGTTCTCCACGGTGTTACCCGTGTGTTGTCCGCCCGGAAGGTCCAGCTTGACGAGAGCGCCGGTGTTGCCATCGAGCCATAGCGATGTGGTCCAGGCACTGTGCTGAATGTTGACGCTGGCGGCAACGGAATAGGTATACACGCCGAACTCCTCCACGTAGGCCATTCCGTAGGGGCGCTCGATCCGAAATCCCTGCCGGCGCGCTTCGGTGGCCATCAGATGCTCCCCCTCAATTTGCGCTTCGTGCCAACCCAGATGTGGATTCGGGTTCGCCGTCAGATGCAGCAACCGTACATCGTCCATTCCAGAGCGGTAGTCGAACAGGGAGCTTGTGAGAGGTTCATACACGCTGTTGAGATTGAACATGACGCTCGACCAGCCGAAGACGAGGAGCAACGGCCACAGCCATAGGCCGCTCGCCCTATGCAGATCGAAATTGACCCTCACGGCGCTCGTGCGCCACTTGATCAGCCACGCAATTTTCCAGTGCGTGAAGAATCGCGCGAGGGTAATCGGCAATGTCAGATACAGCCCGACGAAGCAGTCCACAGTCCAGGCGAGTGCCACGAGTCCCAGTATCCACATACCCGTGTTGCCCGCGGCGAGATTCATATGCACGCGGTAGATGAACGGAACCATGTTGATCAGGCCTTGGGATATGTTTCCCTCGAGACGCCGCCCCAGTTCTTCTCCTGTCCAGGGATTCAGGTAGAGCCGATCGAACGCCAGCGCGCCGGCTCTGTCACCGGAAGGACGCGCGCGGGGCAGCATGTGCATGACAGCTTGCCGATCCTCGATGGAGAAGTAGCCCACCCGCGCGCCCGGCGCCAGCATCTCGGCGCGCTCAGCGAGCGTGGCTAAAGGAAGGGCCGGGGCCGCCGGCTGCGGCTCGGCGAACAGCTGGGGCGCAAAGAGGCAGTCCAAGGACTCGCGAAACGCGAGGACGCTGCCGGTCACGCCCTCGACGATCAGAAACCCGGCCATCATCAAGCCGGTCCACCGGTGCAGCCAGACGAGCCACTTTCGGGTCACGGACGTCCGACGCTAGAACTGCACGCTGATGGAACCGGTGAACGTGCGTGGGTCACCGTACAGGCGGCGATCGTAGCCGTAAACGCCATTATCGTACGCGTACGTGTCGTAAGGCTGCGGATTATCGAGCGAGATGTAGTTGAAATAACGCCGGTCAAATAGATTGGAGATATTCAGCTGGGCCAACAGCCGCAACCCGTTGACCTTGAAGCGGTACGCCGCCATGGCATTGGTGGTCGCGTAGCCGGCGATGCGCGTGTAGTCCGTAGTCTGCGTTGCCAGGACGCCGGTGTAATTGAGGGCGGGTTGATTCCCTTGAGCATTGACGCCGACTCCGAATTTGAAGCCCCAGTCTGACTGTGGGGTGACGTCGTACGTTGTCCAGAGGTTGCCGATCAAACGCGGCGTCTGCTGCCATTGGGTGCCGGGTGGATTGGCTGGATCGCTCGATGAGGTGATACGGGCATCAATATCCGAGAAGTTGACGATCACGTTCCAACCGGGAAGCAGCTCACCCTGAAGGTCGAACTCCAGACCGCGACTACGAACCTTGCCGGTGACGAGGAACGCGAACGGATTGACCGGATCGGGTGTGGGAATGTTGGTCTTGGTGAGGTCGTAGACGGCAAAGGTCGAGGTCAGCCGGCCCCCCAGAAGATCGAACTTGACGCCGACCTCTTTCTGATCGGCGCTGGTCGGCGGAACGAGACCGCCGTTCGCGTCCGGATAACCGTTGCTGGGCCCCCAGTTCTTCGCGTAGTTAGCGTATGTACTCACCCATTGCCATGGACGCCATACGAGGCCGACGCGCGGCGTGGTGGCACTTGCATTGAGCGGCGAGGAGGTGAGCGAGCTCAACGTGGCACCGAGGGAGTTCGTCTCGAACACATGCTGATAGCGAACGCCAGCGAGCAGGAAGAACGTGTCCGCGAGCGCCAACTGATCCTGGAGATGCGCGCCCCAGCTTCGCGTGGGTCCATTGCCGGCCGAGAGCGGCTGCGACGGTCCGAACGGCGTCCCGGGATGAACCGGATTGAACAAACCGATTATCGAGTCAACCGTCGGGTCAGGCGCAAAGCTGAGATTGGTGGCGCTCAACTGGTAGCGTGAGTTGAACCGATACCAGTCACCGCCGACGAGCAGCGTATGTTTGATCGGTCCCGTCGAGAACTTTCCGGTGAGGTCGAGTTGGGACGCATAAGTGTCATCCTGTGTATCGAAGGGAACCTCTGCCCGATACACCGCCGGGGCGCTCGTCGGATCTGCCGGATTGATCGGCCCCAGCCCGAAGGTGGTCACTTGAGGACCCGTCGCGTGGACGATATTCGCCAGGATCTGCTGCCGGATCAACCAGCCTTCGGCCAGCTGTACGGACCAATTGAGTGCCCCGAGGTCGGTCAGTTCCTGCGCAGCCGAGCGCTCGCCAAGATTCAGGTGCGGATCGTTGAATAGGGGCACGAATTGCCCGCTGGAGGAACCAATAAGAGGGAATATGGCGTAGTTGCCGTTGAAATTGGCACTCTTGTGCTCGTACTCAAGCGTTACCTCGGCCGCTGATCCAATCAGCACTTTGAGCGTCGGGGCGACGAAGAGATCGCGCCGGAACCCCAAGTCCACGAACGATCCGCTGGTATCGTAGGACGCATCCACCCGATACAGCACATTTGCGGCGCTGTTGAGGGGGGCCGTGGCATCGAAGGTCGTACGGTAGAGACTAAAGGAACCAAACTGCTGCTCGGCAGATACGGAGGGCGCGGCCTGCGGTTGCTTGGTGACGATATTGACGACGCCACCAGGCTCCACGGCCCCGTAGAGGATCGCGGCCGGCCCCTTAAGGATTTCAATGCTTTCCACATTGGCAAGTTGTTGAGTGAAGAACTCCGTGTCGCTGCCGAAGCTATCGATGCGGATTCCATTGCGCAGATGAGAATCGGTGGCAAAGCCACGCAGGACCACCGAATCAAAAGAATCGCCGAAGCTGGTGTCGCCGCCGTTGGTGAATGCAACCCCGCTAACATTCCTCAGGGCTTGATCGATCCGAATCACCTGCTGGTCCTTGAGAACCTCCTGGGTCACCGTCTGTATGTTGAGCGGGGTATCCATGACCGGCGTGTCGGTCATGGTCCCGAGGCTCGCGTTTGGGGCTATATAGCTACCCACGACGATGACTTCGGACAACGACTTGTCCGACCATGCGGGCTCATCGGCAAGTGCTTGCACGGAGGCTATCAACGATAGCGCCAGCACGTTGAGGACGGTCATCTTCATTCTATGCTCCTGAACTGCTGGTCTCGAAAGACACTCCGTCTCACTCAAGCTCCGCTCCGCAGCGTCAAGCTGCGCCCGAAAATGCTCGCCAACACCGCCATCACGAGGGAGGCCCCGACCAACGGGAAGAGGACTCCCACGGCAACGACAATGGACACGAAGCCTTTGCCAGCGCCGGGAAACTCGGGCGCAGGAGGGACGCCCCAGGTGCCTTGGGGCCTGCGCTTCCACCACATCGTCACCGCCGCAATGGCGAGAAGCACGATCGCGATGCAACCTAAGAGCATCAGATAACGATTGAACGCACCGAATTCCTGGCCTTGGTGCACGGCGATGCCCCACTCGATCGATTTAGCGACCGGACCAAAATCCTTGAATCCAACATCGCCCAAGAGGGCGCCCGTGTACTGATCGAGGTAAACAACACGAGTCTCCTCGGCACGGTCGGGGCGCCAATTACCCACGTAAGCCCCGTTAGGACCTTCCGGCAGTGTGATGCTCGCACCCGGATTCAGCCCAAGCTCATGAAAGCGGGCGAGCGCGGCGTCGATGCTGATGGGCTCGCCACGCGATCCTGACGATTTTGAATGGGGTGGTGTTGCCTGTTCCATTGCCCACGGCAACGAGCTCGGAGCATGAGCCGCATGCTCGTGGGGCGTGTGCGGCATGTTCGGCATCGTGGCGGTCATCTGCCATGCGGGTGTGACCTCGGCCGGCGGCGCCGGCTCACTCAAGTGTCTTTCCGTCGCCCAGCTTTGGATGTGATCGCCCCAGAACATCGACCACGGCATACCGGTGATGGCCAGGAATAGGATTGCGACGCTTGCCGGCGCGCCTGTCACAGCATGCAGATCTCGCCAGAAGACCCGGCTCTTAGGCGAACCGCGCACCGTCACGACGCCCGCTGCGGAGCCGCGCGGCCACCAGAGAAAAAGGCCTGTGCCGGCCAGAATGATGGTCCAACCGGCCGTGATTTCGATCAGGCAACTGGCCCAGAAGCCGAACTTCTGCAAGCTGTGGACCTTGCGCACGACCTGCAGGACTCCGCCGTAGCTCATCGACCCTGTGACGTGACCATCGTAGGGGTCGGCGAACACGGTGCGCACCTCCCCATCGGACGCCCGGGCCAAGAGGCGAACAGCCGCGGTTGGCGCTTGGGAAGGCGTCAGCTCGAGTACGCGAGCATTCAACGACTCCTCAACGCGTGCCACCACGGCACTCGCGCTGGCGAGCACCTGCGCTCGCGCGGGTACGTCCTCCATGCCTCGGTAGAGCCAATGATCCAGCTCGGGCTTGAAGAGATATGCGCCGCCCGTGATGGCCATCATGACGAGAAATGGCAGTACCAGGAGGCCGGCAAAGAAGTGCCAGCGCCAGATCACCCGGTATAAAGACGCCGTCAAGGCGGGCTTGGCTTTGTTGGGCATGTGGGTTCCCTCACCGAAGCGTCAATCGCACCCCAACGAGCGCCAGAAATGGAGTTCCGTACTCGGGCGGGTTGTACGGCCCTGGATTGACGATGTAGTGGCGATCAAAGAGGTTTTGGATCTGGAGGTAGGCCTCGACCCCCTTTCGGATGGGGTAGGTCGCTGCCAGGTCCATCACGAAGTGAGGGTCAGCGGATGCCTGATAAGGAAGCCCGGGGTTCGTGTGGTCGGCATTCGCCCAGGCGGTCGCCGAGATCCAGCGCGCGTCGGTGGACAGGCGCCAGCCGCTCGGATGTTCGTAGGTCAAAGCGCCGGACGCGGTGTTTCGGGGGACATCGACGAGCTGTTGCCCGACGCTCAAGGGATCATCGGGGTTGGATTTGTAGACTGACTCCGCCCAGGTGTACCCGAGGGTCGTCGAAAATCCGTCCCCGATCTTCCAGTCGAGCTCCGCCTCAACGCCTTTCGCAAGCGCTGAGGCTGCATTGACGAGGATTCCACCGTAGAAGAAGCCGGGAGGTAGCTGGGAATCCGCGAGCGTCGCCGTCGTGATCAGGTTGTTGACGTGTGTATGGTAGTAGGTCACTTGGGATCGAAATCGACTTCCGGTGAAATCGAGCCCGACCTCACCGCCGGACAGCGTCTCGGGCTTGAGGTTCGAGTTGGGGTAGTAGATTCCCCCATTGGAGGCGAAACCGCGGTAGAGGTTGTCGAGCGTCGGCGCGCGGAACGCCTCGTACCAAGCCCCGCGCAGCGCCAGCCAGTCGGTCAGTCCATATCGGATGCTCACCCGCGGATCGAATTTCGTGACGCTTTGGTTGGGTTCTGGCCCGGGACCTCCGGGATTGCCGTTGTAGCCATTCAACACTTCGAAGTACTGGAGCCGCCCGCTCGCCAGGACTTCGAGATGGGGCAGCGGCAAGATCGACTGCTGCAAGAACGCGCCGAGAAAGAGCTGCTCGCCCCGTCCGACATCGGTGCGAATCTGGGTGGTTCCTGTCGAGTCGAAGATCGCGGCGCTATCCGTTCCCTTTACATCGTTGGCATCCACACCGGCCGTGAGTGCTCCCAAGATGCTGTGGAAATCCTGTGCCCACACGAGCGAACCGCCGACGTTGTGAAAGGGCGTGGTGTGAATGTTGTCGATGTGCTCGGTCTGCTCGGAGGGCGGCAGCGTCGCGTCATTGACAGTCGGGTTATTGGTGACGAAGGTGCTTTCGGAGTAGAAAGCGGTTGCCGACAGCGACGCATCGGGAGAGAAGGACTGCTTGGCATCGAGCACGTAGCTCGACATGTTTTGGTTATTGGTATCGAGTGGCGTCCCGAGCTGTTGATTGTTCTTGTGGTAATCAAAGCGCAGCCCGATGGACAACTCGTCTGTTGCTTGCCAGCGGTCCCGGATGTCGAAGTTTCGAGCGTTGAAACTCGTCGGAGTGTCGAAATCGCGCCTGGCGTAGTCCGGGACGGCCTGAAAGCCGTCGGTTCCATTGAATGCCGCATCGACACTGACCCGATTGCCGGCGCCGAGTCCGTAAGATCCATAGAGGCTCGAGCGGTAGGTTCCGAATCCGCCGCCCGCCGCTTCGGCTATCGCCGTATCCTCATTGGGAGCGCGAGTGATGATGTTGATGACTCCGCCCATGGCGAAATTCCCCCAAAGGGGGCTCCCACCGCCACGCACCACCTCGATGTGATCGACCGATTCCATGGGGATGCGGCCCCACTGGACGTAGCCAAAGAACGGATCGTTGAGCGGTACACCGTCGAGGAGCACCAGGGCATGTATGCCCCCCAGTCCGCGCATGGAGATGTTGTCGGCGGTCGGATGAGCTTCAATGCCGCTCTGAATGGGCAGATTAACGCCTGGAACATGGCGCAACACATCATCGAGTGACTGCGCCGGCGTATCTTGCACCTCGGTCGAGCTGACGACGCTCGCGCTTTCCGGCACGTCCGCAAGCGCCCGTGCGCTCCGAGTGGCCGTCACAATTACTTCTTCTAGCTCATCGGCCTTCGCGCATTGCATCGCGACGACGCATGCGATGGCACCCCAAACCCAAGTCAAAGCCCTCATTTTGATTCTCTCTAGCGATTGTCCGCTCCCAAAGGGAAGCCAAATCCGACATCCGGGCGGTTGCCGCACCTGTCGGCGCGGCATAGGCGCTCTTGCGTGAGCGGTTGACATGCCGCGCGCACGAGCAAACATCGACGCGCATGCTCTTGCACGCGCACGCACCACGGATCACGGGTTATTGGTCGGGAAAACTAGGCGAGCGTGGGAGGACCGCGCGGGAGGCGGCTCGGAGGAACGGTAATTCGAGCCACGAAGGGCTCAGGACGCGATTTGACTTCAAGTTGGACGACCACCGCAAATGTCGCCACTGTCGGCGCATGCAATAGCGCAAAGGCCGTCGCGGCCGCGGCGAAGGGGCACATCGCCATGCCGTCGTGTGAAGGCATCTTCCCGCCCTGATCCCTGGGCATGGAGTGGTCCGACATGTCCATACCTGGCATGTCGTCCTGCGCCGCATGGTCCATTGCCGCGCTCGTTGCTGTCGGCGCATACCCAGGGCAAAGCATGAGCCCGCGTGGCCCTGGCATGTAGCCAACCGGGATAAATGCCCGAGTGAACACCGTCGCCAGCAAAATGGCTGCCAGCCACGGATTTCGAGCTATGCGAAGTGCGACACGGTTTCCCACGCGCGTAGCTTAGCCGACTTCAAGAGCCTTCACTATGGGCGTTCACAGTAGCCGATTCTGGGGTCGATACTGTACGGCCAGGGCAAATCCAGACCCCACCTCGGACGCCCTCCCAACCAACGCGCTAACGTTGAGCACGGTGTGCGCGTCCCCCTTCAATCCTGAATACGGATCGTCGCCCTGGTGAGCACGTGGGCAAACTTTCGGTAAGGATAACGGCCAGCGTCTTTGTGAACGACGCCCTTCAATGAGCGACCAGATTCATTACTTGCAACGTGGCCCGGTTCCTAGACTTCCGCGTGCTAGGCGGCTTTGATGCGCTTTGTCGTGTCGTCCTCTGTCGCATCAGGTCGTACTCCGTCGCATTTGCTACATCGCTAGCACATTTCGAGCGCAAAGATAGATGGAGTTTCGCGGCATTTTCAGCCGAAACGTCATACTCCTGAGTGCGCTGACGTGGGTTGCTTCAAAAATTGGCGCGCGGCACTCTATCAATGCATATGCCCACGGGTATGCTGTCTTCTCGCGCAGAGGCTAGGGGCTGATCCACCGAGCGAAGGAAGGTTCGACGATTGCCGCAAGCGAGACGCATTCCACTAAGTCGCCGCTCTCACATCATCGGATTTCAGTGGACAGCGGCCGGTGCCACAGCCCACGAAAGCGCGCTTGAGCGTGACTTCGTTACCCTGACAACCTTCGTCAAAGCGGAGGCACTCATCCATTCCCAGCCTGTCACCATCTTCTTTGAGGAACAGGGATGCCGCCGGCGATACACCCCGGACTACCTGGTGCAAGTTGCGGAAGACGCGGAGTTAGTGGAGGTCAAGTACGAGAGCGACCTGAAGACGAACTGGGAAAGACTTGCTCCAGCGTTTGACGCAGCGAAGGCGTGGTCTCAGGCGCACGGAGCGCGGTTTCGGATCGCCACTGAATCCGACATCCGGAGGCCATTGCTCGAGCACGCGAAGCGGCTATTGCCGCTTCGCTCACTTCCCCTCGATGCCAAGACGGTGATGCTCGTGTTGACGCATGCTCATGCGGTTGAGCGACCGACATTCCGAAAGCTTCTCCAAATGCTACCGGATCGAGAGCTGGCGCTCGCTACGATCTGGCGCCTGATCGCGCGCCGAGAGCTACATGCTGACTTGTCCGTCCCCATCACATTGGACTCGGTGCTGTATCCGCCATGACCAATGCACCGATTCCGCCAGAGCTCTCAGCGGTCCCTGAATCGGCCTGGGCGCAGGCGCGGCGATGCTTTCCCGTCATTCATCGGCTCGCAAATACACCGGAGCGTAGGCGCTCGCAAATCGTTGTGGCGGCCGCTGAGCTCGGCTGCTCTTGTAGCCAGATCTACAAGTTACTACGGCGTTTTGTTGCCGATCCTCGGCTGACAAGCCTTCTGCCACGTCCCCGCGGCCCTGTAATGGGAGCTTACCGACTCTCGGCCGAGATAAATCTGCTTATCGACGAAACGATCGAATCCCTCTACCTCACACGCCAGCGACCGCGGCTCATCGATCTGGTCACGGAGATCCGCCGACGCTGTCGGTCGGCAGGTCTTGAGGCCCCAAGTCGTAAGGCGGTCACGGCTCGAGTCCATGCCAAACCTCGTCGAGAAGTCGTCGCAAGACGTCACGGGCGGAAGACGGCACGCGATCAGTATGCCCCGGCCGTCGGGGTGCTCGAGGCGAGCTGGCCTCTCTCGCTCGTTCAGATCGACCACACGCTAGTGGATGTTATCGTCGTCGATAGCGTTACGAGAGCGCCGATCCAGCGGCCTTGGCTTACCCTCGCCATCGACGTCTGGAGCCGCTGTGTTGTCGGATTTCATCTGTCGCTCGAAGCGCCGTCGGCCACGAGTGTCGCGCTTTGCATAGCGCATGCCGTGCTCCCGAAATCTCCCTGGCTGGCAGAACGAAAGATCGAGGCCGACTGGCCTATCCATGGCCTCATGACTCGGTTGCATCTCGATAACGGGAAGGATTTCCACAGCGAGGCGCTGCGGCGTGGATGTGAACAATACGGCATCGCGATCGACTATCGGCCGGTACGCACTCCCCACTACGGCGGACATATCGAGCGGCTGATTGGCACCATGATGGGGAAGGTTCATCTGCTGCCTGGGACGACGTTCTCCAACGTTGCCGAGAAAGGAACCACAGACCCCGAGAAGACGGCGGCGATGACGATCGATGAGTTGGAGCGATGGCTGGTGCAAGCCATCGCGAACCTCTATCACCGCACCGTGCATCGAGCGCTGGGGATTCCGCCTTTGCTCGCATGGGAGCGCGGCCTTGCGGGAGATGGCGTGACTCCGGGATGTGGTGCGCCGGCATGCGTCTCCGATGCGCGCCGTTTCCTGATCGATTTCCTCCCCTTGGAACGCCGATTGATCCGCCGAGATGGCGTCTCGCTGCACTCCATTCACTACTGGTCGGACATTCTTCGAGTCTGGATCGGCGAGCCGCACAAGGCCATCGTCCGGTACGATCCACGGGATCTGAGCCGGCTGTACTTGCTTGCGCCCGACGGTCAGTACTACGACCTACATTACCGGAACTTGCGGCGCCCACCCATCAGCCTCTGGGAGCACCGGCTCGCGTTGAAGCGGATGCGGGAGGAGGGACGCCAAAGCGTCGATGAGAACACCATCTTTCGGGCCATCGAGACGATGCGGTCAATCGCTGACCAAGCGACAGATGCCAGCAAGACGGCGCGTCGCCAGCGCGAGCGCCGTTTACGCGTGATTCAGGGAGGACGCGTCGACCCGCCGCCTGCCACTCCGCCGACGAGCGTGGGACCGACAGCAACACCTGAGACCACTCAACAGCCGTGGGAGCGCATGCTTCCTGTCGAGGAGTGGTCATGAGCGAGGCGTATCCGCACCTGCACGCAAGCATTCGCGGGGCCGCGGATGGGGAGGCCGACACACGAATCCGACGCATCCGCACTGATCGGTGGGTGAGCTACGCTCGCGCCGAGTCAGCACTGATTGCGATGGACGACCTCCTGAACTTCCCGAAGCGTACCCGTATGCCAAATTTGCTTCTCGTCGGGCCGACCAACAACGGCAAGACGATGATCGTTGAGAAGTTCCGTCGAGCCCATCCCGCAACGCCGGCCAGCCAAACGGAGAACGGTGCCGCGCACATACCTGTGCTTCGGGTTCAGATGCCTGCGGGACCCGATGAGCCGCGCTTCTTTGGCGCGATTTTGGAAGAACTGGGGTTCCCGCACGTGCTGTCGGACCGAGTCTCGAAACGCCAGGACGCAGCGCTTCGAATGATGCGCGAGACGCGGGTCCGGGTTCTTATCATCGACGAAGTTCACAACATCCTCTCGGGCACCCGATTACAACAGCGAAGGCTCCTAAATCTCCTGCGCTGGGTCGGCAATGAGCTGCAGATATCCCTCATCGCCGTCGGTACAGCCGAGGCGCTTCACGCCGTTCAAAGCGATGACCA
>Ga0335081_10004129_pt1 | contig 22915 bp, 17 predicted proteins | sample Lox_Sample_35_FD_206713 | JGI IMG/M metagenome (GOLD analysis project Ga0335081, IMG submission 206713) | Soil microbial communities from Loxahatchee National Wildlife Refuge, Florida, United States - Lox_Sample_3.5 | ecosystem: Environmental > Terrestrial > Soil > Wetlands | place: USA...
CGGCCGGTTTGCAGATCTGCTACGACCTGCGGTTCCCCGAGCTGACCCGGCTGCTGGCCGGGCGCGGCGCCGACCTGATCGTGCTCCCCGCGGCGTGGGGCGCCGGCCTGTTCAAGGAAGATCACTGGATCACGCTGGCCCGTGCCCGGGCCATCGAGAACACGCTGTGGGTGGCCGCGGCCGGGCAGGTGCCCGATCCGGCGGAGCCGCCGACCGGGGCGCCGACCGGGATCGGCCGCAGCGTCCTGATCGATCCGCTCGGCACCGTCCGGCTCGACCTGGGTCCCTATCCGGGGGTGGCCGTCGGCGAGGTGGACACCGGATTCACGGCCCGGGTGCGCGCCACCCTGCCGAGCCTGGAGCATCGCCGGGCCGACGTGTTCGGGCCGGACGGCGTGACCGCCCGGCCATAGCGGGGGCAAGGCAGTCCCGGGCCAGGCCTAGTTCCGGATGGGGGAGCGCCAGATGGTCGGGGTTTCGCCGGCGGCTGAGGCGGCGAACCCGACGCCGGTCAGGGTGCTGCCGGAGACGGCCAGCGCGGTGAGCTGCTGGACGCCCCGGCCGCCGAGCCCGGTGCCGCCCGGCGAGCTCGTCGTCCAGCTCAGGCCATCGGTGGCGGTCCAGATCACGACATCCTGCTGCCCAGCCGCGCCGAAGGTCCCGGTCACGGTGAACCCGGCGCCGGTCGCGGCGATCGCGTTGACCGCGCTGACGGTGCCGCCGCCGGGGGCTGGCAGCAGGGATTCCGCCCAGGTGGCGCCGCCGTTGACGGACCGCGCGGCGAACGGCACGGCGGTGCCGCCGGGGGAGGCCGCCATGCCGACGGCCGCGATCCGGCGGCCGCTGACGGTGACCTGCTGGAGCTGACCCCGCGCCGCGCCCGGCGGCAGCGCCAGGGTCACGGCACGCCAGGCGCGGCCGTCCGGTGAGGTCCAGGCGGCTGGGTGAGCGCCGGCTGCGCCGACGGCGGTGAAGCCGGCCGCATCCGCGGTGACGGCGAGCATCTGCCGGGATGCCCCGGGGCCGTCCAGCGCCCCGGCGGCCGCGTCCGTGCCGCGCTGCCATGCGGTCAGGCCGGCCGTCCACCAGACGGCCGCGACGGCCCGGCCCGCGACCTGCTGGCGGCCGACGATGACATAGCCTTGCTGCCCCGCCGCGACGCCGGCCGTGAACAGGCCGGGGCCCGCGAAGGCCGGGGCGGTGTCGGCGGCCTGCCAGGTCTGGCCGCCGGCCGAGGTGACGACGACCGGGTGCTGAGCCGCCGCCGACTGCACCCCGCCGACCGCGACCCAGCCCGCGGTGCCGTGCGCCACGCTGGACAGGCTCTGCAATCCGGGCCGGTTCAGCGCCGCGGCGGGCGCGCCGGCGCCGCGGGCCCAGCTCGTGCCGGAGTCGGTGGAGAACCACGTCGCCGGGAAGCCGTTCGCGCTGCCGACGGCCACCTGGTTACCGCCGGTGGCGGCGATGCTGTTGACCGCGATCTCGGGGTGCACGGCGCCGGGAATCTGCGCGAAGCTGACCGCGGCGAGCCGGCCCGCGTTGTCGACGGTGAGCGTGGGCTGCTGGCCCGGCGGCCCGGCGGCTGAGCTGCCGGCTGCCACCACGGCACCGCCGGTGGTCACGGCCACCCCCGAGACGGCCGGGGCCGCGGCGCTGGCCAGTGCGCCCGCCGGGCGCCAGGCCGTCCCGCTGGAACTGGTGAAGGCGAGCAGGTTACCGCCGCTCAGGCCGGCGAGCACCGCTCCCGCCGGGCCTCCCTCGACGGTGGTCACGGTGAGTCCCGCGCCGCCCTGGCCGGTGACGGTGGCGGCGAACTGCCACGCCGTGCCGTCGGCCGAGGTGAACACCACCGCACCGGCTCCCGGCTGGCCCGGCCGGACGGCCGCGAACCCGCCGGCCGTGGCCGCCAGCCCGGCGACGGACGCCGTTGCCCCGTTGCTGACCGGCACGGGCACCGCGTCCCAGGTCGCGCCACCGTTCGTGCTCCGCCATACCCCGGACGAGCGCACCATACCGCCGCGCCGGGTGCCGCCCGTCGCGACGTTGGCCGTGATGACACCGGAGATGACAATGTCCGTGCCGGTCACGGCGGCGGAGGTAAGCGCGCCGGCCGTCCCGCCGCCGGCCGTCAGACGCAGCTGGGCCGCGCCGAGCCGCCGCCAGATCACGCCGCCGGCGGAGGTCCAGACGACCGGGCTCGCCGCCGCCGGGCCACCGGCCGGCACGTTCTCGCCCACGGCGAGAAAGCCGCCGGCCGTCCGGCGCAGCACGTTGACCTGGTCGCCACCCTGCATGGGGACGATGCCCCGGGTGGAGGCGAGTGTCCAGGCCCGGCCGTCCCGGCTGGTCCAGATCGCGCGGGGCCCGAGGGCCGCCCACCGCCCCTGCCCGCCCGCGATCAGCGTGGCGGGGTGGCCAGGCGCCGGCTCCCCGCCGCCCGCGGCCTGCTCGGTGCCCAGCGTCCAGGTCCTGCCGCCATTCCCGGACACGAAGAACTGCGCGCGGCCGATGCGCGCGCCCGCCTGCGCGCCGGCCGCGACCACCACCGAACCGGAACTGGCCACCTGAGTGAGGGCCTGGCTGATGCCGCGGTCCTGCTCGCCCGGCGTGGCGCTGAAGTCGTTGCCGGCCGGCGTGGCGGGCGGGAAGCCCAACGAGAGGGTCGCCGGCGCGGGACCGGCCGTGCTGTTGCTGCCGCCGAACGCCGCGACGACCGCGATGCCCAGCGCGACCATTGTCACCATCGGCAGTGCCGCGCGGATCGCCCACCGCTTGACCCCGGCCGCCGACAGCGGGGAGGCTGCCGCCGCACCGTCCGCGCCGGTCCCGGCGCGGACGGTGCGGGCCGCAGGGAGCGCCAGCAGCGGCCGCCGGGACGGCTGGGCCGCGGGGCGGCTGCGCGGCCGCCCGGAGCCGGGAAATTCGAATCCGGGCGGCCCCGAACCGGGCGGCCCGGATGGCGGGGCCAGCGCCGGCGCGGAGGCGTAGCCGGTGGGCCGGACCCGGTAGGACGCGGCGTCGTCATCTTCGTGGCCGCCCGGCTTGGCCGGGGCGGGGGATGGTTCTCCCGGATACCCGAACTCGTAGCCGGGCCCCGCGGGCCGGGTGGCCGGAGGCGGCCCGGCGGCCGGCTTGACGGGCTCCGGGACGGCTGCGGAGCCGAACTCGAAACCGGGGCCACCGGACGGATAGACCCGGCCGATCGCGGCGGCATGGCCTGGCACGCCGGCGCCGGGCCCGTAGGCCGCACCGGGCTCATAGCCGGCGCCGGGCTCATAGCCGGGGCCGTGCTGGTAGGCGGGGCGGGGCTCGCCGGTGTACCCGGCAAGCCCCTCCTCCGGGTCGCCCCCGGCCGGCCTATACCGGCCCGCCCCCCACAGTCCGCCGGCATCGCCGGCCGCTTCCTCGTACCGGCAGGCCGCCGGCTCCTCGTACCCGGGTGCGTGCCGTGCTCCATCGGGGTCGCCGGCCAGCGGCTCGTACGCATACGCCGTCGGCTGATGCGGATAGGGCTCATACGGATAGGGATAGCCAGCCGACGGCGCGTAGGGGCCCGGCGCCCGCGGCGTGGGCGCACAGGCCGCCGCCGGCGCGTACGGATGGCCCTCCGGCGGGTAAGGGCGAGTGCCCGGCAATTCGTCCGGCAATTCGTACGGGCGGGCCGCCGGCGCTTCGTACGGGTGGGCGATGCCCGGCGGATAGGGATACGCGGGCGGCAGCTCGCCTGGGTAGGCCGACGACACCGCCGCGGGATACGCGGCAGGCGGCTCGTACGGGTAGGGAAGCTGCGGGGGGTAGCCCGGCCCGGCCGCGCCGGGCGCTTCGGGCGGATAAGGACGGCCCGGCTCGGCGCCGTTTCCGCACCGGGAATCCGGCTCGCGCCAGGGCTCCGCTCCCCTGTCGCCGGGTGGGCGGATACGCACGCGGCGAGGACGCAGGGCGTCATCATCCCAGGAGCTGCCGGTCGTACTCACCTTTTTCCCTCGGAGCTGGATGGGGGCCATAAGCCTCGACGAAATCGGTGACAGCTCATGTCCGCTACCCGGCGATCGTAGCGTCCGGCTGTCAGGCGAGCCGGGGGATTCGGCGTCCTCGCAGGCCAGAGGGGGCGGAACGGAGTGCTCAGCCGGGCCGGCGCGGGTGCTTGGGCCCGGCGCGGCGAGCGCGCCGGCGGGCCGCCCCGGCCCGCCGCAACCCGCAGCACATGACCGCTAATTCGCCTTAGAAGCCACGTCAGACGACAGGGGAACACACGGTTACGGACGGCCCTGGATTTCTTCAGCCCCTCAGGCCTGAACTCCCAGGTAATCTTGAAAGCCGAACAAAGATCGCATTCAAACTGCGGAAGAGGGCGATATCCGCCGTGTCTTCTGAGTCAACGCGTGCAACCGCGGACCTCAGCGAATCCGAGCAGTCGCAGACCGGAACGGCGGCGCGGGCCGCCGGCAAGCCGGGCGGGTCGCTCAGCGCCAGCCACCCGGGCCGGACGGCTGACCGGGCGGCCGGGCCACCCGCGTCCGACCCGCATACGAATGCGTCCGACTTCGGCGCGAACCAGTGGCTGGTCGACGAACTGTACCAGCGCTACCTCGCCGACCCCGGGTCGGTCGACCAGGCCTGGTGGAGCTTCTTCTCCGACTACCGGGCCGGCGGCAGCACCGGCGAGCCGGCCGCGAGCATCCCGGCCGCGCCGGCCCCGGCGGCTCCCGCACCGCCTTCGCCCGTGCAGCCGCCCCCCGCGCCGGCCACCGCTGCCCCGGCAGCTCCGCAGGCGGCGAGCCTGCCGCCGGGGGAGCGGAACCGGCTGCGCGGCGCCGCCGCGCGGACGGCCACCAACATGGCCAGCAGCCTGGCGGTGCCGACCGCGACCAGCGTGCGGGACATCCCCGCCAAGCTGCTGATCGACAACCGGATTGTGATCAACAACCACCTTCGGCGGGGCCGGGGCGGCAAGGTCTCGTTCACCCACCTGATCGGGTACGCGGTCGTCCGGGCACTCGGCTCGGTGCCGGCCATGAACGACTCCTTCGCCGAGGAGGACGGCAGGCCGGTACTGGTGCAGCCGGATCACGTCAACCTCGGGATCGCCATCGACGTGAGCAAGGGCGACGGCACCCGCCAGCTGCTCGTGCCCAACATCAAGGCCGCGGAGACCCTGGACTTCCGGCAGTTCTGGACCGCGTACGAGGACGTCGTGCGCAAGGCGCGGATCGGCAAGCTGACAGTCGAGGACTTCGCGGGCACGACGATCAGCCTGACCAACCCGGGCACCATCGGGACCGTGCATTCGATCCCCCGGCTGATGCAGGGCCAGGGGTGCATTATCGGGGTCGGCGCGATGGAGTACCCCGCGGCCTACCAGGGCGCCTCGCAGGAGACCCTGGCCCGGCTGGCGGTCAGCCGCCAGATGACGCTCACCTCGACGTATGATCACCGGATCATCCAGGGGGCGCAGTCGGGTGAGTTCCTGCTGCGGATCCGCCGGCTGCTGCTGGGCGAGGACGGCTTCTACGACGGGATCTTCAGCGCGCTGCAGATCCCGTACGAGCCCGTCCGCTGGGTCAGGGACATCTCGGCCGGTCACGAGGACGACATCACCAAGCCCGCCCGGGTCCAGGAGCTCATTCACGCCTACCGGGTGCGCGGCCACCTGATGGCCGACACCAACCCGCTGGAGTTCCCCCAGCGCAAGCACCCCGACCTGGACATCAACCAGCACGGCCTGACCCTGTGGGACCTGGAGCGCGAGTTCGCCACCGGCGGGTTCGGCGGCCAGCCGCTGATGAAGCTGCGCAAGATCCTGGGCGTGCTGCGTGACTCCTACTGCCGGACCGTCGGCATCGAGTACATGCACATCCAGGAGCCGGACGAGCGGGCCTGGATCCAGGCCCGGATCGAGCGGCCGCACGAGCGGCCGGGACACGACGAGCAGATCCGCATCCTGTCCCGGCTGAACGTCGCCGAGGCGTTCGAGATGTTCCTGCAGACCAAGTTCGTCGGGCAGCGCCGGTTCTCACTCGAAGGCGCCGAGTCGCTGATCCCGCTGCTGGACGCCGTGATCACCGAGGCGGCGGAGGCGTACCTGGATGAGGCGGTCCTGGGCATGGCGCACCGCGGCCGCCTGAACGTGCTGGCCAACATCGTCGGCAAGTCCTACGGGCAGATCTTCAACGAGTTCGAGGGCAACATGGACCCCCGCAGCACGCAGGGGTCCGGCGACGTGAAGTATCACCTCGGCGCGGACGGCACGTTCAAGAGCCCGGACGGTTCGCAGATCGCGATCTCCCTGGTCGCCAACCCCAGCCACCTGGAGGCCGTGGACCCGGTGCTGGAGGGCGTGGTGCGGGCCAAGCAGGACGTGCTCGACAAGGGCGGAGCGGGCGGCTTCACGGTGCTGCCGGTGCTGATGCACGGCGACGCCGCCTTCGCCGGGCAGGGCGTGGTCGCGGAGACCCTGAACCTGTCCCAGCTGCGCGGTTACCGCACCGGCGGCACCGTGCACATCGTGGTCAACAACCAGCTCGGCTTCACCACCGGCCCGCAGTCCGGCCGGTCCAGCGTGTACGCCACCGACGTCGCCCGGATGATCCAGGCGCCGATCTTTCACGTCAACGGCGACGACCCGGAGGCGGTCGTCCGGGTCGGGCGGCTCGCCTTCGAATACCGGCAGGCCTTCCACAAGGACGTCGTCATCGATCTGGTCTGCTACCGCAGGCGCGGCCACAACGAGGCGGACAACCCCTCGTTCACCCAGCCGCTCATGTACGACCTCATCGAGGCCAAGCGCTCCACCCGCAAGCTCTACACCGAGTCGCTGATCGGCCGGGGCGACATCACCATGGAAGAGGCCGAGGCGGCGCTGCGCGACTACCAGCGGCAGCTCGAGCGGGCCTTCACCGAGACGCGCGAGGCGGCGCAGCGGCCCCGGGAGCCGGGTGCGGTCGTCCGCCCGGAGCCGGAGGAGCGGCCGGTCAACCACACCGCCGTCAACACGGCCATCACCATCGACACCGTCAAGCAGGTAATCGAGACCCAGGTCACGATGCCCGAGGGCTTCACGCCGCACCCGCGCCTGCAGCCCCAGCTGGCCCGGCGCGCGGCCATGGTGTCCGAGGATGCTATCGACTGGGCAACCGGCGAGCTGCTCGCCTTCGGCGGCCTGCTGCTGGACGGCCACCCGGTCCGGCTGGTCGGCCAGGACAGCCGGCGGGGCACGTTCGGCCAGCGGCACGCGGTCGTGGTCGACCGGCACAACGGCAACGAGTACACCCCGCTCAAGCGGTTCGACAACGGCAGCTGCAAGTTCTACGTGTACGACTCGCTGCTGTCGGAGTTCGCGGCGGTGGGTTTCGAATACGGGTACTCGGTGGCCCGGCCGGACGCGCTGGTGACCTGGGAGGCTCAGTTCGGGGATTTCTTCAACGGCGCCCAGTCGATCATCGACGAGTTCGTCAGCGCCGGCGAGCAGAAGTGGGGGCAGCACTCCGGCGTGGTCCTGCTGCTGCCGCATGGGTATGAAGGGCAGGGGCCGGACCACTCCTCCGCGCGGATCGAGCGGTTTCTCGGCCTGTGCGCGCAGGACAACATGACCGTGGCGCTGCCGACCACCCCGGCGAACTACTTCCACCTGCTGCGCTGGCAGGGGCTGTCCGGGCGGCGCAAGCCGCTGATCGTGTTCACCCCGAAGTCGATGCTGCGGCTGAAGGCGGCGACCTCGCCGGCCTCGGCCCTCACCAGCGGCTGGTTCGAGCCGCTGGTCGGCGAGCCAGCGGAGTTCGATGCGACGCAGGCGCGCAAGGTGGTCCTCTGCGCCGGAAAGATCTACTGGGATCTGGCCGACCGGCGGCGGGCCAGCGGCGGCCGGGCGGCGATCGTGCGGGTGGAGCGGCTGTACCCGCTGCCGCTGAACGAGCTCCGGGCGGAGCTGGCCCGTTACCCGCAGGCGGAGGAAGTCGTCTGGGCGCAGGAAGAGCCCGCCAACATGGGTGCCTGGCCGCGGATGGCGCTGAAGCTGCCCGAGGTGCTGGGGCGTGAGCTGACGCTGGTGTCGCTGCCGCCGAGCTCGGCCCCGGCGACCGGCTCGGCCAGGCAGCACGCCGCGACGCACAAAGAGCTGATCGAGGCGGCCCTGGCCTGACCGCCGGCGGCCTGGCGGGTACGGAGAGCGGATGTACTTCACCGATCGCGGCATAGAGGAACTGGCCGGCCAGCGGGGCGATGAGCAGGTGACCCTGTTCTGGCTGGCCGAGCGGCTGCGGGACTTCGTGGACCTGAACCCGGAGTTCGAGACGGCGGTCGACCGCCTCGCGAGCTGGCTGGCGCGGCTCGACGACGACGATTGACAGCCGCTGACATGCGACGTTCCCGGAATGCCGGCGGAGCGTGGCCTTACCGCGGCCCGGTCCCCGGCGTTACGATGCATCGTGACGGGTGATACACAAGATATGTCGTAATTGCCATGAACCGGCTCCGGCGCCCGGCCGGGCCGGTGACGCCGGGAACGCCATGGCGGACAGGAGACACCCGATGTCGCACTGGACGGTGGACGCGCCGACGCGTCTTGCGTTTGACGATGTGACCGCGCTGAAGGTGCGCGCCATCGCGGGTTCGGTGGCCATCCTTGCCACCAGCAAGACGCCCTCCCTCGACATCACCCGGGTCAGCGGCCAGCCCCTCACCGTGACCCACGAAGGCGGCGTCCTGACCGTCAGCTATGAGGACCTGAGCTGGGACGGCCTGCTGGAATGGCTGCGCCCGCAGAGCCATTCCGCGGAGATGACGGTCACCGTCCCCCGGGACTGCCCGGCGCAGGTCGGCGTCGTGGCGGCCGCCGCGGTGGTGTCCGGGGTCACCGCGCGTACCTCCGTCAAGAGCGTCTCCGGCGCGGTCACGCTGGACTGCCTGGGCGGCAGTATCGACGCGCACACGGTCGGGGGGGACGTCGAGGCGCAGAACGTCAGCGGCGAGGTCACCTTCAACTCGGTGTCCGGTGATCTGACCCTCGCGGGCGGCTCGCTGGACCGGCTGGACGCCAAGACCGTCAGCGGCACCGTGACGGCCGATGTCCATCTGGGCACGCCCGGCAACGTGCGGGTCGCCACGGTCTCCTCCGACGTCGCGCTGCGCCTCCCGGCCGAGCCGGACGCCCGGGTCAGCCTGCGATCTGCCTCCGGCCGTGTGCTCAGCGAATTCGGCCGCCTGCGTGGCGGCCAGTCCCCGGCGCCGCGATCGGTGAACGGTACGCTGGGCGCCGGGACCGGTCACATCTCCGTGACCACGCTGTCCGGGCGCGTGACCCTGCTCCGCCGGGCACCGCGGACCGCCGCGCCGGACGGCCCCGGCGCTGGGGACGGCGCGGATCAGGCCGGCCGCACCGGCCGGCCTGATCCGTGGGCGGCGGCCACCGACCCGCCACCCCCGGGCGGACCCCGGGACGACGCACAGACGAAGGGCGAGACCCGATGAGTCCAGTTTTCCGGCATGGCCGGCTGCGGCTCTACCTGCTCCGGCTGCTCGACGAGGAGCCCCGGCACGGGTACGAGGTCATCCGCATGCTGCGGGATCAGTTCATGGGCGTGTACGCTCCCTCGCCCGGGACGATCTACCCGCGGCTGGCCCGGCTCGAAGAGGAAGGCCTCGTCACCCACGATGAGGTGGACGGGCGCAAGGTCTACCGGATCACCGACGCGGGCCGCCAGGAACTGCACGACCGCGGGGACGAGCTGGCCGAGCTGGAGCAGGAACTGTCGGACTCGGTACGCGACATCGTCCGTGAGGTGAAAGAGGACGTCCGGGAAACGGTGCGCACGCTGCGTGAGGAGCTGACTCTGGCCGCGCGGACCGCGCGCCGGCCAGACGAGACGGGCGAGCCACGCGACCCGCGCGACCAACGTGCCGATCAGCTGGAGCCGCGCTCACCCCGTGATCAGGTCAGCGTGCCGGCCACCGACCCACGGCAGCGGGCCCGCTGGGTCCGGGAGGAAGCCCGGGAACACGCCCGGCGGATCCGTGAGGACGCCAGGGAATGGGCCCGGCAGGAACGTGACCAGGCCCGGTCCGCCTGGGACGAAGGCGGCAGCTGGGCCGCCTGGGCCGGCCGGCCGGGCCGCCGGGGCTGGCCCGGCCGGCCCGCCGGCCCCGACAGCGGCCTGCTGAAGGACCTGGAGCACACGGTCAAGGGCTTCGTCCGCGACCTGAGCCGGCTCGCCTGGCAGTCGGGCGCCACCGCGGGCGAGGATGCCCTCGCCGAACTGCGGATCATCCTGGATGAGACGCTGGAACGGGTCAGGAGCGAGATCTTCGACTCCCACGCCGCCGGCCCCCGCGACCACGACGAGGGCCGGCCGGCGCCCGGCGCCGAACCCGAACCCGAACCCGAACCCGAACCCGGCGCCGAGCCGCACCCCAGCCCTAAAGCGTAAAGACGATCTTCCCGGACTGCTCACCCAGGGCCATGGCGGCGAAGCCCTCACGCGCGTCGGTCATCGGCAGGCAGGTGCCGATCAGCGGGCGGGCACCGGTCTGCTCGCAGAACTGCAGCAGCCGGCCAAGTTCCCCACGGGTGCCCATGGTCGACCCGACCACGGAAAGCTGCAGGAAAAAGACCCGCTGCAGCTCCGCCGCCGGGGCGTCACCGCTGGTCGCCCCGGAGACGACGATCCGGCCGCCGGGCTTGAGCGCCTTCACCGAGTGGGACCAGGTCGCGGCGCCGACGGTCTCCATGACCACGTCCACCCGCTCGGGCAGCCGCGCACCCGCCTCGAACGCCTGATCCGCACCCAGATCGAGGGCAAGACGGCGCTTGTCCGCACTCCGGCCAGTTACCCAGATCCGGTAGCCGGCCGCCCGGCCGAGCACGATCAGCGCGGTCGCGACACCCCCGCTCGCCCCCTGCACCAGGATCGTCGACCCGGGTTCGGCCCCGGACTTGACGAACAGCATCCGGTAGGCGGTCAGGTACGCGGTGGGCAGGCACGCCGCCTCCTCGAACGACACCGCTCGCGGCTTGGGCAGCAGGTTGCGCCGCGGCACCGTGATCCGCTCGGCGAAGGTGCCGTCATACCGCTCCGAGAGCAGGCTGCGGCGCGGGTCCAGGGTCTCGTCGCCGCCGCCGGCGTCGGGGTCGCCGATCACCGAGTGGACGACGACCTCGTTCCCGTCCTCATCGATCCCGGCCGCGTCGCAGCCCAGCACGATCGGCAGCCGGTCGGCGGACATGCCCACCCCGCGCAGCGTCCACAGGTCGTGATGGTTCAGCGAGGCGGCCCGGACCTGCACGGTGGTCCAGCCCTCGGCAGCCTTGGGCTCCGGGCGCTCCCCCAGCTCCAGGCCGGTCAATGGATCTTCGGCGTCGATACGGACCGCGGTGACTGCGAACATGGCAGCACCCTAGCGCCCGCCCGGATGACGCGGCCACGGCGCCCGGGCCGGCGGGAGCGACGCGCAGGTGACCCCCGCCGGAGCCGGCTGAGAGTGTAGAACCCGGCACAGTGGGCAGCCCCTTTATGCGGCCGTTGCCGTTGCGCCCCAGCGGCCAGACAGTCACTTCTCCCGCGATCAGGGAGCGGATGTGGACCTCGCCACATACGCCGACCTCGCCGTCAGGCTGGTCAACACGGCCTCCTGCGGCGAGGATGACGGCGACCGGCTGGCCACCATGGACGGCCTGCGCGACCTGGTGGCAGACCGCGAGCACCTCAGCCGCGGCGCGTCGCGCCGCGATCTCGATGCCCTGCGCGGCCTGCGCAGCGAGTTCCGTAAGATCTTCGTCGCCTGTGCCGAGGGAAACGGTGAGGAGGTCGCCGCACGGCTGAACTCGCTGCTCATCCGGCATCCGGTGCATCCGCAGCTGTCCGGGCACGACGGCCAGCGCTGGCACGTGCACTTCACCGACAGCGGCACCGTCGCGGACAAGTACGCGGCGGGCGCCGCGATGGGACTGGCGGTGCGGGTCACCGAGCTCGGCATTGACCGGTTCGGCGTCTGCGAGGCCGCCCCCTGCCAGGGTGTCTTCATCGACACCAGCGCCGGCCGGACCGGGCGTTACTGCTCGGAACGCTGCATGAGGCGGGCCGGCGTGACCACGCTGCGGGCGCGGCCGCACGACGTGCCGCCGGCGGCCGGCCCGGAGCAGTCCGCGCAGGGTCACCAGCCCTCTTTACGGCACGGCCCGCGCGCGACATCGTTGAAATGGGACAGATACCAGCCTGTAATGGCAAGTGGGTAATTCCCTGCCAGAAGACCTAAAAGGACGCCCGCCCGAACCAGCGGGACACGGAGCGTCAAGCGGGGGACAAGCCTGTGACGTGCGTTACCGAACCGACGCCGTGTGACCACTTCTCAGGTCACGGCCGTATCTCTACGATGTTCTCACCTAGCGCACTCCCCACCGCTCACCTGCATAAGCGACGATCCGACACGCGGGTGGCACCAGCCCCGAGGGGCACGATCGGAAAAGGGATCGAGCATGGCTAGTAACACGGAGGCCGTAGGCGCCACGGCTGCCACACCCACCGACGTGGGCCTCAAGCGCGATATGGGCCTGATCGGGGCCACCTGGGCGTCCGAAACCTCGATCATCGGCTCCGGCTGGCTCTTCGGCGCGTTCCTGGCCGCGCAGGCGGCCGGCACCGCAGCCCTGCTGGCATGGATCATCGCCGGAGTCGTCATCATCATCCTTGCGCTGGTCCACGCGGAACTCGGCGGCATGTACCCGGTATCGGGGGGGACCGCGAGATTCCCGCACTTCGCGTTCGGGAGCATCGCGGGCATCTCGTTCGGCTTCTTCTCCTGGCTGCAGGCGGTCACGGTCGCGCCGATCGAGTGCTTCGCGGTCATGACGTACGGGTCGTACTACTGGCACGGCCTCTACAACTCAAGCACGTCCAACGTCACGGGGCTCGGCTTCGTGATGACGATCGTGCTGATGGCGGTCTTCACCGCGATCAACTTCATGGCGATGCGCCTGTTCTCCAAGGTGAACGCCGGCATCACCTGGTGGAAGGTGGCCGTCCCGGTCCTGGCCATCATCGTGCTGCTGTTCAAGTTCCACGGCAACAACCTGGGGGCCGGCGGTGGCTTCATGCCCTACGGCATCAGGGCCTTGTTCGGCGCGATCCCGTCGGCGGGCATCGTCTTCGCCTACCTCGGCTTCGAGCAGGCCGACCAGCTGGCCGGTGAGATCAAGAACCCGCAGAGGAACCTGCCGATAGCGATCCTCCTCGCGTGCGCCATCGGCATCACGATCTACTTCCTGCTGCAGCTCGTGTTCATCGGCGCGATCCCGCACAGCCTGATATCGGGCCCCAAAGGCTGGGCGGGCATATCCTCTACCAACCCCATCGCGGTCGGCCCGTTCGCCGGCCTTGCGGGCGCGGTGGGGCTGGGCTGGCTCGCCGTCATCCTGCGCCTGGACGCGTTCATCTCGCCGTTCGGCACCGGCCTGATCTACGTGACCTCGACGTCCCGCGTCGGCTACGGCCTGGCCCGCAACCGCTACTACCCGCAGCTCTTCCAGAAGACCGACAAGAACGGCATCCCCTGGTTCAGCCTGATCATCGCGTTCCTGGCCGGCCTGCTGTTCCTGCTGCCGTTCCCGAGCTGGCACTCGCTGGTAGGCCTGGTCACCTCGGCGTCGGTGCTCATGTACGCCGGGGCGCCGCTGGCGCTGGGAGCCTTCCGCGGGCAGGTCCCGGAGGCACAGCGGCCGTACCGGATGCCGGGCGCCGTCTGGCTCGCGCCGCTCGCGTTCATCCTGGCCAACCTGATCATCTACTGGTCGGGATTCGAGGTGCTCTGGAAGCTGGCCATCGCGATCGTCATCGGCTACGTCCTGATCGGCATCTCCATGGCGTTCGACCCGCAGCGGCCGCCGCTGGACTGGAAGTCCGCGCAGTGGCTGCCGGTCTACCTGATCGGCATGGGCATCATCTCCTGGCAGGGCCAGTACAGCGGCGCGGCCGCCACGCCGAAGCCGCTGCCGCCCACCAACACGTTCAACATCCCGTTCTGGTGGGACATGCTGGTCGTGGCCGCGTTCAGCCTGATCATCTACTACTGGGCGCAGCGGGTGCGGCTGCCCCGGGCGGAAATGCTCGACCTGGTCAACCGGCAGGCCGGGGAGGCGCCGGAGCCGCGGCTGCAGCACTAGCCGCCGGAGCGCCGGAGGCCCCATCCTGCTCGCCAGGGTGGGGCCTCCGGCTTTTCCGCGGCCGGCAGCACGCCGCGCGGGGCGGCCGCGGCACACCGGGGCCCGTGCGGCGGGACGAGGCGGCTCAGCGGCGGGCGCGGCCAAGCGGCCAGTAGCGCAGCAGGACGCGGCCCTCGATCAGCGCGTCCGGCACCGCGCCGAACCGTGCGCTGTCCACCGCCCCGGCGGCCGGGTTGGCCGATTCCAGCCACCAGCCGGCGTCCTCGCGCCGCGCGGCACGCTTCACGAGCAGCATCGCGGGCCGGCCGGGATGGCGGGCCAGCACGATCTGCCCCGGCCGGATCCGGCGGGTCCGCCGCACCAGCAGCCAGTCCCCCGGCCGGAGCACGGGTTCCATGGACCGCTCGGCAACGGCGACCCGCAGCAGCGGCGACTGCACAGAGGCCCCTCCGGTGCCGACTCGGGCGAGCGGGGTAGTGTCGGAGCAGAGATCCGTGATCAGACACTACGGAAGGTGGATCGATGAGGCTGCTCGCACGCCTGCTCGAACCAAAGGCCGTCGCTTACGCGCATTGCGACCTGCCGTGCGGCGTCTACGACCCTGCACAGGCCCGGATCGAGGCCGAGTCCGTCAAGGCTATCGCCGAGAAGTACCAGCAGAACTCCGACCCCGAATTCCGGACCCGCGCGCTGATCATCAAGGAGCAGCGCTCGGAGCTGGTCAAGCACCATCTGTGGGTGCTGTGGACGGACTACTTCAAGCCACCGCACTTCGAGAAGTACCCGCATCTTCACACGCTGTTCAACGAGGCTACGAAGCTCGCGGGCGCGTCGGGCACCAAGGGCAGCGCCGACCCGGCCGTAGCCGACCAGCTGCTCGGGAAGATCGACGAGATCAACAAGATCTTCTGGGAGACCAAGCAGAGCTGACCGCCCGGGAGTCACATCGGCGACGCACCCGTAGGAGGGGCCGCGACTTTGTCGCGGCCCCTCGCGGCGTTTCCTGGCCGCCTGAGCCCGGCTTTTCCGCTGAACCGCAGCGGCGGTATTTCCGGCAGGCCCCATTCGCGGTATTTTCTGGGTAATCCCGGCCCGGACCGGCGCAAGCAGCACCGGAGGGCCGCTAACCTGACCCCAACCGGCTGGCCGAGCGAGCCGCGAGCGGTGGTGTCAGTCCCGGGCCGCCACCCGGCCTGCCCCGGGCAGCGCTGCCCCGTCCCGCCCGCGCACATGAGATCATTAATCGCCGCGGCGCGGCTCGCCGGAGACGGTGCAGCCCGGACGATAGGTTGCGGCCAGCCGGCCTGGCCGGCCTGAAGGAGTGACGTGACCGAAGAGACCACAGCAAGGCAAACGGCCCAGGGAGCCGTGCCGGGTCCCGGTGCGGTCGCGGCTGACCGTGCGGCCCGCGACCGGGTGCGCGTCTGCATGCCGGCCGAGGGTGCGTACCTGTCCGTGCTGCGGACAGCGACGGCCGGGCTGGCGGCGCGGCTGGACTTCACCCTCGACGAGATCGAGGACCTGCGGATCGCCGTTGACGAGGCCTGCGCGATGCTGCTCAGCCAGGCCATCCCGGGCACCAACCTGGAGTGCGACTTCGAGCTCGACGCCGGCCTGATGACGATCACCGTCTCGGTGGTCGCCGCCCAGCCACGGCGGCCGGCCCGGGACACGTTCGCGTGGACCGTCCTGTCGGCGCTGGCGGGAGAAGTCGACTCGCAGCTGGAGCCCGACGACCGGGTCGCTATCGTGCTGCGGAAGCACCGCGGGCCGTCGGAATCCTGATGGCAGATTTCGAGGTCCGGGTGACCGAAAGCGAGGTCCGGGTGACCGAAAAGGACGTCCGGGTGCCCGACGAGTTCGAGGTCCGCCCGGGCGACGAGGCGCTGGCCCCGGTCACGCACGAGGATCAGGCGGTCCCCGACCGGGCCCGCGCCAGGGAGCTGTTCGAGCAGCTCGCGGTGCTGCCCATGGGCAGCGCGGAGCGGGAGCGGATCCGGGGCGAGCTGGTGGAACTGCACCTGCCGCTGGTCGAGTACCTGGCACGCCGGTTCCGCAACCGGGGTGAGTGGCTGGACGACCTGACCCAGGTGGCCACCATCGGCCTGATCAAGTCGATCGACCGGTTCGACCTCGACCGCGGCGTGGAGTTCTCCACCTACGCGACGCCCACCATCGTGGGCGAGATCAAACGGCACTTCCGGGACAAGGGCTGGGCCGTGCGGGTGCCGCGCCGGCTGCAGGAGCTCAAGCTGTCGCTGACCAAGGCCATCGGCGAGCTGGCCCAGCGCGAGGGCCGCGCGCCGACGGTCAGCGAGCTCGCGGCTCACCTGCGGATGAGCGAGGAGGACGTGCTCGAGGGCCTGGAGTCGGCCAACGCGTACTCCACCGTGTCCCTGGACGCCCCCGACTCCGGGGACGAGGACGCACCCGCCGTCGCCGATTCGCTCGGCATCGTGGACGAGGCCCTCGAAGGGGTCGAGTACCGGGAATCGCTTAAGCCGCTGCTGGAGCGGCTGCCGCCGCGCGAGAAGAAGATCCTGCTGCTGAGGTTCTTCGGCAACCTCACGCAGTCGCAGATCGCGGCGGAGCTGGGAATCTCCCAGATGCATGTCTCCCGCCTGCTGGCCCGGACCCTCACCCAGCTCCGCGACGGGCTGACCTCCGAGGAGTTATCCCCCGCCGGGGGCTAGCGTCGGCGGGACGAGGGCTTCCGGCCGGCGGGCCGGGCGGCCCTGGCCGACGGCGGAGCCGGGCGGGCGGGCTGTGCGGGCGGTGCTGCGGCGGGCGCATCCGCCTGCTCCGGCCCGGGGCCGGTGGCGAGGGCACGCAGGCTGGCGGGGAGCAGGAGACCGGCGAACCCGGCGATCGCCACCAGCAGCGCGGGCAGCCCCCAGTCGAGGCGGTGGCCTTCGAGCAGGTATACGCCGGTCGTCCCGACGAACAACTGGGTGAGCAGCGCGGGTGTCCGGCTCCAGCGCCGGACGCGGTAGACGCCCCACCCGATGAAGGCGACAACGGCCACCGCGCCGAACGCGATGATGGTCAGCGCGATCCCGCTGCTGCGCTGGTAGGAACGGCCGGAGCCGGTATCGATGGCGGTCAGCACGGCGGCGGCGAGGAGCCCCGCCGCCTCGACGCCCTGGGCCGCCGCGGCCAGCAGCAACCCCGGGGGACGTGGTCGCATGTATCATACCTTTCTGCCCAGAGCTAGCCTATGCGCGTGCGCGCGCTACTGATTGTTAACCCCAGGGCCACGTCGACGACCAAACCCATCCTGGACTTCATCGTGCGCTCGCTGGCCGCCGAAGCCGACATCGAGACCGTGGAAACACGGTACCGGGGCGACGCGCGCGGCATCGCCGTCGCGGCCGCGGCCGACGGCCGTGACGCGCTGCTCGTGCTCAGCGGCGACGGCACGATCAACGAGGTCGTCAACGGGCTGATGCAAGAGGCTGCGATCCGGGCCGGCCCATCGCCGGCCGTGGCGGGCCGCCTGCCCGCCATCGGCGCGATCCCCGGCGGGAACGCCAACGTCTTCACCCGCGACCTGGGCGTGCCGGCCGACCCGGTGGAGGCCGTCCGGGTGATCGGCACCCGGCTGGCGGCCGGAACCACCCGGACGATCGGGCTCGGCCTGGCCGGGGACCGGTACTTCACCTTCAACGCCGGGCTGGGCTGGGACGCGGAGGTGGTCCGCGCAGTGGAGGAGAGGCGCGCGTACGGCCGGCGCGCGTCCACCGGACTGTACACGCGGATGGCGCTGCGCCAGTACTATCTGCGCACCGACCGGCGGCACCCCGGTCTGGCCCTGGAGACGGCGGACGGCGGCACCGCGGGCCATTTCGGCATGGCGCTCATCTCCAACACCACGCCGTGGACCTACATCGGGCGCTGCCCGGTCAGCCCGACGCCGGCCGCCTCGTTCGACACCGGCCTGGACGTCTTCGCGCTTCGGCGGCTGCGCACGCTGTCCACGCTCAACGCGATGCGCCAGATGATGCGGCGGACGGGCCGGCCGCCGGACGGGAAGCACGTGCTCACTCTGCACGACGAAGCGCAGCTCACGGTGCGCTCGGAGCAGCCGGCGGCGCTCCAGGTGGACGGCGAGTACGTCGGCGAGGCGGATTCGGTGACGTTCCGCTCGGTGCCGAAAGCACTGCGGGTAATCGCCTGAGTCCAAAGGGGATGTTGCGAGCTGCAAACTACCCATTCGCGTATTAATTGTGATTCAGGTCACATTGAATTCATGAAGATCACTGTTGCGGCCTCTTGCGTTCCCGGCTGCGCCCTTGAGAAGCTTTAAGCGATGCAGGGCGGGAGACTTGCCGGGTCCCGTGACGCCGGAAGGTATCCTGGTTTCCCAAGCGTGTCTGGGCTATGAAGCAGCTCCGGGCAGGTCGCCAGCTGGTGAAATTATTCACAAGCTTTTGATAACCGGACGCACCGGTTCAAGTAGCCGAAGTGCGACGGCCACGCCCCTAAGGAGTGACTTCATGGACTGGCGCCATGACGCCGCCTGCCGTGACGTAGATCCTGAGCTGTTCTTCCCGATCGGGAACACCGGTCCCGCGCTGCTCCAGATCGATGAGGCCAAGCGTGTATGTCATCGTTGTCCCGTTATGGACGCATGCTTGCACTGGGCGATCGACTCCGGCCAGGACGCCGGCGTATGGGGTGGCCTGAGCGAGGACGAACGGCGTGCGCTGCAGCGGCGCACCCTGCGGCTGCGGGCCCGCACGCACGCCCAGCCCGTATCCGGCTGACTCGTCCCCAGCGGCCAGGTCATCCTCCACGGTGGTGGCCCCGGCGGGGCCACGGCCATAACAGAGGGCTCGGCAGCGGCTCGTCCTCGGCGATAAGCCCCGGGCGGATGTCCTCCTCCACCGGCAGGTCGACGAGGGCCCGTGTGCCGCCCTCCGGCCGGGGGGTTATCTCCAGCTTGCCGCCTAGTTCGCCGACGACGAGCGTCCGCACGATCTGCAGGCCGAGGGAACTCGACGACTCCGGATCGAAGTTCTCGGGCAGCCCGACCCCATCGTCGACAACCACGACCGTCAGCCGGTCCGGCCCGCGGACGGCGCTGACCTCCACGCTGCCGGTCGACCGCTGTGCCTCACCGGCGGCCGGCTCGGGGTAGGCGAAACCGTGCTGCAGCGCGTTCTGCAGCAGCTCCGTCAGGACCAGGGCGAGCGGCATGGCCACATACGCGGGCAGCGGGCCGAACGTGCCGGTCAGCTTCGGCGTCACCCGGATCTCGGTCCCGGCGACTTCGGAGGCCATCATAACGACGCGTTCCGCGACCTCGTCGAAGGCGACGATCTCGTCGGGCGCATGGGACAGCGTCTCATGCACGATCGCGATCGAGCCGACGCGGCGTACGGCGTCCTCCAGTGCGGCCCGGGCCTCCGGCCCGTGCAGCCTGCGCGCCTGCAGGCGGAGCAGGGCGGCCACCGTCTGCAGGTTGTTCTTGACGCGGTGATGAATCTCACGGATCGTCGCATCTTTGGTCATCAGCTCGCGTTCGCGGCGCCGCAGCTCGGTCACGTCGCGCACCAGGATCAGCGCTCCGGTCCGGCTGCCGCCCACGATGAGCGGGATCGACCGTAGCTGGACGATCGACCCGTTCCCCTCAATTTCCGCATCGCGCGGGACCCGGCCGTACGCGACGAGCATCAGCGACTCATCCAGCGGGGCGCCGCAGGAGGCGCACAGCTTCGCGATCAGCGGGCCGAGTTCGGCGCCCACCAGGTCGGCAGCCAGCCCGAGCCGGCGGAAAGCCGACAGCGCATTGGGGCTGACAAAGGTGACGCGCCCGGCGCGCCCAAGCCGGAGCAGCCCGTCGCCGACGCGCGGCGAGCGGATCAGCGTCGCCACGCCGTCGAAGGGGAACGTGCCCTCGGCCACCATCCGGGCCAGGTCATCGGCGCCCTGCAGGTACGTCAGCTCCAGCCGGCTCGGCGTCCGCGCGGAATTGAGGTTGGTGTTGCGCTCGATCACGGCGATCACGCGGCCCGCCCGCGTCACCGGGATGGCCTCGGCCCGCACCGGCACGCCGGTCGTCCAGTCCGGGTCGCTCTCCCGCCAGATCCGGCGCTCGTCCCGCGCCGTATCCAGCAGTTCCCGGTGGCCCGGCGCGGCCAGTGTCCCCACCACGTCGTCCAGCAGCGAGGTGGGCCCGGTCGTCGGCCGCATCTGGGACAGCGCCATCCAGGCGCTGCCGTCGCTTGCCGGTGCCCAGAGAATGAGGTCGGCGAACGAGAGGTCGGCCAGGAGCTGCCAGTCCGACACCAGCGCGTGCAGACATTCCAGGTCTGCGCTGGTTAGGTTGGTATGGCGGCTCGCTAGGTCGGTGAGGGTGGGCACACATCAATAATCGCACCCACCGGCGGGTCATTCCCCCCTGCCGGGGTTCCGCCCGCGGCCCCAATGCGACAGCGCGGCGGGCCAGCGCGGCGGGCCAGCGCGGCGGGCTATGCGGCCGCCCAGTGTGACGGCCCAGTGTGACGGCCCAGTGTGACGGCCCAGTGTGACGGCCCAGTGTGACGGCCCAGTGTGACGGCCCAGTGTGACGGCCCAGTGTGACGGCGGCCTCTTGACGCCGGGGACCCGCTGGGGAAACCTGACATGACCCATGAAGCCCCACCTGTCACCGCCACCACCCGCAGCTCCGTCACCGCCGACAGCGGCAGCGCAGCCGCCCGCTGCGCACGCAGCGCGCCCGCAGGACCCGCCGGACCTGCCAGACCCGCCGGACCCCCCGGACATGCCGGACCTACCGGACCTGCGGGACCCGCCGGACCTGCCGGACCCACCGGACATGCCGGACCCGCCGGACCCGCTGACCGTGCTCCGGGACGCGGCAGCCGCGCGGCAGCGGGCGGGTTTGGGTCGGCGTCTGCGCCCCCGGCCCGCGCCCGGGGCTGCCCGGACTGGGGCTGCCGGGATGGCTGGGTGCGCGGGTGCGCGGCCGGTCGACCTGGCCTCCAACGACTACCTCGGCCTCGCCGGGGACGGACGGCTGGCGGACGCGGCGGCCGCCGCCGCCCGCACGTGGGGCACCGGTTCCACCGGTTCACGGCTTGTCACCGGGAGCACCGAGCTGCACGCCCAGCTGGAACATGAGCTCGCCGCCTACACCGGCGGTGCCGCCGCGCTCGTGTTCTCCTCCGGCTACCTGGCCAATCTCGCCGTGATCACCGCCCTCGCACAGGTCCTCGGCACCGCGCACGGCGGAATCCTCATCGTCTCCGACGCCGCGAACCACGCCTCGCTGATCGATGCCTGCCGGCTCACCCGCGCCCGGGTGGAGGTGACCCCGCACGCCGACCCGGGCGCGGTGCGGCGCGCCCTTGCCCGCCGCGCCGAGCCGGCGGCCATGGTGGTCAGCGACACGGTGTTCTCGGTCACCGGGGACCAGGCGCCGGTCGCCGACCTGCACGAGGCCGCCCGCGCCCACCGGGCGCTGCTGGTGCTGGACGAGGCGCATGCCTTCGGCGTGCTGGGCCCGGGCGGCCGCGGGGTCGCCGCCGCGGCGGGCATCGGCGATGATCCCCAGGTCGTCCGGACGCTCACCCTCTCCAAGTCGCTGGCCGGCCAGGGCGGCGCGGTCACCGGCGCCGCAGAGGTCATCGGAACGCTCATCGACATAGGGCGCGCGTTCATCTTCGACACGGGGCTGGCCCCGCCGAGCGTGGCGGCCGCCATCGCGGCGCTGGCCATCGTCCGCGGCGACCCGGGCCTTGGGCGGCACGCGCAGGCCAACGCGCTCCGCCTCACGGCCATGGCGAAAGAACTGGGCTTCCAGGTCCCGCCCCCGGCTGCCGCGGTCGTCCGGATCACCATCGGTGAGGCCGCCGCGGCCCTGGAGGCGCAGCGGGTCTGCGCCCGGCTCGGCGTCCGCGTGGGGTGCTTCCGGCCGCCGTCGGTGTCACCTGGGGAAGCGTGCCTGCGGCTGACGGCACGGGCCAACCTCACGGAAGTTGACCTCGCTGCGGCATTCCGCGCACTGGGTGCGGTGAGAGATCATGTCCGGATAACCGCATGAGCGGGAAGGAAGTGGCCATGACCGTGTCCCCTATCCCGGTATCCCCGGTGCCGGCAGAAAAGACCAGCGTGCCCGGTGTCCGGCAGGCCGGGGCGGGGGCAACGGCCGCGGCCCGGGCCAAGGCCGCGGCGGAGACCGGGGCGGGGGACGCAGTCCCGGTGCCGGCGGACAACGCATCCGGCACCGCGGTACCGAGCCCGCTTCCGCGGCTGCCCAAGTACTACACGGTCAAGCGCCAGCTTCTGGAGCTCATCGTCACGATGGTGCCCGGCAGCCCGGTCCCGCCCGAGCGCGAGCTCGCCCGCGACTACGGTACGTCACGGACCACGGTCCGGCAGGCCCTCGCGGAGCTGGTGGTCGAGGGACGCCTGCTGAGGAGGCAGGGCAAGGGCACGTTCGTGGCCAAGCCGAAGGTGTCCCAGTCGCTGGAACTGGCCAGTTACACGGAGGGGATGCGGGCGCACGGGCTGCATCCGCAGACGCGCATCCTCGATATCGGCTACATCGCCGCCGACGAGGACCTAGCCCTGCTGCTCGGTATCCGGCCCGGCGGCCGCGCACTGCGCATCCACCGGCTGCGGCTGGCCGACGGCGAGCCGATGTCGGTGGACACCTCGCATCTGCCCGCGCGCCGGTTCCCCGGGCTGCGCAAGCAGCTCAACCGGCACGGCTCGCTGTATGAGGCGCTCGGCTCCGCCTACGGCGTCCGGCTCACCGAG
>Ga0335081_10004131_pt1 | contig 22911 bp, 22 predicted proteins | sample Lox_Sample_35_FD_206713 | JGI IMG/M metagenome (GOLD analysis project Ga0335081, IMG submission 206713) | Soil microbial communities from Loxahatchee National Wildlife Refuge, Florida, United States - Lox_Sample_3.5 | ecosystem: Environmental > Terrestrial > Soil > Wetlands | place: USA...
AGGATGGGGAAGAAGTGCTGGTCTGCGACCGCAACAAGCCGGTGGCGCGGATCGTGCCTCTGCGGTTGGCGGAGCGGTCCGAGCAGGTGCGAAGGCTGGTCGCCCGCGGCGTCCTTGCCCCTCCCACGAAAAAGCGCCGTGTCTCATGGCCAGAACCGCCGGGAAACGTTCCCGATGATGTGATGGAACCACTATGGCAGGAAGAGCGAAGCCGATAATCAGACGGGCAGCCTTTTGGGACACAAGCGCCCTGGTTCCCCTCTGCATAGGGCAGAGAATCACACCTAAGGTGATTGCGCTTTATAACACCTACGAGGTGGTGGTCTGGTGGGCTACCCCGGTGGAAATTGCCAGCGCCCTTGCCCGCCTCCTGCGTATGCAGCAGATCAGTCCCAGCGATTGTGTGAAGGCGCGGAAGCTCTCGCAAGTCCTGGCCGATTCCTGGTTTGTCATTCAGCCTTCCGACGGCTTGCGCAGCAAGGCGGTGCGGTTGGTGGGCCGCCACGACTTGCGGGCGGCAGATGCCCTGCAGTTGGTGGCGGCCCTGGAGTGGTGCGAGGATGATCCCCAAGGCCGAGCCTTTTTCACGGCCGACGAAAAGCTGCGCGAGGCCGCATTGTTGAATGGTTTTGATGCCAAGCCGCTGTGAGCAGGATTTAGCGTCGCAGCAGGTTTCTGGCAATGAAGAACACGTTCGCCGGGCGCTCGCCGAGACGGCGCATCAGGTAGGGATACCACTCGGTCCCGAACGGGATGTAGACGCGCATGCGCCAGCCCTCGCGCACCAGCTTCTGCTGCAGGTCGCGGCGGATGCCGTGGAGCATCTGGAACTCAAAAGATTCGGGCGCAATCTTTTCCGCGCGCGCGAAGGTCTTCGTCGCTTCAATGATCTTCTCATCGTGGGTGGCGATGCCGTGGTAGACGCCGCTCTTGAGCAGCACCTTCATCAGCGCGACGTAGTTCGAATCCACCTCTGATTTTTTTTGAAACGCCACTTCGTGTGGTTCTTTGTACGCTCCTTTGCACAGCCGTATGCGGATGCGCTCGGCCAGCAGCTCATCCACGTCGCGCCGGCTGCGGCGCATGTAGGACTGGATCACCGCGCCGACGGAATCCTCGTTCCCCGGGACGCGGTGCAGCTCGCGCACGAAGTCCAGGGTGCGCTGGGTGTAAGGTGAGCCCTCCATATCCACGCGGATGAAGTTGCGGCAGCGGACGGCGTGAGCCACCAGCGCGCAGACATTTTCGCGCGCCAGCTTCTCATCAACATCCAGCCCCATGTGTGTGAGCTTGAGGCTGACGTTCGCCTTAAGTCCGCGGGCGGTGATCTCGTCGAGCAGCTGGTGATAGAGCGCCGCGCTCTGCCGCGCCTCATCGGGATTGGTCACGTTTTCGCCCAGGTTATCGATGGAAACGGTGAGGCCGAGATCGTTCATCTTGCGGGTGGCGGCCATCGCCTCTTCGACCGTGGTCCCCGCGACGAAGCGGCCCGAGGTGCGCTGCCCGATGGAGGACCGCTCGGCGACCCCGCGAAGCGCGCGGCTTTCGGAAAGCCAGACAAAAAATGCTCTCAGCATCCCGCCGGCCTGCTGAGGCTAGGGATGGGTTCGGGGGCGTCCATAGGATTCTTGTACCACACTGCGGGAACGGCTCAGTGGGAGTCCTTCTCGCCGAATCATCCCCTTAAATGTGCAAATGCTTGCACTCTCCCTCAGCCACATAAACACATAAACACTGTATCTGCAGCAGTTAGACGGTACGCTCGTGGTACCGGGAATGCCCATAGTGGGACGCCCGTCGCTATAGGGCGTCTCCCGCCATGCGCTCCCGAGCTCGCTGGGGTGTCGTCGTGATTCTGCTGCTGGCTGGCGTGTGCTCGGCCTCCATTCCGCCTGAAACAACCGGTCCTCACCGCAAAACCAGGTCGGTCTCGGACGCCGACTGGAACCCGTTCGAGGAACATGGCTTCTGTTCCGCGGCACTTCCGCCCAAGCCGCTGGCGACACCTTTGCCCGTGTTGCCCAAGGCGGGACGCGGAAGCCTGAAGATAAGTTTTGTGATCGGAGTTGACGGGCGCTTACATAAGCTGGCGGTGCTCAGCAGCGCCGGCCGCAGTGCCGACTCCAAAGCCTTCGACGCGCTGCGGCAATGGCGCTACCAGCCTGCGACGTGCAACGGGATACCTACCGAAGCCGAAGGTACCGTGGAGTTTCCCGGAGGGCAGTGAAGCATCGGGTCATCGTCCTTGCTCTTCCAGGAACCTCTCCACCTCAATCGCGGCCATGCAACCGGTGCCGGCGGCGGTGATGGCCTGGCGATAGCGGCGGTCGGCGACGTCTCCGCAGGCAAAGACGCCGGGAATGCCGGTGAAGACGTGATCCCGCGTCAGCAGATAGCCGTCGGCGTCGGCTTCGAGCTGGCTGTCGAACATCGCCGTGTTGGGCACGTGGCCGATGCCGAGGAACAGGGCGCTGGTGGGAAGCACGTGTGAGTGCCCGGTGCGCACGTCGCGAAGCTTGAGCCCGGTGACTTCCTTCTTCGCCACGTCGTAGACGTCGTCGACCACGGTGTTCGTCAGGAAGTGGATCTTGTCATGACTCTGGGCGCGGTCGAGCATGATCTTGGAGGCGCGGAACTGGTCGCGCCGGTGAATCACGGTTACCTTGGAGGCGAAGCGGGTGAGGAAGAGCGCTTCTTCCATGGCGGAATCACCGCCGCCTACCACCACGATTTCTTTGCCGGAAAAGAAGAAGCCGTCGCAGGTGGCGCACGATGAAACACCGTGTCCGATGAGCGCCTGCTCGTTGGGCAGGCCGAGCCAGCGCGCCGTGGCGCCGCTGGCCACGATGAGCGTGCGGGTCTGAATAGGCTGCTTGCCGCCCACCAAATGGAGAACAAAAGGACGCTGGCTGAGATCGGCGCGGTGGACGTGCACTGTATCGAATTCGGCTCCGAAACGCGCCGCCTGCGCCTTCATGTTCTCGATCAGCTCCGGACCCTGGATGCCTTCCGGGAAGCCGGGAAAATTCTCGACCAGCGTAGTGAGCGAGAGTTGTCCGCCGGGCTCATGGCCCTGCAGCACCAGCGGCTTCAGGTTGGCGCGCGCGGCATAGATGGCCGCCGTCAGTCCGGCGCAACCGGACCCGATAATCACAGTATTGCGGATGTCCATGAGTGCTTAGATTAGCGGGTCGGAAGAATGATGCAAAGTGCGGATTGCTACTGGCTCTTGGCCTTGGGCTTTTCGCCCTTGGATGGAGACGAGCTGAGCCCCAGCCGCGCCAGCTCGGGAGGCACGCTCTCCTTGACTCCCAGCGCCGCACGATAACGGCCCATCACCAGGCCGGCGGTGGTAAACAGGCTTTCGTATGCGCTCTGGTCGGCCTGAGCACAGCGTGAGAGCACGAGGGAAGGCTTGCCGAAACGTTCGACACGAATCCGGGTAGGCGGCGTATCGGTGGAAACTACGGTGGCAGGACTGGCGACGTTGGAAACGCTGTCCTCTATGGAAAGCTGCAAGACCTCTTTGGGGTCGCGCCAGCGAAAGACGATGGTCTCGACGATGTCGCTGGAATCGAGGCTGACCGAGTATTGGGCATTGGTCAGCGGCACCTCGGCCGGGAACTCCCGCCGGACCCGCACCCAGGAAGCCATCGGTGCGTCCGGCGCCGTCGAACGTCCGCGCGCGATCTCGAACTCGAGACCGAAGCGGGGCGCGGCGGGGACGTGCTCAAGCGCGGAGGCAATCGCCTGCTTATCGGCGGCGCTTGGCGTGCAGACGTTCAGGTAATTGACGCGTATCTGCATATCGGACGGCTTGGACTGCTGTTGCGCCAGGACGGGCGCCGCGCAGAGTATCAGGAACGCTGACCATTTCACGGGAAGCACGCTGCGATTCTAAACCAGTCAGCGGGGGCGTCGCGGTCGGGAAGCAGTGGCCAGGCGGGTTCCGGCTGCGCCTTATCCGCCGGCCGCCCTCCGCTGCTGAGCGTTTTTCAGGTGAACACGGACGACGTTGAGGAACTCCTGGATGTCGACGGGTTTGAGCAGGAGGGAAATGCCCTGCCGCTGGGCGCGGTCGCTGATCTCCCTGCCGGCGTAACCGGTAAGCAGCAGGGCCGGCAATCCCGGCTGGCAGGTCTGCGCATGCTCGATGACATCAAAACCGGAGGCGTTGTGCCCCAGCGAAAGGTCGCATAGCAGCAGATCAAACTTCGAACTCTCCACGCTTCGCCGCGCATCCTCGGGGGACGAAGCCCCCACGACGTCGTACCCTTTCTGCTGCAGAATCATCTGATAGGTAAAAAGAACCGAAGGGTCGTCATCCACGACGAGTATGCGGTACTTACGGACGGTCATTCCGACACCACAGCCACGGCCAAGTTGAACACTGCAACCGGTGGTCTCTCAAGCCCGCGAGCATCAGATTGTACTGCTTACGCTTCCCCCAGCGCAGGTATTCCGGAATGCCCACGAAGGGCGCGGGGAGACACTCAAGGCGAACGTCTATAATCTCTTAGTCCTGGCTGAGAAACGGTCGTCATGAGAAGCACCCTCTATCCATCGATCGTATCCAAGCTGGCGCGCTTGCGCCCGAAGAGCGGACTGGGCCGCTTCACGCTTTACCTGCTGCTGGTGGATCTCTTCATATACGGACTCGGCCGTGTGTTGTCTGGACGAAGTGCGGGAGGCGCGCTGGATGTCTGGGTGGTGTCGCTCACCCTGGCCCTGATCGTATTGGGCTGCGTGCTCGGCCTGCGCTGGCTTCGGCGGCGCTTCATGTGGCGGCTGCGCAACCGCCTGATCGTCACCTACACCTTCATCGGCGTGATCCCGCTGGTACTGGTGCTGATGATGGCGGTGATAGCCGGCTACCTGTTTGCCGGTCAGTTTGCCACATTTCTTGCCAGTTCCGATCTAAACGCGGAACTGCGCACGCTGGAGGCGGCAAACTCCGCCATGGCAACTGAGCTGGCCACGGTGGCGCGGATCCGGGGCGCGCCCACCAGCAAGGACCTGCTGGCTTCGCAGGAGTTCCGGCCCGACGTACACATGCTGAGCGCCGAAGTAGTCGCCTGGTATCGGCCATCTCAAACTGCCAGAACCAAACCGGCCGGGGATGCCGGGCGCGGACAACGCATTGAGCTCTTTGCGCCCGGCGGGCGCAGTCATGTCGGCGAACTTCCGGCCTGGCTCATGGACGATTTTGACGGTATTGTCCGCGAGGAATCGGGGCTCTACCTGCGGGCCGTCAGCGTAGTCAGTGCCGGCGGTGCGACTTTGACCGTGCTTTCCAGCGTGCCGGTCGATAGCCTGCTCGTGGACAGGATCGCCACCGGCCTGGGAGAGGTGACAATCTATCCCACCAGCGTGATCCGGGGCCGCGCGGCGGGGGACCGCGCCGGGATCACGGTGGATGTGGGAGAAAAAAAACAGCAGAATTCCGACTCGCCGCGGGTCGCGCAGATAACGGGAGGGTCGCTGCCACCGCAAAGCCGCCGTCTGGACCGCCAGGTTACATTTTTCGCTCCTCTGGCGACCGTGGACTGGAAGACGGGGGAGCGCCCGCGCGTCGCATTGCAGGCGACCACCCGGCCCTCGCTGCTCTATGCCCGCTTGTTCCAGACCATGGTGGAGTTCGGCACCGCCATCTGGACCCTGCTCATCGTGCTGGCCGTCGTCTTCGCCGTGATCGAACTGATCGCGCTCATTGTCGGCGTGGGGCTCACCCGCACTATGACGCGATCGGTGGCTGAACTCTACGGAGCCACGCAACACATCAATCGCGGTGATTTGAAACACCGCATTAAGGTGATCGCGCAGGACCAGCTTGCCGCACTGGAAAGTTCGTTCAACTCCATGAGTGAGTCGCTGGAGACGCTGATCGCCGAGCAGAAAGAGAAGCAGCGGCTGGAAAATGAGCTGTCCATCGCCCAGGAAGTGCAGTCGCAGTTATTTCCCAAGGCGATGTCAGACCTGGAGTCGCTTGAAGTGCATGGCGTGTGCCGCCCGGCGCGCACCGTCAGCGGCGACTATTACGACTTTCTGCCCTACGGGCCGGACCGCATGGGCATCGCTGTCGGCGACATCAGCGGGAAAGGTATCTCGGCTGCGCTGCTGATGGCTACCATCCATTCCGCGGTCCGCGCTTACGAGATCGGACGCATGCCGGCCATGACTGCGCACCTGGTGGCGGCGGGAGGGGAGGCCGACGCTCCCACCCACATCTTCGAAGCGCGCTCGGGCAGCGACGGAGAGTTCTCTCCCGCGCAGGTGCTGAGCCTGCTCAATCGCCAGTTGTATCGCAGCACCCCGGCGGAAAAGTATGCCACGCTGTTCCTGGGCGTGTACGACGGGCACGCGCGTGCGTTCACCTACTCCAACGCCGGGCACCTGCCTCCGGTCATCCTGGGGCAGGACGGGTCGCTGCGGCGGCGTCTGGACACGCCCGGGCTGGTGATCGGCCTGTTTGATGACCAGGGCTATGAGGAACGCACCATCGATCTGCGGCCCGGCGACATCTTCCTGGCCTTCAGCGACGGGGTCACCGAACCGGAGAACGAATTTGGCGAATTCGGCGAAGAGCGGCTGGTGGAGATCGTGCGCGACCACCGCCATCTACCGCTGGCCCGTATCTCCGAGATGATCACCTCGGCGGTAAGCGACTGGATCGGCGCCAATGAGCAGCCTGACGACATTACGGTCGTGCTGGCCCGGGCTCGGTGATGAGGGAGCGTACTCTTCCCTACTCCTTCGGAATTCCCGTCGGCGTCTGCAGGTCTGGCACGCCCTGCGCATGCATCAGCTGGTTGAGGGCGGGCAGGTCCTTGCTGACGATTTCCTGCCACTTGGCCAATTGCGCTTCCAGTCTCCGGTTGAGCATCTCGAACACCTGATAGATCTGCGCTGTGGGTGGAGCGTCGGCCGAGTCCTCGGTGTGGGCGAGTGAATCGAGCGCCTCGTTGAGCCGGTTCGGATAGCGCAGATTGCCCTCTGAGCTCTTCATCTTCACCTGGATCAGCTCTTCTTCGATGGGAGTCATCTTCTCGTCGATCTGTTTGGCAGCGGCAAGCACCGGCTGGGCTTTCGGGTTGTCGCCGGCCCATTGCCGCAAGGTCTGCATTTCTTCCCGCAACTGCCGAATCTGGTTGACGGCGATATGGAGCCGGCTGTTCGCCTGGCTGATCTTCAAGCCGAGATCAAATTCCTTTTGCAAGTCAGCAGCAGAAACATTGGTCACGCGCGGATCGAGCCGCAATTCCAGGGGCTCCGTCTGGCTCTGCCCGCCGGCCGTCAGTTTGACCTGGTAGCTGCCGGGGACAGCGAGAGGCCCCCACGGCCCGATATCGCTGTAGAAGGCGCCGGGAATCTTCACCGGAAACTCATAGCGAAGATCCCAGGTGAAGCGGTTCATGCCGGCTTCGGCAGGGATGATTTCTTTCGGCTTCTCCTGATCCGGCCACTCCGGCGGCTGCTCGGCAATCTTCTTTTCTTTGCTTGAGTAATGACGCACCAGGCGCCCCTGGCTGTCCAGAATGTCGAGCGTCACCTCGCCGGCCGGCTTGGCTTTGAAGTAGTAGTCGATGATGGCCCCGATGGGCGGATTCTGGCCCACCGGCCGCCGCCGCTCTACCTGTTCAGGAAAGTGCAGGCGAATGGCGGTTTGCGGCTTATAGAGATGGAGAGCGGACTGGGCAATCTGGGGGCTGAGTTCCCGCAGCGGCGTAAGGTTGTCGAGGACCCAGAAAGAGCGGCCATTGGTTGCGATCGCCAGATCATCGCCATGAACCACCAGGTCAGTCACCGGGGTGGATGGCAGGTTCAGTTGCAGCGATTGCCAGTGTTCGCCGTCGTCGAAGGATACGAACACTCCTCGTTCAGTTCCGGCATAGAGCAGGCCCTTACGCTGGCGATCTTCGCGCACGGCGTGGACAAAATAGTTCTCGGGTATGCCGCTGGTGATGGCTTTCCACGTCTTGCCGTAGTCATTGGTTTTGAAGATGTGCGGCCGGAAATCGTCGAGCTTATGGCGATCGACGGCAACGTAAGCAGTTCCCGCATCGAACGGCGAAGCCTCGATAAGGCTGATCATGCTCCATTCCGCGAGCGCCCTGGGTGTGACATTGGCCCAGCTTTTGCCGCCATCGCGGGAGACCTGGATGAGGCCATCGTCGGTGCCAACCCAGAGCACGTCCTTCTGCCGCGGCGACTCCGCTATCGAAAAAATGGTGTCGTAATACTCGACGCTGGTTATATCGAGTGTGATTGCGCCACCGGAGGGCTCCTGCTTGCTTTTGTCGTTACGCGTAAGGTCGGGACTGATTGCCTCCCAGCTCATGCCCCGGTCGCGGCTGCGGAACAGGCGATTGTTGGCGAAGTAGATGGTGCTCGGATCGTGCGGAGAAATCATTAGCGGCGACGTCCAGTTGAAGCGGTACTCCAGGTCCTTGGCGCCGTGACCGGACACGTCCAGCGGCCAGACGGAAACGTCCTGCGTCTGCTGGGTGCGTTTATCGAAGCGAAAGATCGTGCCCTCGTTCCCGCCGTAGATAATGTTGTGGTCGCTGGGATCCGGGGCGATAAAGCCGGTTTCGCCGCCGTAATCAAACCAACTCCGCCGGCCGATCACGCCGGAATCGTCATAGGTGGCAATGGCGACACTGCTGTTGTCCTGCTGCGTTCCATAGAGATAGTAGGGCCACTGGTGGTCGTCGATAACGTGGTAGAACTGCGCCGTGGGCTGGTTGTTCTGCTGCGTCCAGGTGCGGCCACCGTCGATACTGATGGACACGCCGCCATCATTGCTGTTGATGAGGCGGTCGGTATCGGTGGGGTCGATCCACAGTCCGTGATGATCACCGTGCGGCGCGGGGAGAAGGCTGAACGTCTTGCCCCCGTCGGTGGACTTGAACGCCCCTGTGTTGAGGACATAGACGGTATCGACGCTTCTGGGGTCGGCGAAGATGTGAGTGAAGTACCAGGCGCGCTGGCGATAGCGCTCGTCGTCGTTGATCCGCGTCCAGTTTTCGCCGCCGTCATCGGAACGGTAAATGCCGCCCTCCCTGGCCTCGATCAGCGCATAGACACGGTTGGAATCGCCGCCCGAGACCGAGACGCCAATGCGCCCCAGAACTCCCTCAGGCAAGCCGTGCCCTTCCAGGCGCTTCCAGGTTGTGCCGCCGTCGGTGGATTTGTAGAGGCCACTTCCGGGCCCGCCGCTGTTCAGACTCCACGGTGTGCGCTGTACCTGCCACAGTGCCGCGTAGAGGATGCTGGAGTTGCGGGGATCGAAAACCACGTCGATTGCGCCGGTGCGATCATCCTTATACAGGACCTTTTCCCAGGTCTTTCCGCCGTCTGTCGTGCGGAAGAGGCCGCGCTCGGCATTGGGACCGTAGGCGTGGCCCAGGGCAGCCACGAAAACGATCTCGGGATTCTTGGGGTGGACGATGATGGCGCCGATGTGGCGTGTGTCGCGCAAACCAGTGTTCTTCCAGGTTTTGCCGCGGTCGGTGGATTTATACACTCCGTCGCCGTAAGAAATGTTTCCCCGAATGCAGGCTTCGCCGGTCCCCACATAGATCACATTATGATCGGCCTCGGCAACGGCGATGGCGCCGATGGAGGAAATCGGCTCGTGGTCAAAGAGCGGCGTCCAGGTTGCGCCGGCATCTGCGCTCTTCCACACACCACCTGCGACCGCGCCGAAGTAGAAAATGTCTGGCTCGCCGGGGACGCCCGTCACCGCCAACGCGCGACCGCCGCGGAACGGACCGACCAGCCGCCACTTCATTTCTTTGAAAAGGCTTGCATCATACCCTTGGGCCAGGGTGTTTCCTTGAAGCAAGGTGAGAAGTGCCAGCAACACAGCGGATGAAGCTCTGAACATGCGGGTCCCCCATGGAGGATTAAGGGACGGAATCCTACCACGATGAAGCCTCCCCGGGACGTTACCGGCTCTCGACGAACCAGCATCACAAAGTGCTGCCTACCGGCGAATCTAAACGCATTAAGGTATCTCTGCAGCCGCATCCTTCGCTAAAATCTGAAAATCGGATTGCCACCACCCATGCTTCTCATCCTTTCTTGCCGACAGTGGGCGCGACTTGCCGCGATTATTCTTCTGTTGGGCTCTGCGCTGGTCCCGCTCGACGCACAGTCGGTCGTGCCATGGCAACCGGACGTAGTGCTGCCCGCACCCGCTTATCCATTCACTTTTATCGGCTATGGAGACACGCGGTTCATGGATCCGGCGGAACACCGGCATTCCAACGCTGTCGTGCGCGGGGCCGAAGTCGCCCGCATCGCGCAGGAAAGACCGGCTTTCGTGCTCATCACCGGCGATCTCGTCTATGTCGGCGGCAACGCCGAGGATTGGAGAGTCTTCGACAAGGAAACTGCGTCGCTGCGGCGCGCCGGCATCACGTTGCTTCCTGCCCTCGGCAATCATGACGTCAGCGGCGGAGAGACGAAGGCGCTGGAAAATTATTTTCAGCGATTCCCTCAACTCCAGCAGCGACGCTGGTACTCGGTCCGCGTGGCCAACCTTCTAATCTTCGTCCTGGACAGCACCTCGCCCGACGGACCGGACAGCCAGCAATGGCACTGGCTCGATGAGAGACTCGACGCGCTTCCCCCTGGCGTGAATTTCGTGATGGTCGCCCTGCATCATCCGCCGCTGACGCATTCAAGCGACGCGGTCCTGGGCGGAGGACACTCGCCGCGTCCGCAGGAACAGCAGTTGGGGTTGTTACTCGAGCGCCATCAGCAGAGCATGGGCGCGCGGATTATCGTGCTGGCGGGACACGTCCACAATTACGAGCGCTACGAGCACGGCGGGGTGACGTACATCGTCAGCGGAGGAGGAGGAGCAACCCCCTACATGATTCGGCGGTCGGGGGATGATTTCTATCACGACCCGGGCCCCACCTACCACATCTGCAACCTGACCATCGATCACGCCGAGCTGCGCTTCCGGATGCTGAAGCTGACCCAGGATGGTGTTCGCCTGCAGTGGGCCGTGCGGGATTCCTTCGCCTTGCGCTCTGGCGAAGCTGCACAGCAGGCCAGCGGGCATTGAGCGGAGCGGGCAAGCAGATGAGTGGTATATCTACTTCTGTTTCAATAAGATGAAAAGTTCGCGGCGCTCCGGTTGGAATATATTGACAGTCGAAGAAGCAATGCTATATTCGCAGGCGAGGCCTTTCAGAAATGAAGAATATCTATGACGTCATGCGGCAGAAGGAACTCGAAATCGAGCGCCTGAAAAAGGAAATCGAAGCGCTGCGTGTAGTGGCGCCCATGCTGGAAGATAAGGAGCCGTCGCGCGAGATTGCTATAGCCGCCTCGCCGGCCAAGCCCTATTCGTCTACCCAGCAGAGCAACGACACCGTGATCGGCACGGAAACAGCCAAAGCTGCGCGCGTCTGGCCGTAGCTGCCGCGAACTGTCACAAGTCCCCCGCTCCTCCGCCCCGCCATCCGATGGGTCGGGGGAGGTGACTGTTTCCCAAAATGTCGGGTTGGGTACGCCAGTCTTTCGGGGTGGCAATGTCTGAGCGAGATCTTACTAACGGTCCCAAAAGCGATGGCGCCTTCACCGGTCCGCTCGACCAGGATACTTTCCGGGCCCTGCTCTTTAATTCTTTTCTCCACCAGCAGAACCGATTGCGCTCCAGCCAGCGAGAGGGAGAAAGACTTGCGGCAATTGCCGCCACCCGCCGCGCGGTAGGCGAGGCCGGCGATCTGAGGACGGCCTTGAATCTGGTGGTCCAGCGTGCTCTGGATGCCACCGGATCGACGGGAGCGGCCATCGCCATCGGCACGCAGGGAGAGATGACGTGCTGGGCTTTGGCCGGACCGACGGCGCCTCCGCTGGGCGCCCCGGTGCCTCTCGATTCCGGACTATCGGGAGAGTGCGTGCGAACCCGTCGCGCCCTGCGCTGTGATGACACGGAGAACGATCCGGGCGTCAATCGTGAGGCGTGCGCCCGCCTGGGCGGAGTCGGTTCTATGCTGCTGGTGCCGCTTCTCCGGCGCAACGGTGTGCGCGGCATCCTCGAGGTGTTTTCCACGCGGCCGCACGCCTTCGACGATAGCGATGAGCACGTGCTGGAGTTGCTCGGAACGATTGCCAGTATGGCGCTGGCGGATCTGGGTGAGAACGAAAGCGCGGCGCGCGTCTCGCGGAGCACGGTTGCCGGTGTCCGCGCTGCTTCCTTGCCCGTCTCTCCGGTTTAATTTGACTGGGAGTAGTCGCTCGTCTGGCCTCAAAGGTCCATTTGCGATCCCGGGACAAGCTCGAAAGCAGGGTGGCCACGCCGGAAAATTCGCGCTCCCGCCGCGCCTTTCAGCATCACCCGGCCGCCTTCGATGCGCAACATGGCGCCCTCTCGCAGACCTATGACCGGCGTCTCATTTTCTTCCAGGAATTGCAGCAGCCGTTCTTCCCGGGTCTCCGCCATGAGAGCCGTGTTGGGATCGGCGTCCACGTAGTGCGGGTTGATTTGAAACGGCACCAGTCCCAGCGCGCCCAATGATGGCGGCTCGACAATCGGCATGTCGTTGGTCGTGCGGATGGTAGGACAGGCTATATTCGCTCCGGCACTAGCGCCCATGTAGCGCAGATGCCCTGCTTGCACGCGACGTCGGATCGCATCCAACAGATCGCTTTCGTAAATCGTCTTCAGAAGCCGGAAGGTATTGCCGCCTCCGATGAAGATGGCGTCGGCACTTGCGACTGCGGCGCGTGGCTCTGACGCCCGGTGGATGGAATTGACCGCGAATCCCATGCGCCCCAGTCGCTCGGCCGCCTTGGCGGCGTAACCATCGCGGTCGTGAAGGGCATAGGGCACAAACAGCAGGTGGCGCACACCGCCAAGAAAGTCGCGGATCTCGCCTTCTGCATAGTCGAGATAACCGCTGCCATGCAGGGTGGAAGTGCTGATCAGCAGGAGCCGGCTATTCTCTGTCATGTGCACAAATTTGAACGGGGCCGGGTTCGCATTCTAATGGGATGACGAAGTATCATAGGAAAACATGCACGGGAAAAGCTACAAGCTGGGTCTTGCGATCGGCTGGTTGCTGCTGTCGCTGGCCGCCGCCCAGACTCGGCCGGCCACGAACTTTTCCGGCTACTGGAAGCTCAATTCGGAAAAGAGCGACTTCGGCGGCGCCCCCCCGCCGGATTCGGCTGGATATGTGATCCGGCACATTGGCGCCAAGCTCGCCTTCGATTACACCCAGGAGTCGAAGACCACCCGCGTCGAGATTACGACCGACGGGCAGGAGCGCATGACGGATACCAACGACGACGCTGAGGTCTGGACGCGCAGCTTCTGGGAGGGCCGGGTGCTGGTGTTCGAAGCCCGGCAAAAGGCGCGCCCTGCCCACCCGGCCCCCGGTATCAGGTGGACCAGCCGGTGGAAACTCTCGTCCGACGGCCAGACCCTTACCATCGAGCGGCTGATCACGGCTCCCCAGGGCCAGCTCAATCAGATCCTTGTGTTCGACCGGGAATCCAGAGAGACCAGCAAGAACTCCAGCCAGTAAGTCAGGACTGCCCGGCCACGGCGGCAGTGGCGGCCGGCAGGGTAAACAGGAAAGTCGAACCGTGGCCCAAGGTGCTTTCTGCGCGGATGCTCCCTCCATGCGCACGCACGATGTGTTTGGCGATGGCCAGCCCCAGGCCGGTGCCACCTGATTCGCGGGAGCGGGCCTTGTCTACGCGATAGAAGCGCTCGAACAGGCGAGGCAGGTGTTCGGAGGCTATGCCGGGCCCGAAGTCGCGCACGTAGAACTCGACCGCGGCGCCGGCATCGCGCGCCCCCAGCACTATCCTGCCACCGGAAGGGGCGTACTTCAGCGCGTTGTCGATCAGGTTGGAGAGTACCTGGTGGACGGCATCGGTGTCCGCCTGCACGGCTCGTTCGCTGCCGGCCTCGACCAGCAGTTCCATCCGCTGCGCGCGCGCGATTTCCCGGAAGCTCTTGGCGACCTCCTCCAGCATTTCCACCGGAGCCACCGACCGCAGGCGGAAAGCCACTTCGCCGGATTCGACACGGGCCAGGGTGAGGAGATCCTCGCTCAGGGTGGCCATGCGAACAGCATTCTTGCGGATGATCTCCAGGAATTCCCGATCCGGCCCTTCCGCCGGCGCCGATTCGAGCAGGGTTTCGGCGTAGCCCTGAATCGAAGTCAATGGCGTGCGCAGTTCGTGCGAGACGTTGGCGACAAAGTCGCGGCGGGTCTTCTCCATGCGCTCGATCTCGCTGACGTCGTGCAGGACGGCGACTGCCCCGGCTCCGGGCATGGGGGCGGCGGTCACATTGTAGAAACGGCCAGGAAGAATCGATGTGGCGCGCGTGGTACGCACCCCTCCGCTCTGCATGGCTTCGGTGATGGCGCGCAGAAAGTCCGGGTCGCGCACGGTCTCGACCACCGGAGATCCCAGCCGCACTTCCGCACCCGTGAGCCTCGCCATCACGCGGTTGGCCCACTGCACTCTACGGTCGGCAGAGATCGCGATCACCGCTTCCTGCATGCTGTTCAGCAGGGTCTCCAGCTGTTGCTGGCCGGTGCTGATGTCGCGGAAGCTGCGCTCGAGCTGGAGCGCGGTCGAATCGAGCGCCATGGCCGCTTGGCCAATTTCATCGGATGATTTCTCCGCGATGCGAGCGGTCAAGTCTCCCGAAGCAATGCGGTCGGCAAAATCCACGATCCCGCGCAAGCGGCGCGCCACCGATTGCGCCGCGATCAGCGAAAGCGCAATCGCTGCCAGCACGGCCAGTCCTGATGCCCGGAGCAGCGATTGCCGCATTCCCGCGTCGCTGTTGGGGAGCAACAGCAGCGAATATGCCGCGATCACGACCACAAACAGCAAAAGTAGCTTGAAGAAGATGCGGCTGCTCACTTGGGCGACTCGAAACGGTAGCCGGTGCCCCGAACCGTGCGCAGGTAGCGCGGATTCTCGGCATCGGGCTCGATTTTTTCGCGGATGCGGCGCACGTACACGTCGACCGAGCGGGGAGTGACGTAGGCGGTGTCGCGCCAGACGGCATCGAGCAACTGGTCGCGGGTGAAAACCCGGCCTACGTGCCGCGCCAGGTAGTCCAGCAGGCGGAACTCGGTGGCGGTGGTGGCCACGGGCTTGCCCCCAACACTCAGGATCATGGCGCCACTGTCAATCTCGATGTCGCCGATCTTCAGCAGCGATGGCGTCAGCGGCTTCTCGAAGCGCCTCAGCACGGCGCGAGTGCGGGCTACCAGTTCGCGCGGGCTGAAAGGCTTGGTGATGTAATCGTCAGCCCCCAGTTCGAGACCCAGCACGCGGTCGGTTTCGGCGGTCTTGGCGGTCAGAAAGATCACCGGAGTCATGCCCAGTACGGGCATTTGCCGGATGCGCCGGCAGAGATCGAGGCCGTCTCCGCCCGGCACCATGATGTCGAGCAGAAACAGCGCCGGACGCTCCTTCTCGGCTTCACTCAGCACGGCGCCAGCCGCGGGAAAAGCTCGCACAGTATAACCGGCAACTTCCAGATGATGGCGTACCAGCCGGCTGATGTCGGCGTCGTCCTCTACCACGAAGATCAGGGGCTTCACGCCGCTATTGTACTGGGAGGAACCAAGCCGTTACGCAGCTTTCGGAGGCGCGCCATCGGTTTAGACACGAAATGCAGGATGATATAATCGCGCCGTTTCGCTCGTAATTCCGCTCCCCGGTTCACAGGAGGCTCACAGATGGCAGCGACCAACTTCTCGCCGCCACCTCCGGAACTGACCTTGCACCCTCAAAAGACATCGCATGAAATGCTGGTGTGCTGCAGCGGCAAGATCACCGCGGGCTCGTCCAGCCTGCTGAAGGCTACGGTGACCAGTCTCATGCTGGAGAACAGAATAGTTGTCCTCGATCTCGGAAATGTGAGCTATGTGGACAGCTCGGGGCTGGGGACCCTGGTGGGCCTGTACATCTCCTCCAGGCGCAGCAGTTGCAGCTTGAAGCTCCGCAACCTGACCGAGCGGCTGAAGGAGTTGTTGCTCCTCACGCGCCTGACTCAATTCTTCGAGGGATCGTAGGGTCCGGCCGTCCGCACCGTTTCCGCCCTACTGGGGTAGAGTCACCATTCCGGTCCAAACCAGGTACATGCAGAAAAGCACCGTGACGGCGAGCATAACCACGATAATCGATCTACCTACGGTGGACCACCAGGACGGCCGGCGCCAGAACTTCTTGCGGCGGCGCATACGCACGTGATGTCTGTGGTGCTGGTGTGGTGTGGGAATTACCTCTTCCGGCCCTGCCAACTTACCTCCCGTACGCCGTGCAACTTTCCGTCATTCTGCGATGGAATCTCAGCCAAGTCCAAGCAGAAACTACGGGAGGTGTTTTCCCAGATATCACCCTCCTTAAATTCCAATCGCCCGGTCAGCTCGCCTTGGCGCTCCGCGCGTCGCTGGCGGATTGAAATCCAATTACCTGGCGCACAGCCTTTCCCTCCCGCAGGCGGTCGAATCCCAGGTTGATGTCGCCGAGGCTCAGGCGCCCGGTCATCAGGCGGTCAACCGGCAAGCGTCCTTGGCGATAGAGCGCGATGTAGCGCGGCAGATCGCGCACCGGCACACACGTACCGATATAACTTCCCTTCACCGTGCGTTCTTCAGCCACCAGATTGACTTGCGGCACCGGGAAAGTGTGAGTCGGAGGAGGCAGGCCGGCAGTGACCGTGGTTCCGCCACGGCGGGTAATCTTGTAGGCCAGTTCCATCGCCTTCACCGATCCGGCCATTTCGAAGGCAAATTCGACGCCACCCTGGGTTGCCGCGCGGACTTTATCGACACAATCGGCTTCCGCGGCACTGAAGGTGTCGGAAGCGCCCAGGCTTTTCGCCATTGTCAGCTTATCCTGCAGCACATCAACCGCGACGATCTGGCGCGCCCCCGCCAGGCTTGCGCCCAGCAATGCCGCAAATCCCACGCCGCCCAGCCCAACCACAGCCACGGTCGAGCCTGGCGTAACCTTGGCCGTGTTGAGAACCGCACCGACACCCGTCAAAACGGCGCAGCCGAACAGCGCCGCCTCGTCGAGCGGCAATTCGGGGTCGATCTTGATCAGCGACCGCCGCGAAACCGTCGCGTAGTCGGCAAACGAAGAGCAGCCCAGCAGATGGTTCACCGGGCTTCCATTGCGGCGCAGCCTGCGCCCGCCCGACAGAAGAGTGCCGGCGGTGTTGGCGGCGGCGCCCGGCTCGCAAAGCGCCGGCCGTCCCTGTGAGCAGGGCAGACAATGACCGCAGCTTGGCACGAACACCAGCACCACGTGGTCGCCCTTGTTCAGGTCATCGACTCCGGGGCCCAATTCCTCGACCACTCCGGCAGCCTCGTGCCCTAAAACCATGGGCGTGGGGCGCGGGCGATCGCCGTTGATCACCGAAAGGTCGGAGTGACAAAGCCCGGCCGCGCCAATTCGAACCAGCACTTCGCCGTGCCCGGGACCTTCAAGATCGACTTCCTCCACGGAAAGAGGTTTTGACTGCGCATAAGGAGGTGCAACTCCCATGGCGTTTAAAACCGCAGCCTTAATTTTCATGACGGCTCTCCTTGAGACTTAACTAGAGTATTAGTTCCCTGCTGGGTAACCTTGCCGCGCTCGATGCGGAAAATCCGGTCCAGCATGCGGGCGGAGTGTTGCAGATCGGACTCTGAGATCAGGATCGAAAGCCCTTCCTGGCGCAAGCCGGCGATCACATCGCTGATGCGCTGGGCGAGCGCGGGCGCAACCCCCTCGAATGGCTCATCGAGCAGCAGTAGCCGCGTGCCACAGATCAGAGCGCGTCCAAGCGCCACCAGCTTCTGTTGCCCGCCGGAAAGTTGCAGCGCCTTGCGTTCCTGCATGGCCGCAAGTTCCGGAATCTGTTCGTAGACTTTCTTCAACCGCTCCTGCGCACCGTTGCCGTTCATGGCCCACAGGGGCAGAAGGACATTTTCCTCGGCCGTCAAGGCCGGAACCAGTCGCCGGTCTTCCGGCATGTATCCGATGCCGGCGCGGGTCCTGCCGTGCGAGGGCACTTTCCCCAGATCAATGCCGTTGAATTCCACCGCGCCGCGCCGCGGCCGCAGCAATCCCATGACGCTGCGCATCAGGCTGGTCTTGCCGGCGCCGTTGCGACCGATCAGCCCGGCCATCACGCCATCGGGAAGCTCCAGGCTCACGTCCCGTAGCACCGTCACGCCCTGGATCGCGACTTCGAGACCGGAAACCTTAAGCACGCGCGCTCTCCTTGGACGCATCGAGCGCGGCCACCTGCCCGCCCACCACATACTTGCGCACGTCAGGATCACCCAGCACGTGGCTGGGAGCGCCGTCGGCCAGAACCTTGCCTTCGTAAAACGCAATGACACGCTTGGCGTAGCGGCTGACGATTTCCATGTCGTGTTCAACGAAGAGCACGGTCACACCGTGCGAACGGACCGCATTCATTACCGTGTCCATGATGCCGAACTTCTCATCCGTGCTCACCCCGCTGGTGGGCTCGTCGAGAATGAGCATCTCTGGCTTCACCGCCAGCGCCATGGCGATATCCAGCAGCTTGCGCACCCCTTCCGGCAGCACGCCGGCCCGGCTGGTGCGGTAGGGGCGCAGTCCGAAGCGATCCAGCATGATTTCCGCCGCCGCCACAGGTGGAGCCTGGTGGCCGGGAACGATCCTCGGTCCGCGCCTCCACCACGCCCGCTTGCTGTTATGCAACACTATGCTGAGGGCCACCACCACGTTCTCCAGCACCGTCAGCGAGTCATAAAGCTGCGGGATCTGGAACGAGCGGCAGATGCCCAGCCGCGTGATCTGGCGCGGATGCAACGCGGTTACATCCTGACCTTTGAAGTGTATGTTCCCGGAATCCGGCTTCAGATAGCCGGTGACCATGTTGACAAAGGTTGTCTTGCCGGCGCCGTTGGTGCCGATCAGTCCGACCACCGTGTCCGGATCAATAGAAATAGAGATTCCCCAGGCCGCGGTTACCGCGCCAAACTTCTTGCACAGCCCTTGCGCGTCCAGGATCGGCGTCATGCGGAACCTCGCCGGCGCAGGTACCCGAACACCGACCACAGCCCGGAAGGAAGAAAGATGATCACCAGCAGAAGCGCGCCACCCACCACCAGTTGCCAGGTGTTCGGTGAGTACTGGTAGGCGTAAGTGCGGATGACCTCGAACACCACCGATCCCAGGAAAGGCGCGATCACGCTTCCCGTTCCGCTCAGAATGGCCACGAAGACAAACTCGCCGGAAGTCGTCCAGTAGGCCAGATCGGGATCGATGTGGCCCACGGTCATGGCGGTCAGCGCGCCGCCCAGTCCCGCTAGCGCTCCGGCAATTACGTATTTCACGTGGATGGCCTGGCGGACGGAGGCTCCCATATATTCCACGCGAATCTCGTTATCGCGAATCGCGGGTGAGAGTCTCCCCAACGGGGTCTCGAAATAGGCGTGCAACACCAGCGCCGCCACAAAAACCATCACGCAGGCCAGCGCGAACAGCGCGTACTGGTGGGCGGCGCCTCCGACCGGACTTCCGAACAGAGTGGGCGGCGGGACGTTGAAGCCGTCGGTGCTGCCCAAGGCCGCGGACTTCACCAGCAGCCCGTACAGGATCATGGAAAATGCCAGGCTCAGCATGGCGAAGAAAATGTCGCGATACTTGGCCATCAGGAAGCCCAGCAGCAAGGCCACGAGAGCCCCGATCGCCACTCCCGTCAGCAGCAACAGCAGCGCGTCTTTGATCACGAAGAACTGCCCAAGACTTCCCACCGCGTAAGCGCCCAGGCAGTAGAAAAGGCCCTGCCCGAAGGAAACCAGCCCGGTGCGCAGCAGCAGCATCAGGCCCAGCACCACCAACCCTTTGCCCAGCGACAATGTCAGGAGAAAGAGCCACTTGGGCAGCAGAAGTCCGAGCACGAGAAAAGCGATCAAGGCCGCAATCAGCGCCAGCTGCGTGGCGTCGGGACGCTTCATATCTTGCGCACCTCCGCCGCCGCAAACAGACCTTTGGGACGAAAAATCAGCACCAGAGCCATGACTGCATAAATGCTGAACAGCTCCACTTCCGGCTTGTAATGCACGGCCGCGGAACGCACCAGCCCGACGATCAGCGCTCCCAGAGCGGCGCCCGGCAGACTGCCCAGCCCGCCCACAACCACCACGGCAAATGCCAGCACGATCACCTGCACGCCCATTCCCGGCACTACCGAGACCGTCGGCGCGGTGAGGGCCCCGCCGATGGCGGCCAGCATGGTTCCAATCGTGAACGTCACCAGGTAAAAGCGCGCCACGTTGATGCCCATGGCCAGACTGATCTCACGATCGTGGATGACAGCCGAAAGCAGCTTGCCGTGGTGCGTATAGCGCAGCACACTGGCGAGAGCAACTCCCGCGATCACCGACACGGCAATCAGAACCAGGTTGTAAACCGGATAGGTGAGTCCGGCAAAGTCCAGGTTTCCCAGCATGCCGTAGGGCTCGGAAATGTAGTACGGCTCCACGCCCCAGATCAGCTTCGCCACATCTTCAAGAATCAGGAACAAGGCATACGTAACCAGCAGGAGCACGACCTCGTCCCGGCCATACATGAAGCGCAGCAGGCCGCGTTCAAGCAGCGGACCGGCCACCAGACCCACGATCACCGCCGCCAGCGCCAGCATGCCGTAACTGGCCAGCGGCGCGTAACCGTGCCCCAGCCAGTAGCCCACCAGCGTGGCCGCCACATACGCGCCCAGGGCGTAGAGGCTCCCGTGCGCCATGTTCAGGATCTTCATCACGCCATAGATCAGAGTGAGGCCGAGGGCGATGATGAAGAGCCAGGACGAGTAGATGATTCCGTCCACCAGCAGCGCCACCACTTCGCGCATGCCTTTGCTCCCGTGTGACGCAGAAGTTTATTCGCCGCGGATGGACGCTGATCCACGCGGATTCCTACCCCGATTTCTCCGGAATCCGCGTTCGTCCGCGCTTGATCCGCGGCGAAGAAGTTGTACTTTCTAAGACTAGCTCGGCTTCTTGAATCCGGCCTTGATCCAGGCTTCGCTCTTCACGCCGTCCGGCGGTGTGACCTTATCCGCCGGATAGGTCTTGACGTCCACGATGGTGACTTGGCCCTTGTCATGCTTCACCGTGCCGTAGGCTGTTCCCTGCACAGCCTGGTGCCCTTTACCGGTGGCCATCTTGACTGTGCCACCAGGTCCCTCGAAGGTCAGGCTCTCGAAAGCGGCGATTATCTGATCCTGGCTCGGCGCCTTGCTTTTGTTGGCGGCCTTGGCTTTCTCGTAGGCCGCTTTCACCCCCAGGATCGCCTGGGCCATCTTGTAAGCCGGATAGGTGGGCGCCACCCCATACTTATCCTGGTAGGCTTTGCGGAACCAGCGGTTGAGCGCGGTGTCGGGCGCGAACATATCGAAGGGACCGCGGGCGCCGATGATGGTGCCGTCGGGAATCTGCTTGCCGAGCTTCTCCACTGCGGTCCCGCCGGCTGTGAGCACCACCGTGCTCTTGCCGAACAGGCCGCGCGGAGACGCCTGCAGGATAAAACCATCCAGGTCGCCGCCCCACAGACTGGAATGCACCACGTCCGCGCCGCTCGAAAGCAGCGTGGAAATTTCCGTTCCGTATTGCCCAGAGAGAAATTGCGGCCACTGTGCCGTAGCCACTTCCACCCCGGGCTTCAGCACTTTGATGGACGCGTCGAAGTCCGCCCACGAGTCCTGGCCCCAGGCATAATTCTGGTTGATGCCGGCAACCCTCTTCATATTGGGCTTGGCCTGGGTTACGTACATCGCCGCCGCCACGTTGTCCATGGTGGCCATGGCGCCGGTGCGGAAGACGTACTTGTAGCTGGCGTCCTCAAAAACGCGAGGTGTTCCGCAGTCGAACAACACCGTCAGTTTCTTCAGTTCCTCGGCCACCGGGGCGATCGCAAGACAATCACCGCTTGAGATGTATCCGATCACCAGGTCCACGTCGCGCTGCACCAGGTTGCGGTATTCCGTCACCTGCTTGGTGGTGCCTCCGGCCTCATCCACGTAAGTCAGCTCGATGGCGCCCCCTCCGATGCCCTTGGTGGCATAGGGCGCGGGCAACTGGCCGGCATTCAATGCAGCTAGCAGCACATCCGCCCCATTCTTGGCCGGCACGCCGAAGGGCGCCGAAGCCGGGCCGGACAAGAAGGTCACGACTCCGATCTTGACCGATTTTTCCTGCGCCGCCGCAGAAGCCAGCAAACCTGCGACACACACAAGCACAACCACGATCCTGAAAACATGCGAGAAATGCGTTTTCATATGCCCTCTGTTGTTTAAATTTATGAACCTGGACCGGATCTGAACTCCGCGCTCAGAGCGGCTCTCCAACCAGCGGCTCAGGGTTTAGATAATAAAAACTCCCTGCCTCCTGCAAACGCCGATCGCAAGCCGCCGCTGTGACGATGAGCAGGCGAAACCGCCTGCGGCGCGCATTATAGTGCCGCGACGGCGGCACAGGGCCGGAATTTCTTTGGTCTGGATCAGAAAGGAAGAGGCACTGGCGGCGTGGGCGGTTGATCCTGGCGGGCGGCTTTCCGGTTCGTGGTCACGGCTTCTTCCGGCTCCAACGTGCCAGCACCGCTTTGCGGGCGATCTCCGACCGCTGCTCGGGCGTCAGCTTTTTCATGCGCGCGGCGGCGCTCGCCTTCCCGCCTCTCCGTCCTAGACTGACGGCAGCCGGGTTTTTTCTGCGCCTTGCCATTTCAGAACGGCCAATCGCTGCCGGATTCGTCAATTTGCAACTGCGCCACGTTCTCTTTGCGCGCCTCAGCCGAGCTCTTCTCCGGCGTCTTTTTCTTTCCGGCTGGGGCCGTGTTCTTCAGACTGTCCTTTTCTCTTCTGTCCGTACC
>Ga0335081_10004132_pt1 | contig 22911 bp, 20 predicted proteins | sample Lox_Sample_35_FD_206713 | JGI IMG/M metagenome (GOLD analysis project Ga0335081, IMG submission 206713) | Soil microbial communities from Loxahatchee National Wildlife Refuge, Florida, United States - Lox_Sample_3.5 | ecosystem: Environmental > Terrestrial > Soil > Wetlands | place: USA...
GCCCGTTGCCGCCCAGATCAGCCGGCGCGCATAGAGAGCGCGCGCGGCGAAGCACGCGATGCAAGCCGCAAGCGCGGAGAGCGGCCCCGGTGCGGCATCGCCGGCGGCGCGCATGGCGGCAAGCTCGCTATCGGCAAGCGTCGCGATCAGCGCGGCGACGAGATCGGTCTTGGACGGGAAATAGCGGTAGACCGTGCCGACCGCGATGTCGGCACGCTCGGCGACGGCGGCGATCTGCAGCGCCGCCATGCCGCCTTCGGCGGCAAGCGCGCTGGCGGCATCGAGGATCGCCTGCTCGCGCGCGGCGAGGCGGCGGACGACATTTTCGGTGCGGCGATAGGGCATCGCGATGCAGTGAACGATGATTCACTGCGATGTGGCAAGCCTCTTCGGTCATCCCCACGAAGGCGGGGATTCATACTCCGCAGCACTGATCCGCCTCATCCTGAGGAGCATCGCGAAGCGATGCGTCTCGAAGGATGAGCGGCCTATGGTTCGAGACGCGCTGCTTCGCAGCGCTTGGTTATGGGTCCCCGCCTTCGCGGGGACGACGACGTTATTTGCTGCCCTGCCCGAGCGCCTTCTCACGGATCGCGCTGAGCGACATCCCCGGTGTGAGCGCTTCCGGGTCGATCTTCAAATGTACGATCGACGGCTTGCCGGATTTGCGGGCCGCCTCGAAAGCGGCCGGGAAATCGGCGGTCTTGTCGACGCGCACGCCGAAGCCGCCGAAGGCTTTGGCGTAGGCGACGAAATCCGGATTGCGCAAAGCCGTGGCGATCACGCGGCCCGGATATTCGCGCTCCTGGTGCATGCGGATGGTGCCGTAGAGGCCGTTGTCGCAAATCAGCGTGATGAACGGCAATTCGTATTGCACGGCGGTCATGAAATCCTGACCCGTCATCAGGAAGTCGCCGTCGCCGGCGACGCAGACGACGGTGCGCTTGGGATAAAGCGTCTGCAGACCGAGCGCGGCGGGCAGGCCGTAGCCCATCGAGCCGGAGGTGGCGCCGACCAAGCCGCCATATTTGCGCACGCGATAGAAGCGGTGTACCCAGCCGGAGAAATTGCCGGCACCCTGCGTCATGATCGCGTCAGCCGGCAGATTGTCGCGCAGCCACACCATGATCTCGCCGAGGTTGACGGCGCCCGGCTGCGGCGTCGCCTTCTCGCTCCACGCCAGATACTCGGCGTGCGCGGTGTCGCTCTCGCCGCGCCAGGGGATGTCGTTGGGCGGCTGCAAGCCTTCCAGCGCCGAGCAGAAGGCGGTGGGCGCAGCATTGATGGCGAGCGCGGGATTATAGACGTGGCCGAGCTCGTCGGCGCCCGGATGCACGTGCACCAGTTTGGTCTGCGGCTCGGGAATGTCGAACAGCGTGTAGCTCTGCGACGGCAATTCGCCGAGGCGCCCGCCGAGCAGTAGCACCAGGTCGGCCGCCTTGATGCGCACCAGCAGCTTCGGGTTCACGCCGATGCCGAGATCGCCGGCAAAGCAGGGATGCAGCGCGTCGAACAAATGGCCGCGGCGGAAGGTGGTGGCGACCGGCAGCGCAAAGCGCTCGGCAAAGCGCGCCAGCGCGTCGTATGCGGCTTGCGACCAGCGGCTGCCGCCGACGAGGGCGACCGGCTTCGTCGACGCCCACAGCATCTTCTGCAGCCGGCTCATGTCGGTTAAGCCCGGCCAGGTTTCCGCCGGCTCGAAGGCCTTGGCATCCGGCACCACCACGCGCTCGGTCAGCATGTCCTCCGGCAGCGCGATCACCACCGGACCGGGGCGGCCCTGGCAGGCGATGTGGAAGGCGTAGGAGACGACTTCCGGGATGCGCGCGAGATCGTCGATCTCGGTGGCGAATTTGCAGATCGAGCCGAACACCGCGCGGTAGTCGAGCTCCTGGAAGGCCTCGCGCTCGCGCATTCCGCGCGCGACCTGGCCGACGAACACGATCAGCGGCGTCGAGTCCTGGCGCGCGATATGGATGCCGGCCGAGGCATTGGTGGCGCCCGGCCCGCGCGTGACGAAGCAGACGCCGGGGCGGCCGGTCGCCTTGCCGATCGCCTCCGCCGCGATCGCCGCCGCGCTCTCGTGCCGGCAGACGGTGAGCGCAACGTCGCGATCGTGGAAGGCGTCGAGCGCAGCCAGATAGCTTTCGCCCGGCACGCAGAACACGTGGCGCACCCCGTGGATCGCCAACTGGTCGATCAGGATCTCGCCGCCGGTCCGCATGCCGTCATTGCTGCGCATGACGCCTGCCCTCAAGTGTGGAGTTTCGGCATCGGAATTTTCGGCGCGAACGACACCGGCATCATCAGCGACGTGCGCTGACTGACGATGTTGCCGGCCTTGGCATTCTCGGCAAGATATTTCTTCCAGTCCGGATCCTGCTGCATCTTGGCGCGTTTCTGCTCGCGGTCGGCGGCGCTCTCATAGACCCAGCCGTGCACCAGCGTGTTGAGCTCGCCCGATTCCGCCGCCAGATAAAACAGCGGCTCGCCCATGTAGCGCAGCTGAATGGGATACCCGAACTTGGCGTAGAGCTCGAGCTGGGCCGACCCGGTGCCAGGCCGCAACGTGTAGGTACGATGGTCGATGAGCACTGTCGCTTCTCCCTTGATTGGCCGCTGCTGACGGCGGCGAGGCGCGCACTCTTCCGCAGGGCTCGCGCCGGGGTCAAGGGAGGCAGCTTGACGGGCCGTCAGGTCGCGGCCTGCACCGAGGCGACCAGGAATGTGTGGGCTTCGCCGTCCACGTTGCGGATGGTGACGTATTCGCCCTGCTTGAAGGCGTGCGCGCCGAAGCGGTAACCGCTCTCGTCGTCATCGGCGCGCTTGGGGTTGTAGTCGAACACCCAGCGCGCGTGCTCGGGGCCGCCCGGGCGGTGCACAAGCTGCCCGATTTCGTCGTCCTGACCTTCCCAGAACCGCCGCACGCGGCAATGGTCTTTCTGCGTCTTCCACTCGGCGACGTCGATGTGGCCCTTGGCGTCGAGCGGGGCGACGAACTCGTAGCCGCGCTTGTCGGAGCCCTGCGGGAACTCCTTGGAGCGGGCCAGATTGAGCCTGATGCGCTTGAAGATATGCGGCAGCGTGGTCACGGAAATTCTCCTGTCGTCGAAGGACGCTTATTTATGCCTTCCCGGCAAAACCGCATATTGATCTGGATCAGCTTCTAAAGTGCGGTGAGTTATAGCTTTTTGCCAGCACAGGGCAGCCATGGCTGAGGATTCTCAACAAGCGGTCATGGAGTTTCTGGGGCTGCCCGCCACTTATGGCGGGGCAAGCGTCAAACGCATCGACACTCACGCAGCCTCGGTGTTTCTGGCCGGCGCGCGCGCGCTCAAGATCAAGCGCGCGGTGCGCTTTCCGTTCCTGGATTTTTCCACGCTGGAAAAGCGCAAGGCGGCCTGCGAGGCCGAGCTCGAGGTCAACCGTCCCTACGCGCCGGCGATCTATCGCGGCGTGGTGGCGATCACGCGCGGGCCGCAAGGTTTGCAGATCGGCGGCGCGGGCGAGCCGGTGGAATGGGCGGTCGACATGCACCGCTTCGACGAGACGCAAACGCTCGACCATTTGGCCGAGCGCGGCGAGATCGATGGCGATCTAGCGGATGCGCTCGGACGCGCGGTGGCGAAAGCGCATGCGGCGGCGCCGGGGGGACGCGGCTTCATTGACGAGCTGGCGGAGGTCATCGAGCAAAACGATGCCGAGCTGCGCGGCAGCCCGAAGCTATTTCCGGCGCCGCAAGTGGCCGCGCTGACGCAGGCCACGCGCGCGGCGTTTACACGCGTGCGGCCGTTGCTTGAGACGCGTGAGCGCGCGGGACGGGTCGCGCGCTGTCATGGCGACCTGCATCTCGGCAATATCGTGCTGCTCGACGGCGAGCCGACGCTGTTCGATGCCATCGAGTTCGATCCGAGGATAGCGACCGGCGACGTGCTCTACGATCTCGCTTTCCTGCTGATGGACCTGATCGAGCGCAGCTTAAACGCAGCCGCCAACATCGTGCTCAACCGCTATCTGACGGAAACGCGGCGCGACGAAGACCTCGACGCGCTCGCCGCGCTGCCGCTGTTCTTGTCGCTGCGCGCGGCGATCCGCGCCAAGGTCACCGCCGCGCGGGCCAAAGGTCGTGAATTGCGCAGCGACAGGCGCGCGCAAGCCGAGCAAAGCGCGCAAGAGTATTTCGCGCTGGCGCAAACGCTGCTGACGCCGCCCAAGCCGCAGCTCATCGCCGTTGGCGGGCTGTCGGGCACCGGGAAATCTTTGCTGGCGCGCGCGCTGGCGCCTGATCTGCCGCCGGCGCCGGGCGCGGTGGTGCTGCGCAGCGACGTCGAACGCAAGGCGCTGTTCGGCGCGGATGAAAAAGCGCGCCTGCCGCAAGAGGCCTACGCGCGCGAAGCGACCGCCAGGGTCTACGCGGCGATCGAGGAAAAAGCGCACCGCGTGCTCGCCGCCGGCCATTCGGCGGTCGCCGACGCGGTGTTCGCGGACCCGGATGAGCGCAAGCGAATCCAGAAGGCTGCCGGGGCTGCCGCGTTTCACGGGCTTTTCCTCACGGCCGACCTCGCCACCCGCGTGTCGCGCGTCGGCGGCCGCACCGGCGATGCCTCCGACGCCGACGCCGCGGTCGCGCGCGCGCAGGAGCAATACGAACTCGGCACGCTTGACTGGGCCAAGGTCGATGCCTCGGGTCCGCCGGAGGAAACGCTGCGGCGGGCGCGCGCGGCCTTGCAGTTCTAGCTATACGCCGGGCGACCCGCTGCTCCGCCGCCCCGCCCCGTGGCGGCGCCCGCGAAAAGCATGCATAGCTGCCCCGCCGGTTCTCCGCCATGAACGCTCACCCGAAGCCCAGCGCCTTTTCCGCCCGCCACCTCGCCGTCGGGCTCGCCGGCTATTGCGCCTTTGTCAATCTCTACGCGCCGCAGTCGATCTTGCCGATGCTGTCGGGAGAATTCGGCGCCAGCGCGTCCGAGGTTTCCACCATCATCACGGTGTCGACGCTGGCGGTGGCGCTGACCGCGCCCCTCACCGGCGCGGTTGCCGACGTGCTCGGCCGCAAGCGCGTGATCGTCGCCGCCATGTTCGTGCTGGCGATCCCGACGGTGATGGCCGGCCTGTCGGACAGCCTGTCGGCGCTGATCTTCTGGCGCGCGGTGCAGGGTCTGGTGCTGCCGGCGATCTTCGCCGTCACCGTCGCCTATATCGGCGACGAGTGGCCGCATCAGGAGGCGACCACGGCGGCCGGCATCTATTCGTCGGGCTCGAGCATCGGCGGATTTACCGGCCGGCTGTTCACCGGCCTGCTCGCCGATCTGATCGGCTGGCGCTCGGGCTTTTTCGCGCTCGCCGGGATCGCCGTGGCTTGCGCCACCGTGGTGGCGTTCATCCTGCCGCCGGAACGTAAATTCGTCCGCTCGACGGGCTTGTTGGCATCGGCGCGGCAGATGCTCGCGCACTTCCGCAACGGGCAATTGCTGGCGACCTACGCGGTCGGCTTCGGCGTGCTGTTCAATTTCATCTGCACCTTCACCTATGTGAGCTTCCATCTCGCCGCACCGCCTTACAATCTGTCGGCCAGCTGGCTGGGCGCGCTGTTCGTGGTCTATCTCACCGGCTCGGTGCTGGCGCCGTGGACGGGCTGGGCCGTCGGCCGCTTCGGGCGGCGGCGCTTCGTGGTGCGGGTGATCGCGCTGTGGGCCGTCGGCATCGCGCTGACGCTGGCGCCGTCGCTGCCGCTGATCATCGCCGGGCTCGCGATCAGCGCCGGCTGCGGATTGATCTGCCAGGCGGTGTCGACCGGCTACGTGGCGATCACCGCAAAGACCGGGCGCTCCTCCGCGGTCGGGCTCTATGTGACGAGCTTCTATGTCGGCGGCAGCTTTGGCGCCGCACTCGGCGGCATCGCCTGGACGCTCGGCGCCTGGCCGGCCTGCGTTGCGCTGGTGGTGGCGATGCTGGTGGTGATGGCGGGCATCGTCACCTTCGCCTGGGCGCGCCGGGTGCCGGCCGCGAAGGACATCGGGCCGATCGAGCCGCCTTAATCCGCCGTGGCGTGCCACAGCGGCGCGTAGCCACGCTTAAGCACCGTGAGCATTGACGGCGGCGTCAGCACGTCCACATCGACGCCGCGCGGACGCGCGCGTCGGGTGGTGTAACCGGACGGAGACCAGCGCAGCAGATGTTTACCGCGCACCGCGACGGCTTCGCCGTCGAGAACGATCATGGCGCCATCGGGCAACGTGTCGAGAGCGCGGCGATGCGTGCGCTTGGATTTTCCGTCGAGGCGCTCGGCGTGCAGCACGTCGTCCATCGCACCGGCGCTCGCGCGCTTTGTCTCGCCGGAGAACAGCGCGGCGAAATGCTCGGCGTCCTTGCGCCGGCATTCGAAGCACGGGCGGTGGCCGGCGGCGAAGGCGGTCACCTCGTCGAGGAAGAACAATTCGGTGTAATAGCGGCCCCAGACGTCGCGCTGGCGGCCTTTGAAATCGAGCACGCAGCAGATCCACTGCCGCGAGGCCCAGCGGCGGCGCGTTAGCGTCTTGTCATCGGTGTGGATTCTGCCGCCGCGATTGCCCATCAGCGTCCCGCGCGCGGGCGTCGCGATCAAATCGCCGAAGGGGGTGACGCGGTTTGGTAGCGGCATGACCATTTCCCGTCATGGCCGGGCTTGTCCCGGCCATCCACGTCTTATCGCATCGCGCTAAAAACGTGGATGCCCGGCACAAGGCCGGGCATGACGCAAAATTTGTATCGTGGCTTCAGCCCTGCGGCTGGGGGGCGACTTCGCCGGTCGGCCCTTCCGGGCGCGGGCGCTGCTTGCCGGCGGGCGGCACCGCGGAGGAGCGCGGCGTCGCCGGCTCGATCACGGATTCACGCACCGGCCGCTTGCCCTCGAGCAGGTCCTTGATCTCGTCGCCGGTCAGCGTCTCGAATTCGAGCAGACCGCGCGCCAGCGTCTCGAGGTCGGCGCGCTTCTCGGTGAGCACCTGCGTCGCCTCGGCGTAGCCGGCTTCCACCAGCTTGCGCACCTCGGCGTCGATCGTCTGCGCGGTCGCTTCCGAGATGTTCTGCTGACGCGACACCTGGTAGCCGAGGAACACCTCGTCCTGGTTCTCGCCATAGGCCACGGTGCCGAGCTTGTCGGACAGGCCCCAGCGCGTGACCATCAGGCGCGCGAGCTTGGTCGCCTGCTCGATGTCGCTCGCCGCGCCGGACGTCACCTTCTCGCGGCCGAACACCATTTCCTCGGCGACGCGCCCGCCCATCATGATGGCGAGGCGCGAGGTCATCTGCTCGCGGCTCATCGACAGCTTGTCGCGTTCCGGCAATTGCATGACCATGCCGAGCGCGCGGCCGCGCGGGATGATGGTAGCCTTGTGCACCGGATCGGTGGCCTTGACGTTGAGCGCCAGGATGGCGTGGCCGCCTTCGTGATAGGCGGTGAGCAGCTTTTCCTCGTCGGTCATCACCAGCGACTTGCGCTCGGCGCCCATCATTACCTTGTCCTTGGCGTCTTCGAACTCGGCCTGCGTGACCATGCGCTTGTTGCGCCGCGCCGCCATCAAGGCCGCTTCGTTGACGAGATTCATGAGATCGGCGCCGGAAAAGCCGGGCGTGCCGCGCGCGATGGTCTTGAGGTTCACGTCGGGCGCCAACGGCACCTTGCGCACGTGCACCTTGAGGATGCTTTCGCGGCCGACCACGTCCGGGTTCGGCACCACCACCTGGCGGTCGAAGCGGCCGGGGCGCAGCAGCGCGGGATCGAGCACGTCGGGCCGGTTGGTGGCGGCGATCAGGATGATGCCTTCGTTGGCCTCGAAGCCGTCCATCTCGACCAGCAATTGATTGAGCGTCTGTTCGCGCTCGTCATTGCCGCCGCCCAAGCCGGCGCCGCGATGACGGCCGACCGCGTCGATTTCGTCGATGAAGATGATGCAGGGCGCGTTCTTCTTGGCCTGCTCGAACATGTCGCGTACGCGCGAGGCGCCGACGCCGACGAACATTTCGACGAAGTCGGAGCCCGAGATGGTGAAGAACGGCACGTTGGCTTCGCCGGCGACCGCGCGCGCGATCAGCGTCTTACCCGTACCGGGAGGTCCGACCAGCAATACGCCGCGCGGAATGCGTCCGCCCAGGCGCTGGAATTTTCCGGGATCGCGCAGGAATTCGACGATCTCCTGCAAGTCCTGCTTGGCTTCGTCGACGCCGGCGACATCTTCAAAGGTGACGCGGCCGTGCGCTTCGGCGAGCAATTTCGCGCGCGACTTGCCGAAGCCCATCGCCTTGCCGGCGCCGCCCTGCATCTGCCGCGACAGAAAAATCCACACGCCGATCAGCGCGATGAAAGGCAGCCACGATACCAGCAGCGAGACGAACCACGGAACGTTATCCGATGGCGGCCGCGCGGTGATCGAAACACCTTTGGAATAGAGCTTCTGCACCAGGCTTGGATCGCTCGGCGCGTAGGTCTGGAAGGCGCTGCCGTTCGAGAAGGTGCCATGGATTTCCGGGCCTTGGATCACGACATCGCGCACGCGGCCCTGATCGACCTCGCTGAGCAATTGCGAGAACGAGATTTCCTGCGAATTGGTGCGTTGGCTCGGGTTCTGGAACAGCGTGAACAGCGCCAGCAACAGCAGGACGATGATCACCCAGAGGGCGAAATTGCGAAGATTGGCGTTCATCCGGAGCCCTTAACCGCCGCCCAGCGCTGCGGCACCTGTTTTGCCCGATATTCGTGGCGACTTCACGTCCACCGTTCCCCAATGTAGGCAGCGTGACCCGCAAGGGGAAGGACTTCGAATCTGTAATTCGCGGGCATTCTATCGCGGTTTTGCCGGTCTGGCTTTGCCCGTTCCGCGATTGGTTAAGGCTCTGCCCCGCCGGGCCGGCGCCCGGTCCACCACAATCTGCGGCCCTAATAGCGTGACCAGCGCGCCGGCCAGGCTGCGCCGGAAGCGCGGCGGGGCGGCGTTTTGGGCCGATTTCAGCCCGGCATTGAGTGATTCCAGCTTGGCAAGCTCGACCGGGCCCTCATCGCCTACCTCCGTGACGGCCCGCCCCAGCAGGCGCAGCGCGATTTCGGCCGGCAGCCGCGCGAATCCGGCGGCGTCGAGGGCGATGACGCCGTCGGACGGGCGTGTGACCATTTCCCCTTCGGCGCGGTCGACCGCGGCCTCGATCGCGCGGTCCGCCCTTCTCAACCTCTGCGCCAGCACCGCGAGACGCCGGGCGGTGAGCCCCTCGCGTGCCAGATCAGCCATCACGGAGCGCAGGCGCGCACGGGTGAAACGCGGGTCGCGGTTGGAGGGATCGTCAGCATAGCCGATTTTCGCGGCCTTGAGCGTGGCGATCAGCCGCAACTTCGTGATATCGAGCAGTGGGCGCGCGAGCTGCAGCGCGGGTTCGCCGGCATCGAGGCGCGAGAAGCGCTGCATGGCGGCAAGCCCGCGCAGTCCGCTGCCACGGCTCATGCGGATCAAAACGGTCTCGGCCTGATCGTCGAGCGTATGTGCAGTAAGAATGTGCGCGGCTTTGCCCTTGCGCGCCGCCTCGGCCAGCAGTTTGTAGCGTGCCGCGCGCGCGGCCTGCTGCAAGCCGGCCGCGGGCTTTTTACCGGTCCAGCGCAAAACGCGATGCGCGATGCCGAGCTTGCGCGCAAGCTTGCCGACGTCGGCCGCCTCGCGTTTTGATTCCTTGCGCAGGCCGTGGTCGACGGTGATCGCGATCAGCTTCGGTTTCTTCTTGAGCGATTTGCGCCAGCGCGCCGCCAGCACCATGAGCGCGGTCGAGTCCGGCCCGCCGGAGACGGCGAGCACCAGCGCCGGGAATTGGTCGAAACCGGAGAACAGCGATTTGGCTTCCGACTGCGAGACTGGAGAGCTCTCAGCAGTGGCCACGCTTCTGTTCCTGCGCGACGTCGCGTTTCACCGCGGGCGAAGCTTTCGGATATTTGCGGCCGACTTCCGCCAAGGTGGCGCAGGCCGCTTCCTTCTGATGCAGCGCCGCGAGCGATTGGCCGAGACGCAGCAAGGCTTCCGGCGCCTTGGCGGAACGCTCGTATTTGGTCGACACCGCGAGGAAGGATTCCGCGGCCTCCCGGTAGCGCTGCTGCTGGAACTGGCTCTCGCCCAGCCAGAAATGCGCGTTGGGAAGCATCTTATCGTTCGGATATTTGGCCATGAAATCGCCGAAGGCTTGCGCCGCCAACGCGTAGTCTTTGCGCAGCACATAGCCGTAAGCGAGATCGTATTCGTCCTTGGGCGAGGACGAGGGCGGAAGTGTCGCAAGCTGCACGCCCGGCGCGCTCGCATTACGCGGCGCCATCACCGGCGGCAATTGTCCGGTCTGCGCCGGCACCACGGGCGCGCCTTGCGGCGGCATCTGCGGCGCGGAAACCGGCGCGTCGTTGGCAGGCGGCGACTGATCCGGCGGATTGCCGGCAAGCGTCGAGAGATCGAGCGGCGCGCCGACATCACGCCCGCCAGGTGCACCGATTTGCGCGCCGACCGGCGGCGCATTCATGATGGGCGGATTTTGCGCGGGCGGCATGGCCGAGGCGCTCGCATTGCCGAGCGTGCGCGGCGCACCCACCGCATTGGGATTCTGGTTTGGATCGAAGACGTCGCTGCGGCGGCCATTGTTCGCGGGCGGCGGAGCGCCGCCCGGCGCCATTGGAGCGGGAACGGCGCCACCGGGCGCCATCGGCGCCCCGCCTCCCCTGCTGCCCATTTGCTGGAAGCGGTACTCTGTATCGTCCTGCATGCGCTTGAGCTGCATCTGCAGCATCTGATTGTCGTGCTGCAGCTGCTCGATGGTGCCGGTGAGCTGGCGCAGCGCGTTCTCGATGCGGTCGATGCGCGAGGCGTCGTCGCCGCCGCCACCGCCGCCCCCCGGAGATTGCGCGACCGGCGGCTGCGCTTGCGGGGCCGGCTGCTGCTGCGGTTGCTGCTGGCGCTGGCCGCCGAACAAATTGTCGAGCAGTCCGGGCGAGCGGTCTTGCGCCTGCGCGGCGCCGCAAAGGAGCGCGGCGGCGAGGACCTGCGCGCAGAGACGGGTGCGTGTCATCGGCGTAATCGGTGGCAAATCGGCATGGTGATGGTGAAAGCAGCTGTTCCTAGCATAGCCCGCCGAGTTCGACCAGAATATGGCCGCGCCGTAAACCGGCGCCGGTCCAGCGGTTCGCGCTATTTGGCGGGCACGCGGGCCGCGCGGCGCTGCTTGCGGCCGGCAAGCCATTCCTCGAAGCGCTGCATCATCACGAAGAACGACGGCACGAACAGGACCGCCAGGCAGGTCGAGGCCAGCATGCCGCTGAAGACGGTGATGCCGATCGAGGCGCGCGCATTGGCGCCGGCGCCGGTCGCCAGCACCAGCGGCAGCACACCGAGAATGAAGGCGAACGAGGTCATCAGAATCGGCCGGAAGCGGGCGCGGGCGGCTTCCACCGCGGCTTCCGCGATCCCTTTGCCTTCGGCGCGCAGCTCGCGCGCGAACTCGACGATCAGGATCGCGTTCTTCGCCGACAGCGCGATCAACAGCACGATGCCGATCTGGGTGTAGAGATTGTTGTCGACGTGCAACGCGCGCAGCGCGGCGACCGGGCCGATCAGCGAGATCGGCACTGCCAGGATCACCGCCATCGGCCGGTACCAGCTTTCGTATTGGCCGGCGAGCACGAGATAGACGAGCAGCAGCGCCATGGCGAACACCAGGAACATCTGATTGCCGACCAGCTTCTCCTGGTAGGACATCGCCGACCACTCGTAGCCGACATGCGGCGGCAGGCTCTTCGCCGCGACCTGCTCCATCAGCGCCATCGCCTGGCCGGTCGAGGTGCCGCGCGCGGGTATGCCGACGATGGTGGCAGAGGGATACAAATTGTAGAGGCTGATCAGCGACGGCCCGGAGACCGGCGTAATCTTGATCAGGGTGCCGAGCGGAATCATGCCGCCCGACGCATTGCGCACATTCAGATTGAGAATGTCGGCGAGGCGCAGGCGAAAATCGGCGTCGGCCTGCACGAAGACCTGGAAGGTGCGCCCGAATTTGGTGAACTGGTTGACGTAGGCGGAGCCCAGATAGCCGGCGAAGGCGTTGAACACCTGATCGACGGTCACCCCGAGCGCCTGCGCCTTCACGCGGTCGACGTCGATGGCATATTGCGGCGTGGTGGCGCGGAACGAGCTCAGCACCAGTTGCAGGCTCGATTGCGAGCCGGCGTTGGCGAGCATCGTGTTGACGATGCCGCCGAGCTTGGCGAAGTCGAGGCTGTTGTCCTGCATCTCGACCTGAAAGGTGAAGCCGGCGGCAAAGCCGATGCCCTGGATCGGCGGCGGCGGCAGCACGCGCACGGTCGCCTCCTCGATCCCGCTCAGGTCGCGATTGAGACCTTGAAGCATCGGCAGCAGGCCGAGCGCCTTGCCGCGCACGCCCCAGTCCTTGAGGATGACGTAGGCGACGCCGGCGTTGGCGAGCGAGGCACTGTTGTCGAGCGCCGACACGCCGGCGATGGTGATGACCTTCTCGACGCCGGGATTCCGCTCGGCGCGTTCGCTGACCTGGTCGAGCACCTTCTGGGTGCGTTCGAGCGAGGCGCCGTCGGGCAATTGCACCGTCGCCAGCATGTAGCCCTGATCCTCGACCGGGATGAAGCCGGTCGGAATGCGCGAGAACTCGAACAGCGTGACGCCGATGACCGCGATCGCCGCCACCATCACGATGCCGGCAAATCCAACCAGCCGCCGCATCAGCCCGGCATAGCCGTGCTCGAGCTTGTTATAGAGCGCGTTGAAACCGCGGTAGAAGACGTTGCGCTTCTCCATCGGCACCGAGGGACGCAGCCACAGCGCGCATTGCGTCGGCTTGAGCGTCACCGCGTTGATGGCGCTGATCAGCGCGGTGGCGGCGATCACCAAAGCGAATTGCGCGTACATCTGCCCGGTCAAGCCCGGCAGAAACGCAGCCGGGAGGAACACCGCCAGCAGCACCAGCGTGATGCCGATGATCGGTCCGAGCAGCACGCGCATGGCCTCGATCGAAGCCTGCGGGCCGGTCATGCCGTGGTCCATGTTATGGGCCGCGCCCTCGACCACGATGATGGCGTCGTCGACCACGATGCCGATCGCCAGCACGAGCGCGAACAGCGTGGCGAAGTTGACGGTGAAGCCGAGCGCCGCCATGGCGGCGAAGGCGCCGATGATGGTGACCGGCACGGTTGTCGCCGGCACCAGCATGGCGCGCCAATCCTGCAGGAAGGCGAGGATGACGATCAGGACCAGGACGCCGGCTTCGATCAGCGTCTTGTAGACCTCGTCGATCGATGCCTTCACGAACACCGTGGTGTCGAAGGGGATGTCGTAGACGAGCCCCTGTGGAAACGCGCGCGACAGCTCCGCCATGCGCTTTTTGACTTCGGTGGCGACATCGAGCGCGTTGGCGCCCGGCGCCTGGAAGATGGCGAGGCCGGCGGCCGGCTTGCGGTCGAGGGTGAACACCTGCCCATAGGTCTGCGCGCCGAGCTCGACGGTGCCGATGTCGCGCACGCGTGTAATCTGGCCGTTCGCGCCGGTCTTGACGATGATTTTGGCGAACTCGCCCGGATCGTCGAGGCGGCCGGCGACGTTCAACGTATATTGGAACGGAACGTTGTCGGGCGCCGGCGGCGCGCCGATCTGTCCCGAGGTCACCTGCGTATTCTGCTGTTGCAGGGAATTGATGACGTCCTGCACCACTAGCCCGCGCGCTTTCATCTTCTCCGGATCGAGCCAGATGCGCATGGCATATTGGCCGGCGCCGAAAACGTTGACATTGCCGACGCCGGGCAGACGCGAGAGCTCGTCCTTGAGATTGATGGTCGCGTAATTCGCCAGATACAGGCTGTCGTAGCGACCGACAGGCGATGTCAACGTCACGATCTGCAGGATGGCGGTCGACTTCTTCTGCACCACGACGCCCTGCGATTGCACGGCCTGCGGCAGCGAGGCGACCGCCGCCTGCACGCGGTTCTGCACCAGCACTTGCGCGAAGTTCAGGTCGACTCCGATCTTGAAGGTCACCGTCAGCGAATATGAACCGTCGTCGGCGGCATAGGACTGCATGTAGATCATGCCTTCGACGCCGTTGACCTGCTGCTCGATCGGCAGCGCCACGGTGTCGATGACGGTGCGGGCGCTGGCGCCCGGATAGCGCGTGGTCACCGACACGGTCGGGGGTACCACGTCGGGATATTGCGCGACCGGCAGGGCAAAGACCGCGACCGCGCCGATCACCACGATCAGAATCGCGATGACGTTGGCGAGAACCGGCCGCTCGATGAAGAATTTCGAGAGCATGGCGCGCCGTCAGTTCGGAGCGGCTGAGGCGGCGTGCGGATCGACTTTCTGGCCGGGTACCGCGCGCAGCAGGCCTTCGACGATGACACGGTCGTCGGGCGCGATGCCTTGCTCGATCACGCGCAGCGTGCCTTCGGCGGGCCCGATCTCGACCTTGTGCTGCTCGACCACGTCGTCCTTGCCGGCCACCAGCAGATAGCGACCGCCTTGATCGGTACCGAGCGCGGTTTCCGGCACCAGCAGGGCGTTGTCGAGCGTGCCGCCGATCGGCACGCGCACGCGCACGAAATTGCCGGGCAACAGCGCGCGGTCGGCGTTCTCCAGAACGCCGCGCGCGGCCAGCGTTCCGGTCGATGCGTCGACTGTCGGCGACGCATAATCGAGCGTGCCCTTGTGCGGATAGCCCTGCTCGGTTTGCAGTCCGACTTCGACCGGCACTTTCTTGAGGTCCTTCGGCGTCAAGCCGCGCTTGCGCATGTCCTCGCGGATGCGAATGACGTCTTGCTCGCTGACGTTGAAATTAACGTAGATCGGCTGCAGCTGGACGATGGTCGCGAGCACCGTCGGCGTTGAGGTGCCGCCGACATATTCGCCGACCGAGACCTGGCGCGCGGTGACGATGCCGTCGAACGGCGCGGTCACGCTGGCGTAGCCGTAGTTCATGTCGGCGAGCTTGGTGCTGATGACCGCCTGCGCGAGATTGGCGTGCGCGGTGTCGCGGTTGGCCGTCGCCGTGTCCAGCGTCTGCCTGGAGACGGCGTTGGTCTTGGCGAGCGTTGCCTGCCGTTCGTAATCGGCGTCGGTTTGCACGACCGTGGCGCGGGCGCTGGCCTCGGCGGCCTTGGCCTGATCGAGCTTCAGCTCGTAGGTTTCCGGCTCGATGGTGAACAGCACGGTGCCCTTCTTCACCGCGTCGCCATCCTGGTAATTGACGCTTTCGACGAAGCCGGCCACGCGCGCCACCAGATTGGCGGAATTGACCGCGGCCGCGTTGCCGGTGGATTCGAGATAAAGCGTGACGTTGCGCTTGATCGGCTGCGCCACTGTCACCTTGGGCGGTGGCGGCGGTACGTAGGTATTGCGGTTGTCGCAGCCCGAAAGCGCGGCGAGCACCAGCGCGGCGACGGCAGCCTTCGGCCAATTGGCAAGCGGTGCGCGCATGGTCACCCCCGGACCCGGCAAGCTTCCGACATTGGCTTGGGGGTGCGCAAGATACAAAGGCGTGAAAACGAAAGCGGCGCCCGAAGGCGCCGCTTAAAGGCTCGGAATACCGGGGAAACGCAGCTTTAGGAGCTGGCGTTGAGCACCGTGACCGCGCGCCGGTTCTGCGACCAGCAGGAGATGTCGTCGCACAGCGCCACCGGCCGCTCCTTGCCGTAGGAGATGGTCTGCATGCGGTTGGCGGCGACGCCGCGCGAGATCAGATAGTCGCGCACGGCCTGAGCTCTGCGCGCGCCGAGCGCGATATTGTATTCGCGCGTGCCGCGCTCGTCGGCATGGCCTTCGACCGTGAACTGGCTGTACTGCGTGTAGTTGTTGAGCCACTGCGCCTGCTTGTCGAGGGTGGCGCGCGATTGCGGCGTGAGCTCGGACGAGTCGGTTTCGAAGAACACGCGGTCGCCGACATTGACCACGAAGTCCTGCTGGCTGCCGGGCGTGGCCGCGGCATTGCCCTGCGCATCGGTGCCGTTCTTGGCGCAGGCCGAGATCGCCAGCGCCGCCGCCAATAGCGCCGCGAAGCGCACGCCGCGCACGATTTGTCTCATATCCAACATTCCGGTGCCTCCATTTACTCGCACAGACCGGAGCTTGACCGATTGTCTATCAGGACGCGGGTTAATCGAACGTTCCATCAACCTTGATGGAACTTTGCACCGCTCCCTCAAATGCCGCGCAACCGCTTAATCCTTCCGTGATGGTTAAGAGGCGGTGAAAATAAGGCGGTCTTTCGGCGGCGTATCGCCTGCGGAAACCGGGTCCCGCTGTCCGCAGAGGACGCTTAGGACAATAGCGGAGACCAGGCCGGATCCGAAGCGAAACTGGGCGTCGGCTCCTTCAGCTCGTTGCGGCCGGTGACGTCGATGGTGAACAGATTGGGCCCGACGCCAGGGTCGCGGAAGAACATGATGATGCGGCCGTTGGGCGCGAAGGTCGGGCCTTCGTTGTGAAAACCCTGCGTCAGAATGCGCTCGCCCGAGCCGTCCGGCTTGAGGATGCCGATGGAGAACAGCCCGCGCGCCTGGCCGGTGAAGGCGATGTAATCGCCGCGCGGCGACCAGACCGGCGTCGAATGCTGGCCCTCGCCGAAGCTGATGCGCTGCGCCGGTCCGCCGGTCGCCGGCATCACATAGATTTGCTGGGTGCCGCCGCGGTCGCTCTCGAAGCAGATGGAACGGCCGTCGGGCGAATAGCAGGGCGCGGTGTCGATGGCCGGCGTGTCGGTCAAGCGCGTGGTCTGCTTGGAGCGCAGATCCATCACGAACAAATTGGCGTTGCCGCCCTGCTGCAGGCTCATGATCACGCGCTGGCCGTCGGGCGAGAATCTCGGCGCAAACGTCATGCCGGGGAAATTGCCCACCACCTCGCGCTGGCCGGTCTCGATGTTGAGCAGATAGACGCGCGGCTGCCCCTGCCCGTAGGACATATAGGTGATTTCCTGCGTCGTCGGATTGAAGCGCGGGGTGAGCACCAGCTCGTCGCCGCGCGTGAGATAACGCACGCCGAAGCCGTCCTGATCCATGATGGCGAGGCGCTTGATGCGGCGGTCCTTCGGGCCGGTCTCGTCGATGAACACGACACGGCTGTCGAAATAGCCCTTCTCGCCGGTCAGCGTCTCGTAGATCGCGTCCGAGATAATGTGGGCGATGCGCCGCCAATTGTCCGGCGTCGTAAAATACTGTTTGCCGTCGAGCTGCTGGCCAGCGAACACATCCCACAGGCGGAATTCGGCCTTCAAGCGGCCGTCGCCCTGGCGCGTGATGCGGCCGGTGACGAGTGCTTGGGCATTGATGGTGCGCCAGTCGGCGAAATGCGGCACGCGGTCGGTCGATGCGATGTGCTCGATGAAGGCCTGCGGATTGATCGGCGCAAACAGCCCGCTGCGCTGCAGATTGCCGGTGATGACGTCGCTGACGCCGTGCGCGGTGTCCGCTTCACCCGGCGCCCCCGCGACGAATTCGGTGATGGCGATCGGCAGCGGCTGGACGTTGCCCTGCGTGATGTCGAGACGCACCACCGCGCCGGCGTCGCGGGGAGCCAAAGCCGCGAGCGCGCCGGCGCCGGCGCCGAGCAACAGGCGGCGGCGATTCATGCGAAATGGATGCGGTGGCGGCGTGTCGGTCATTGGTGTTTGATTTGCAGCGCTTGCGTCAACCGCCGCCGAACATTTCGCGCGGGTCGAAGGTCACTTCGATGTCCTTCCAGACGTCGTAATGCTCCGCCTTGAGCATGTCGTAGGGCTGGCCGCGCATCACCGCGCGCAATGCGCTGGCCGCCGCGGCCTCATAGACGGCGTCCTGCCCGTGGGTCAATAAGATCGGCGGCGCGCTCAGGCTGCGGTTCTTGTTGAGCTGAATGCGGACGCGGATGATATAGGCCTCCGGATTCTTGATGCCGACCGGCGGATTCCATAACCCCATGAGCCGGCTGCGCAACGCGTCGAGCTCCGATTGCGAGAGCTGCGAGGCGTTGCCGAGCGCGGTGCCGAACGTGGGCGTGGTATTGACCTCGTTACCCGTGATGGCGGCGCGCTGCGGCGCGCGCTGGTCGAGCAAAGCGGCGATCTTGTCGGCGTCGAATTTCGGCTGCTTGGGCAGCGGCGGCTTCTTCGGCGGCAGCGGCTTCGACTCGTCCTTGCTCACCTGCTTTTCGGCCTTCTCGATCTTGTCGGCGATCGGATCGGGCTTGGGTTGCGCCTGCTGCTCTTGCTTCTGCAGCGTCGGCTTGAGGTCTTGCTTCTCGGTGATCGGAGCCTTGAAGTCCTCGACCTTCGGCTTCGGCTCGTCTTTCTTCTCGACCAAGGGCTTGGGCTTATCGACCGGCTTGGGCGCGTCCTTGATGCCCTTGGTCAGTTCGGAGAAATCCTTGTCGCTGATGATGTCGACCGGCAGCGATTCCGCCGGCGTCACCTTGAAGGTCTCGCCGGTAAACGACACCACCGCCCACAGCAGCACCGCCGCGTGGAGCCCGGTCGAAATCGCTGACGCCGTTCTCATCCTCACGGTTTCGAGCCCTGCTCGAATTCGGTGACCAATGCTACCCGATGGAAGCCGGCCGCCGACAGCCGCCCCATGATCTTCATCATGCTACCGTAATTGACCGACTTGTCGCCGCGCACATAGATGCGCGTGTCGGTGCCGCCGCGTGCCTCGGCAATCGCCTGCAGCTTGGGAAGCAGGTCGTCCACGGCAATTTCGGAATTCTGCAGATAGACGACGCCCTTGTCGTTGACCGAGATGGTCAGCGGCTCCTTGTCCTGCTCCAGGCTCTTGGCCTGCGTCTGCGGCAGGTCGATCGGCACGCCGACAGTGAGCAGCGGCGCCGACACCATGAAGATGATGAGCAGCACCAGCATCACGTCCACCATCGGCGTGACGTTGATCTCGCTCATCACGGAACGGCGGCGCTTCTTGCGCCTACCCACTTCCGGCATGGTGGCATGGAACGCCATCAATTCCCCTTATCCCTGCGCACGATCTGCTCCGAGAGCCGGTGCCCGCTTTTCGGGATCATGCGCTACGCACGCTCGTCGATCTGCCGCGACAAAATGGCGGCAAATTCGTCGGCAAACCCCTCCAGACGCTGGGCCTGTTTGTTCACCTCGGAGGCGAACTTGTTATAGAAAATGGTCGCCGGTATGGCGGCGACAAGACCTATGGCGGTCGCAAACAGCGCTTCCGCGATACCCGGCGCCACTACCGCCAAAGAGGTGTTCTTGGAAGCGGCAATCGATTGAAAGCTCGTCATAATGCCCCAAACTGTGCCGAACAGGCCGATAAAGGGGCCGGCAGAGCCCACCGTCGCCAGCACCAACAGCCGCCGTTCCAGCCGCTCGACCTCGCGGGCGATGGTCACCTCCATGACCTTTTCGATGCGCATTTGCAGGCCGGCAAAGGAGCGCGGCTGACCCTCGAAGCTGCGCTTCCACTCCCGCATCGCCGCCACGAACAGCGCCGCCATCGAATGCGTCGGCTTCGAGGACAGCGTGCGGTAAAGCTCCTCCAGCGACTGGCCGGACCAGAAAGCCTGCTCGAAGGCGTCCATGCCGCGGCGGGTGCGGGAAAACAGCACGGTCTTGTCGATAGCGATGGCCCAGACCCAGACCGAACAGATCAACAGCCCGACCATGACCGTTTTGACGATCCAATGGGCGTGCCAGAACAGCGTGAATAGCGAGAGGTCGGAAGAGGTGAGCGGCAACACCGACTGTGCCACATCGCCGGGATTCATTGGCACGTCCTTTCCGCTGTCCGGTCCGTCGGTTAAGTCCGGCGCGGCGCAATCTTCGAAACACAGGAGCGCGCCGGGTGATACCGCGCACGCGCTCAGCCGAAAATCGAATATCTCGCGAAAACCCGGGTCCCGCCACCGGCAGGGCCCACGAAATCCCCGCGAAACTTGGCCAAACTAGGGCGCAGAACGCTGCACTGGCGGCCTAACCAGCGCTGATTGTGGTTAAAAATGAGTTAGCGGGCCAGTCCCGCCCCGGTTCCGGCGCTCTCCTGATCGGCCGCCATGGCGATGCGCAGCGGCTTGGGGATCGGCTTGGCGCGGCCGCCGGAGACGAAGGCGACCTGCACGTGCGCCTCCACGATCAGGTCCTCGCCGCGCATGACCTTCTGATTGAGGGTGACGGAGGCGCCTTTGACCTCCTCCGGCGTGGTGACGATGTCGAGCACGTCGTCCATGAACGCGGGCTTTTTGAAGTCGATGCCCATGTGACGCACCACGAAGGAAAAGCCGGGCGCCTCGGCTGCTGCCGCCTCGAACAGCGCGCGGTGATCGGCGCCGATGAGGCGCAGATAATTGGTGCGCCCGCGCTCCATGAAGCGCAGATAGCTGGCGTGATAGACGATGCCGGAAAAATCCGTGTCCTCGTAATAGACGCGCACCTGCTGATGGTGCTTGCCGCCGCGGATGGAGCCGTCGAGTCCCGACATCACGACTCGTCTTCTTGAGTGAAAAGCCCGAACTGGCTCGGATCGCGTTGCGGCTCCGACAGGCCGAGATGCTTGAACGCGGCCGAGGTGAGCAGGCGGCCGCGCGGGGTGCGCTGGATGAAGCCTTTCTGGATCAGGAACGGCTCGATGATGTCCTCGATGGCGTCGCGCGGCTCCGACAGCGCCGCCGCAAGCGTGTCGACGCCGACCGGCCCGCCTCCGTAATTCTCCGCGATGGTCGAGAGATACCGCCGGTCCATGGCGTCGAGACCGGCGGCGTCGACTTCTAGTTCGGCGAGCGCGCGGTCGGCCACCTTGCGGTCGATCGACTTGGCGCCTTCGACATGGGCGAAGTCGCGCACGCGACGCAGCAGGCGGCCGGCGATGCGCGGGGTGCCGCGTGCGCGCCGCGCGATCTCGTTGGCGCCGTCGGCGCTCATCGCCAGCTTGAGCACGCGCGCGCCGCGATTGACGATTTTTTCCAGCTCGGCCTCCGAATAGAAATTCAGCCGCACCGGAATGCCGAAGCGGTCGCGCAGCGGATTGGTCAGCAGCCCGGCGCGCGTGGTGGCGCCGACCAGCGTGAACGGCGCGAGATCGATCTTGACCGAGCGCGCCGCCGGCCCCTCGCCGATGATGAGGTCGAGCTGGAAGTCTTCCATCGCCGGATAGAGGATTTCCTCAACCGCCGGGTTGAGCCGGTGGATCTCGTCGATGAACAGCACGTCGCGCGGCTCGAGATTGGTCAGCAAGGCCGCAAGATCGCCGGCCTTGGCAATCACGGGCCCCGAGGTGGCGCGGAAGTTGACGCCCAATTCGCGTGCGACGATCTGCGCCAGCGTGGTCTTGCCGAGGCCCGGCGGGCCGACGAACAGCACGTGGTCGAGCGCTTCCTTGCGCGCGCGCGCCGCCTCGATGAAGACACGCAGGTTCGCCCGCGCCTTTTCCTGGCCAATGAATTCGGACAGGCGCTGCGGGCGCAGCGAGGCGTCGACGTCGTCGTCGCGTTTTTCGGCGGCAATCAGGCGACGCGGCGGCGTGCTCATCGCGCCAGCTCCTTCAATCCTTGCCTGATCAGCGTCGCCGTATCAGCCCCCTCGCCGGCATTGCGCGCGGCGGCAGCAATCGCGGCGGCGGCTTGCGGCTGGCCGTAGCCGAGATTGACCAGCGCGGACACCGCGTCCATCACCGGGCGCGGCGCGCGCTTCTCGTCGAGCGCGCCGGCGAGATGCACAACGGACGGATCGATGTCGGCGAAGGCCGGCACTTTATCCTTGAGTTCGGTGACGATGCGCTCGGCCACTTTCGGGCCGACACCGGGCGTGCGCGCGATGCTCGCCTTGTCGCGCATGGCGATGGCAGACGCGAGTTCCGAGGCCTTCAGCGTGCCGAGCACCGAGAGCGCGACCTTGGCGCCGACGCCCTGCACCGTCTGCAGCAGGCGGAACCATTCGCGCTCGATGTCGGTCGTGAAACCGAACAGCTTGATCTGGTCCTCGCGCACATAGGTCTCGATCGACAGCGTCGCGGGCTCGCCCTGCGCCGGCAGCGCCTGCAACGTGCGCGCGGAGCAATGCACCTGATAGCCGACGCCGTTGACGTCGAGGATGATGTAATCCTCGCCGTAGCTGTCGACGATGCCCTTGAGCTTGCCGATCATCGCGCCGCCACCTTCAACATGACGCTGGCGCGGTGATGCGCGTGGGTGACGGCAATGGCGAGCGCGTCGGCGGCGTCCTCCGATTGCGGGTCGGCTTTCGGCAGCAGCACGCCGATCATCATGCGGATCTGCGCCTTCTCGCCGGGGCCGGCGCCGACCACGGTCTTCTTCACGACGTTGGGCGCGTATTCGGCGACGCTCAAGCCCGCCTTGGCCGGCACCAGCATGGCGATTCCGCGTGCTTGGCCAAGGGCCAGCGTCGCCGCCGCATTGGCGTTGACGAAGGTCGCCTCCACCGCCGCCTCGTGTGGACAATACGTCTCGATCACCGCGATCAGGCCGTCATGGATCGTCACCAGACGATCGGCGAGCGTCGCCTTGTCGCTGGTGGCCAGCGAGCCGCAAGCCACATGGATCAGCCGGTTGCCCGCGGCCTCGATCAGGCCCCAGCCGGTGCGGCGGAGTCCCGGATCGATGCCGAGAATGCGAATCGGGTGGGCGGCCATGGCCCCGTTGATAACCCCGGGACGCCTCCCGGCCTAGACCGGAATGGCCGCAATGCCCAAAGGCGGGTCGCGCCGGCGGCCAACGCCTGTTAAGGCATGGCCGCCAGCCGGGGATAAAAGCCTGTGAATCATTTGCTCGATTTCGCGCCCTTCGGCGCCGCACTGCACGACAGCCGTTTCGTGGCCGCGGCGCTTATCGCCGTGATCGCGGGGCTGGTGCGCGGCTTTTCGGGCTTCGGCTCGGCCCTGATCTACAT
>Ga0335081_10004133_pt1 | contig 22910 bp, 14 predicted proteins | sample Lox_Sample_35_FD_206713 | JGI IMG/M metagenome (GOLD analysis project Ga0335081, IMG submission 206713) | Soil microbial communities from Loxahatchee National Wildlife Refuge, Florida, United States - Lox_Sample_3.5 | ecosystem: Environmental > Terrestrial > Soil > Wetlands | place: USA...
CGCCGCCGCGGACGGCAGCGCCCGGCTGTGGGACGTGGCCACCCAGCAGGAGGTCGGCACGCCGATGACGGCCGGCCCCGAGCCGGTCTACGCCCTGGCATTCAGCCCGGACGGCGCGATGCTCGCCACCGCCGGCGCGGACGGCAGCGCCCGGCTGTGGGACGTGGCCTTCCCGGCCGGGCTGCTGAGCGCCACCTGCGCCATTGCGGGCCAATCCCTCACCCGCGAGCAGTGGGCTGACTACGCTGGGACCCAGCCGTTCCAGCAGGTCTGTCCCGCGAGCTAGCTCTCGCTCCCGGGCGGCCGGGAGGGCGCAAGCCAGGCTCGCGATCGGATGGTGGTCAGGACGTCGGTCTCCGGGGTAAGGGGCAGGCATTCGGCGTCCGGGCCCAGGCCGCCCAGAACGCCCGTCCGGGTCGTGCTCATGGCGCTCGGCGCCTGCGCCGTCATCGCCGCGGGCACGGCGGCAGGCCTGACCGCGGCGGGTTCGGGAAACCAGCCGCTGGCGCGAAGCTCGGCGATCGGCGCCGGGAGCGGTTCGCCCGCCGACCATCTGAACGTCACCGCCTCGGCGCCCGCGCCCTCCCCGCCGGCGCGCTCCTCGCGGCCGGCGCCGTCGGCCTCCCCGAAGGCGGCGCCGACCGCGCGGTCCCAGGCCGCTGCGGGGGGCCAGGATCCGTTCAGCGCGGCGGCGGCCGCGTACCTGTCGGTCCGGGCCGACACGGTCCTGGCTGCTGTCTACGACATCGGCACCGGGCGGACCTGGCGTCTCGGCCAGGGCCAGCCGCAGGCCGAGGCGAGCGTGGTCAAGCTCGACGTCCTCGAGACGCTGCTGGCCGAGCACGACCAGGACGACGGCACCGGGCTCTCGGACAGCGACAGGTTGCTGACCGAGCAGATGATCGAGTACAGCGACAACGATGCAGCGACCAGCTTGTGGTACGAGGTCGGCGGGGCGGCCAGGATCAGCTCGTTCAACGCCAAGGCCGGCCTGACCCACACCGCGCCGTCGTCGTGCGTGGTCTGCCCCGGCTTCTCCTGGCCGGGATGGGGGCTGACGACGACCACCCCGGACGATCAGATCGCGTTGCTCAGGCAGCTGGTCGTGCCCAGTCCGCTGCTCACGAAGGCCGAACGTGACTACGCCCTGTCGCTGATGGAGGACGTGACGCCGACCCAGCGGTGGGGCATTTCCGGCGGCGTCCCGGCCCAGGTCACGGTGGCGCTGAAGAACGGCTGGCTGCCGCTGCAGGGCGCCGACAGCGACTGGCAGGTCAACAGCGTCGGATGGGTCTCCGGCGAGGGCCGGAACTACCTGATCGCCGTGCTCACCACCGGGAATCCCAGCGAGCAGTACGGCATCGACACAATCGACCGGCTGGCCGCGATGGCGTGGCAGGGAATGGGTTAGCCGGCGCCAGCCGGAACGGCTGTCGGCCGACGCTGCGCTATGGCACTCTCTGCCTGGCCAGGGCGGCCGGAGTCAGGCCGGACAGCTTGCCGCATTCCCTGGTCAGGTGGGCCTGGTCGGCATAACCCGCGTCGGCGGCGAGGGCGGCCAGGTCGAGGATGCGCGAGCCATCCGGGGTATTCGGGGCGTTGTCGACACGGGAGAGGAACCGGCGGAACCGCAGCACCCGCTGCAGGGTCTTCGGGCCGTAGCCGACCACGGCGTGACAGCGGCGGCGCAGCTGCCGCAGGCTGAGCCCGACCTCGGCGGCGACGTCCTCGACGCGCGCCTGCGGGTCGCGCAGCAGCCGCACGGCCCAGGTCATGGCGGGGTCGGGCGCGGCGCCGGCGACCAGGCCGGCCGTGACATCCAGCATCCTGGCCACGGCCGCATCCGGATCCAGGGTGGCACTCAGCCGCCTCGCGTCGCCGGGCCGCAGGTCGGCCAGGTCGACGCGCTGGTCGCGTAGTTCGGCGAGCGGAACCCCCAGCGCGGGGCCGCCGGCCGAAGGCCGGAAGCGGACCCCGATCATCACCGTGCCCGCCGTCATCATGGTGGGCACCGGGCCGGTGTCCGGTCCGGCCACGAACGCATCCCGGCCCTGCCCCCAGATCAGGTCGATGCACCCGTCGGGCAGCACGAGACCTGCCCGGTCGCCATCCTCGGTGGTGACCTGCGCCCACAGGCACGCGACGGCATCCCGCAACGCGGCGGGAGCGGGCCATTCGGTGTAGCCGGGAGCGAGGTCCACCTGGCCAGCATGCCATGACTGCGGCCGTTTCGTTCAATACGCGCGAGGCGCTGCGTGATCTGATGAGCCGATGAACACTCCAGACTTCAACGCGGCGGCCGCCTTCGTCGCCGCCAACGCCAGGGTGCTCGACCGGCGCCGGTTCCAGCGTCTGTTCGAGGACGGCCCCGCTACGGCGGTGCGCGACGCGGTGGCCGCCTACCGCAATGACGACGGCGGTTTCGGCCACGCGCTGGAGCCGGACTGCCGCGCGCCCGGCAGCCAGCCCGCCGCGGCGGAGATGGCCTTGCGCATCCTGGACCAGGCGGACGCCTGGGACGAGGACCTGGTCCGCGCGGCCTGCGACTGGCTCGCGGCGGTGGCGCCCGCCGAAGGCGGCGCGGCCTTCGTCGAGTCCGGGCCGCGGGCCCTGGCCGGCTGGCCGCACGCGCCCTGGTGGGTCCCAGAGGAGGGTCACCCCGCCTCGCTCATCGCTACCGGCATGATCGCGGGCACGCTGCACGCCCGCGGCGTCAGCCACCCCTGGCTCGACGGCGCCACGGAGGTCATGTGGAACAGGATCGGCAAGCTCACTGAACCAGGCGGGTACGAGATGTTCGGGGTGCTCAGCTTCCTTCAGCATGTGCCGGACCGGGAGCGGGCCCGCCAGGTGTTCGGCCGGGTCGGCCCGCTGATCCTGGAGCGGAACCTGGTGGCCCTGGACCCGGAGGCGCCCGGCGAGGTGCACGGCGTGCTCGACTTCGCGCCCGAACCCGATTCGCTGGCCCGCGCCCTGTTCGACGACGCGACCGTCCGGGCGCACCTGGACCATCTGGCTCAGGCTCAGCTCGAGGACGGCGGCTGGACGTTCAACTGGCCGGCCTGGTCACCGGCCGCCGAGCGGGACTGGCGGGGCTTCCTCACCGTCGACGCCCTCCGCGTCCTGCGCGCCAACGGGCGCCTCTAGGCACAGCCGCCGACGCGTGCCGTTAGCAGTCGAAAAAATAAAGAATGTGGCACTCTACCTAATCTTCCGGCTAGAGAGCCACTGTCACTGGATGGCCGCGGACGATAGCGGCTGAGCCGGGTGCCTCACGGGTCTCAATGACCTCACCGGGCGCAGGGGTTGCGGGACCGCCTACCCCCTGCGGTACCAGACCCTCCGCATAACCCCTTTCCACCGCGTTATTCCGCGCGGCTGGACGCCGCGGCCGGGGCGCCAGGACGGGGTACCCGGCCCCGATCACCAGACGGCGCCGAACCGGCCAGACCGCCGCGGAATTTATCGAAGACCCCTCTATCCGTATCCGTAGAACGCCATCCCATTCATTGAATTCACGGTGCCCATTGCTGGAGGCTGGAGAGGAGGGTGGAGTTCGCGAGGCTGGAGATGCAGGCGGGCACGGAGCTGGGGGGGCGGCCGACTGGGGACGGGGGGGTCAGCGGACTGGGGACGGGGGGGTCGGCGGACTGGGGACGGGGGGGCGGGTCAGCCGTAGAAGAGGGGTTCCATGACGGTGCGGGCGCGGCGGGCGGCGCGGCGGTAGTCCTGCTCGAGAGCCTGCGCCGCGTCGCCGGGTGGGTAGCCGAGAAGCCGGGCCACCGCGGTCAGCTCGGCGTGCTTGGCGGGCAGGGTGTCCCCCGTACGGCCGCGGACCAGCATGATCGCGTTCCTGATCCGCGCGGCGAGTTCCCAGGCCGTGGTCAGCGCGGCCGCGTCGTCGGCGGCCAGCAGGCCGGCCTGGACCGTGGCGGCCATGGCCGTGCCGGTGCGGGTGGTGCGTAGCGCGGGCAGCGCGTGGGCGTGCTGCAGTTGCAGCATCTGCACCGTCCACTCCACGTCGGAAAGGCCGCCCGGCCCCAGCTTGACGTGCAGGGTCCGGTCGGCGCCGCGCGGGATCCGTTCGGCTTCCATCCGTGCCTTGATGCGGCGGATCTCGCGGACGGCGGCCGGGCTGATCCCGTCCAGGGGATAGCGGAACTCGGCGATCATCCGGATGAACCGCGCGCCGAGGTCCTCGTCGCCCGCGGCCGGCTCGGCGCGCAGCAGCGCCTGCGCCTCCCACGGCGCGGACCAGCGCCGGTAGTAGGCGCGGTAGGCGGCCAGGGTGCGGACGAGCGGGCCCTGGCGGCCCTCCGGCCGCAGGTCGGCGTCCACGATCAGGGCCGGGTCGGGCACCGGCAGCATGAGCAGCCGCCGCAGCTCGGCCGCCACCGCGTGGGCGGTGTCCGAGGCCTCCTTCTCCGGCCGCCCGGGCAGCGGGTCGTGCACGAACAGCACGTCGGCGTCGCTGCCGTACCCGCACTCGTAGCCGCCGAAGCGGCCCATCGCGATCACCGCGAACCTGGTCGGCAGCGGACGGCGCAGCTCGGCGGAGATCTTCCGCTGCGCCACCGCCAGCGCCGCCTCGAGCGACGCCCGGGTGATATTGGTAAGCGCCTCTCCGGTGGCCGTCAGGGCCGTCTCGGCGGATCCGGGGGCACCCAGCACGTCGGCGGCGGCGGTGCGCAGCAGCTCGCGGCGGCGGACCGAACGCACCGCGGTCACCGCGGCTTCGGCGTCGTCCTCGTAGCGCTGGATGGCCGCCATCATCTCGCCGCGCAGCCCCGTCAGGCTCCGGGCCTTGAGCTCGGCGTCGTTGCCGAAGATGGCCACCGCCTCGGGCGCGCGCAGCAGCAGGCCCGCCGCGTACCGGCTGGACGCGAGCACGTGGGCCATCCGCTCGGCCGCCTTGGTCTCGTCCCGCAGCAGCCGCAGGTACCAGGGCGACGACCCGAGCGCCTCACTGACCTGGCGGAACGCCAGCAGGCCCGCGTCGGGTTCCGCGGCGTCGGCGAACCAGCCGAGCAGCACGGGCAGCAGCGTGCGCTGGATGGCCGCGCGCCGGGACACGCCGGATGTCAGCGCGTCGATGTGGCGCAGTGCCCCGGCCGGGTCGACGTAGCCGAGCGCTTCGAGCCTGGCCCGGGCCTCGGCCGGGGTCAAGCGCGCCGCCTCGGAAGGCAGCCGGGCTACCGCGTCGAGCAGGGGCCGGTAGAACAGCTTCTCGTGTAGCCGCCTGACCTGGCGGGCATGGCGGCGCCACTCCTCGTCGAACTCGGCGGCCGGATCGGAACGGAGTCCGGTGACCGAGGGCTGGAACCAGTCTTCGTTCGGTCCGTCATTAAAACGCATCGCCCGGCCCAGCCTGCGAAGTACGGCGGGATCCTCGGGCAGGGTGTGCGTGCGGCTGAGACGGCTGAGCTGCAGCAGGTGCTCGGTGCGGCGCAGGAACCGGTAGGCGGCACCGAGTTCCTCGGCGTCGGCGCGGCCGACGTAGCCGCCGACGGCCAGCGCGGCCAGCGCGGGCAGCGTGGCCGGCGAGCGCAGCGTCTCGTCGGTGCGGCCGTGCACGAGCTGCAGCAACTGGACGGCGAACTCGATGTCGCGCAGCCCGCCCGGCCCGAGCTTGAGCTCGCGCCCGGCCTGCCTGGCGGGCAGCGACTGCTCCACCCGGCGCCGCATGGCCTGGACGTCCTCGACGAAGTGCTCGCGGCGGGCTGCCTGCCAGACCAGCGGGCCCAGGGTGCTCGCATAGGCCTGGCCGAGTGCCAGGTCGCCCGCCACCGGCCTGGCCTTGAGCAGCGCCTGGAACTCCCAGGTCTTGGCCCAGCGCTCGTAGTAGGCCAGGTGGCTGGTCAGCGTGCGGACCAGCGGTCCCGCCCGGCCTTCCGGGCGCAGGTTCGGGTCGACCGGGAAGATGCTGCCTTCCGGGGTGGACCGCGCGCACACGCCGATCAGCCCGGCCGCCAGGCGGCTGGCGGTGGCCAGCGCGCTGTTCTCGTCCTCGTCCTTGACCGGCTCGGCCACGAAGATCACGTCGACGTCGCTGGCGTAGTTCAGCTCGCGGCCGCCGCACTTGCCCATGGCCACCACGGCCAGCCGGCACGGCGCGGCCCCCGGCGCCAGCTCAGAGCGGGCCACGGCCAGCGCCGCCTCGAGGACCGCCGCGGCGATGTCGGCCAGTTCCTCGCCCACCACGTCCACGCTCGCGACCCCGGTCAGGTCCCGCGCGGCCAGGTGCAGCAGCCTGCGCCGGTAGGCCGCGGCCAGCGCCGCCGTGGGCTCCTGCCCGGAGGCCACCGGCCCGTCGGGATCCTGCGCGTCGCGCGGGTCCGCGCCGACCGCGCGCAGCAGTTCGGCGCGCAGTTCGGCCGGACCGGGGCGGGTGGCGGCGCCGCGCAGGATCTCGGCGTCCTCCGGGTGCCGGGCCAGGTGATCGGCCAGGCCCGCGCTGACCCCGAGCACCGCGGCCAGCCGGTCCCGGAAGTCCTGCTCGGCACGGAGCGCGACGAGCAGGGCGTCCCTGCGGGCTGGGGCCTGCTGGGCTGGGGCCTGCTGGGCTGGGGCCTGCTGGGCGGTGGCGGCCAGCAGCCGGGTCAGGCCGGCCAGGGCCAGGTCGGGGTCGGCCGCCGCGGCGATCGCGGTCACCAGCGGGTCGGTCCGCAGCTCGGCGGCGGTTGTGCCGAGGTCGTTGAGCAGGAGAAGTTCGGCCCGCGCGGCATCGGCGAACCCCATCCGCGCCAGCCACCCTGCCAGCGTGGTCCGCGAACCACTCACCCCAGTAAAACTAACGGATACCGGGCCGGGTCCGCTGCGCCGGGTGAGCCGCTGGTCGCGGCCGGATGTGCGGCTCCCCTTGTCATCAGATATCACCAAAACTTACAATGTATATGAGCGAACGTTCGCTCAGGCTCTGGGTCTTGCGCACGGGAGACTCGCAGCCTGCGCATCTTGCGTTCGTGCCTTGGGAACACAGCTGTGACGCCGTAGCGCCGTATTGCTGAGCGGGGCGCTCCTGGCCCGACCGAAACCCGCAAGACCCTCGAGGAAGATGATGCGACTCCCCACCATCAGCCGTGTACCACTGTCTCTCAGGACCTACCGGGGGCGGTTCGTCCTGATCATCGCCGTCTCACTGGCCACGCTGCTCGGCGGCACGCTGGCCGCGGTGGCGGCCACGGGCCGCCAGGCCGCCCGCCCTGGCCTGGGAGCGAACGCTCGGGCAGCACAGGGCTCAGCTCCCTACATTTTCGTTCACGATCCGACAATGGCCCGGGAGGGCGGGACGTACTACGTGTTCTCCACCGGCGACCCGGCCGGCGTCATCGGAGACGGGAACATCCAGATCCGCACCTCGGTCAACCTGCGCAGCTGGACCTACGCGGGCACGGTGTTCGCGACCAAGCCGGCCTGGATCTCCAGCGCGCTCGGCGCCATCCCCAACCTGTGGGCCCCGGACATCTCGTACTTCGACGGCCTGTGGCACCTGTACTACGCGGGCTCCAGCTTCGGCTCCAACAACTCGGTGATCGGCCTGGCCACCACGCCAACCCTCGACCCCCGCAGCCCCAGGTATCACTGGACCGACGACGGCCAGGTGTTCCGGACGACGTCTTCGGACAACTTCAACGCGATCGACCCGTCCCTGGTGACCGCGGCTGACGGCGGCAAGTGGCTCGTGCTCGGGTCGTTCTGGAGCGGCATCAAGCTCATCCAGCTCGACGCCGCCACCGGCAAGCCCGCCGCCTCGCCGACCGTCTACTCGCTGGCGGCCAAGCCGTTCCCCGATCCGGAGGAAGGGGCCGGCATCACCTACCACGACGGCTATTACTACCTGTTCGTCTCGGTCGACAACTGCTGCCGCGGCATCAACAGCACGTATCACATCCAGGTCGGGCGGGCCACGTCCGTCACGGGTCCCTACCTCGACGCGGCCGGCACCGACATGATGAACGGCGGCGGGATGGAGGTACAGGGAACCGACGCCGGCATGATCGGCCCGGGCGGGGAGTTCGTCTTCGCCGACGGCGGGTCCAGTTACCTCGTGTATCACTACTACGACGCCTTCGACAACGGCGGCGCGTGGGTGCAGGTCCGGCCGCTGACCTGGGTGGACGGCTGGCCGGTGACCGGCCAGGCGCTGGTCCCCGTGCCCGGCCAGGACGGTCCGCCGGCCAGCTGAGCGCGGGCTCTTAACGCCTCTCCCCGGCCCGTCTATAGTGACCATCAGCCGAGCTATGGGAGCAGGGCGTGAAATATCTGTACATCGCGGGGAAATGGACCGGGGCCGCGGACGAGGGCACATCGCAGACCATCAACCCGTTCGACGCGGCCCCGCTCGATACGCTCGCCGAAGCCGCCGCGGCCGATGTGGACGCGGCGGTCGCGGCGGCCAGGGAGGCGTTCGACGAGGGCCCGTGGCGCCGGTCGACGGTGACCGAGCGCGCCGCGCTGCTCGGCAAGATCGCCGACCTGCTGCAGCGAGATCGCGAGCAGCTGGCGCACACCGAGAGCCTGGACACCGGCAAGACGCTGAACGAGGCGCGCGCCGACGTGGACGACACCACCGCCGTGTTCCGCTACTACGCCGGGATCGCGGGCGCGCACGCGGGCCGGGTGGTCGACCCGGGCCGGCCCGGGGTGGTGAGCCGCATCGTCCACGAACCGGTCGGAGTCTGCGCGCTCATCGCGCCGTGGAACTACCCGCTGCTGCAGGTCTCCTGGAAGCTGGCGCCGGCCCTGGCCGCGGGCAACACGACCGTGATCAAGCCCAGCGAGCTGACCCCGCTGTCCACCGTGGCGCTCGTCGGGCTCTTCGAAGAGGCGGACATCCCGCCGGGCGTGCTGAACCTGCTGCTCGGGCAGGGCGGCACGGCGGGGCAGGCGCTGGTCGCGCACCCGGGAGTGGACCTGATCTCGTTCACCGGCGGGCTGGCCACCGGCGAGAAGATCATGGCCGCGGCGGCGCACGGGGTGCGGCGCGTCGCGCTCGAGCTCGGCGGCAAGAACCCCAACATCGTGTTCGACGGCACCGACTTCGACACCGTCGTGGACAACGCGCTGACCGCGGCGTTCCTGCACTCGGGGCAGGTGTGTTCGGCCGGTGCGCGGCTGATCGTGCAGGACTCGCTGCACGACAGCTTCGTCGCCGAGCTGGCCGCCCGGGCCGACCGGATCCGGCTGGGCAGCGGCCTGGACCCGGAAACCGAGTGCGGCCCGCTGATCTCCGAGGCGCACCGCGCGAAGGTGGAGCGGTACATCGCGCTCGGGCTGTCCGAGGGGGCGGAGCTGCTGGCCGGCGGCAAGCGGCCCCCGGATCCGGCGCTCGCCAAGGGCTTCTTCCTGCGGCCGACGCTGTTCGCCGGATGCCGTCGCGAGATGGCGGTGGTCCAGGACGAAGTGTTCGGTCCCGTGGTCACGGTCGAGCGGTTCAGCACCGAGGACGAGGCGATCTGGCTCGGCAACGACACGGGCTACGGCCTGGCGGCCGGAGTGTGGACCGCGGACGCGGGCCAGGCCGAACGGGTGGCGGGCGCGCTGCGCCATGGCACGGTGTGGATCAACGACTACCACCCCTACCTGCCGCAGGCGGAGTGGGGCGGCTTCGGCAAGTCGGGCATCGGCCGCGAGCTCGGTCCCTCCGGCCTGGAGGAGTACCAGGAGAAGAAGCACATCTACCACAACACCAGCCCGGCGCCCGCGCACTGGTTCTCCGGGTAAGGGCGTTTTCGGGCCGAACGAGCTGGGCCGCACGTATTTTTTCATGTCATCCGGCCCTCTTACGAGGAGCGGATTCAGGACTTTCGGACCTGACGCGGGCGTTGCCCTCCGGGAGACTGTCTCATCCTGGGCTATGCCATCTAGGCAAACTTCAAGTAAGGTTTGCCTGGCCTAACTTCTCGTCTTGCCGGAGGCCTGCCAATGCTCGCCACGCTCGTCATCTTCCTGCGCGAGGGTGTCGAGGCCAGCATGATCATCGCGATCCTGCTGGCCTACCTGAACCGCATCGGGCGGCGCGAGCACTTCCGTGACGTGTTCCTCGGCGTGGGGGCCGCGCTGATCCTGGCCACCGCGGGCGGGGCGGCCGCGTATCTCACCATCCGCAGCTATGACGGCTCCCGGGTTCAGACGATCTTCGAGACTGTCACCTACCTGGTCGCGGCGACCGTGCTGACCTACATGACGTTCTGGATGCGCAACCACGCCAGGTCCCTGTCCTCCGAACTGCGCGCCCGCACCGACGCGGCGCTGGACGGACGGGCCAGGTGGGGGCTCGGGCTGCTGGCCTTCCAGGCCGTCGGCCGCGAGGGACTCGAGACCGTGGTCTTCACGCTGGCGATCGTCTTCTCCACCTCTGCCGCGGGCGCGCTCGCCGGGGCGGTGATCGGGCTGATCGGCGCGCTCGGCATCGCGTTCGTGATCTACCGGCTCGGGCACAGGCTGAACCTGGCCCGGTTCTTCACGGTCATCGGCGTGCTGCTGATGATCTTCGCCGCGGGCCTGCTGGCCGATTCGGTGCAGAACCTGCAAGAACTCGGCTGGCTGCCGCTGCTCGACGCGCCGATGTGGCATTCGGCCAGCGTGCTGTCGCAGGACAGCGCGTTCGGGGACGTGCTGCACAGCTTCTTCGGTTACAGCGATGCCCCGACGCCGCTGCAGCTGCTGGTCTACGTCGGCTACCTGGCCGTCGTCATCGTCGTCTACCTCGGCATCCGCGGCAGGCTCACGGCGCGCGCGAACCGCCAGCAAGCCCCCGCCTAACCCGCGGCCCTTCCCACCCGCGGCCCCTTCCCACCGGCGGCCCCTTCCCGCCGGCGGCCCCTTCCCGGCTCCGGTTTTCCAGCTCCAGCCGTGTGATAGGCATTGGTGCATGGTCGAACTCATCCCTCGCGAGGTCCTCTTCGGCAACCCGGAGCGGGTCAGCCCTCATATCTCGCCCGATGGCAGCCAGCTGGCCTGGATAGCACCTCGTGACGGGGTGCTCAACGTCTGGGTCGCGCCGATCACGTCCTCGGGCGCTGGCAGCGACTCCGGTGAGCCGGGCGTGGACTGGGAAGCCGCGAAGGCGGTCACCGACGACACCGACCGCGGCGTGCGGGAGTTCGCCTGGGCGCAGGACAGCAGGCACCTGCTCTACGTGCAGGACACCGGCGGTGACGAGAACTGGCGGCTGTACGACGTCGACCTGGAGACCATGGCCAGGCGCGACCTGACGCCGTTCGACGGCATCCAGGCGCGGATCATCGCCATCCGCAAGAGCCACCGCGACGAGGTGCTGGTCGGGATCAACCGCGACAACCCGCAACTGCACGACGTCTACCGCCTTTCGCTGACGTCCGGTGAGCTGGTCAAGCTGATCGAGAACCCCGGGTACGCGGACTGGCTGGCGGATGAGGACATGATGGTCCGAGGGGCGATCTCCCCGCTGCCCGACGGCGGATTCGACCTGCTCGTCCGGGACGGCGCGGACGCCGGCTGGCGCACCCTGCTCACCATCCCGGCCGACGACGTCCCGGCCAGCGACGTGCTGGCGTTCACCGGGGACGGCGCAAGCCTGCTGGCGATCAGCTCGATCGGCACGGACACCGGCCGGCTGGTCAGGATCAGCCTCGACCCGGGGACCTCCGAGGAGCTTCAGGTGCTGCTCGAGGACCCTGAGGCGGACGTGGAGGGCGCGATGCTCCACCCGGACACGCGGGAGCCGCAGATCGTCGAGGTGCTCAAGGACCGTACCGAATACCACGTGCTCGACCCGTCGGTGGAAGAAGACTTCGAGGCCATCCGCGCCCTGCACACCGGCGACCCGCAGCCGGTCGGCCGTGACGAGGCCGACAAGACGTGGCTGGTCGCCTTCACTGACGACGCCGGGCCGGTGCAGTACTTCGCCTTCGACCGGGCCAGCCGCACCGGCAGCTTCCTGTTCAGCAGCCGTCCCGAGCTTGCCCGTTACGCCCTGGCCCGGATGGAGCCGTTTTCCTACAAGACGCGCGACGGGCTGACCGTCCACGGCTACGCCACGTTCCCGCCCGATGGCGGCCGGTCGGGCCTGCCGACGGTGCTCAACGTGCACGGCGGGCCGCAGGCACGCGACGTCTGGGGCTGGGATCCCGAGGCGCAGTGGCTGGCCAACCGGGGCTACCTGTGCATCCAGGTGAACTACCGCGGCTCGACCGGTTACGGCAAGTCGTTCGTGGCGGCCGGCGACCGCGAGTGGGGCGCCAAGATGCACGACGACCTGCTGGACGCGGTCACGTACGCAGTGGATCAGGGCTGGTCAGACCCGGCCAGGATCGCGATCTACGGCGGTTCTTACGGCGGCTACGCGGCGCTGGTGGGCGCGGCGTTCACGCCGGACGTGTTCTGCTGCGCGGTGGACATCGTCGGCCCGTCGAACCTGCAGACGCTGCTCGAGACGATCCCGCCGTACTGGAAGCCGATGGCGGCGGCGCTGTACAAGCGGGTCGGTAACCCGGAGACCGACCAGGAGTTCCTGTGGTCGCGCTCGCCGCTGTCCCGGGCGGGTGACATCCGCATCCCGCTGCTGATCGCCCAGGGCGCCAACGACCCTCGGGTCAAGCAGGCCGAGTCGGAGCAGATCGTGGCCGCACTCAAGGACGCGGGCATCGACTACGAGTACATGCTCTTCCCTGACGAGGGCCACGGCTTCGCCAAGCCGGAGAACCGGCTGAAGTTCTACGCCGCGGCCGAGCGCTTCCTGGCCAGGTACCTGGGCGGCCGCTTCGAGGGTACATCGTCCTAGCTGGTGCGCCCCTGCCGGTGACAGGTGCGTCGCCGAGGCGCCGCCATCCCGCGGTCTGCCAAGGGCGCTCGCTTTACTCAGTTAATTCCGGATCAACGGCGTGCCGTGCTGCAGGTTAAGCAGGCAGTCATATTCTCCTCACCTGAGACTTTAAGCCGTTATTCACGCTACCTGTCGGCAGCGGGCGGCCAAAAGGCTCCGGAGAGAGATCGGCGCTCAGATGTCTAAGCCTGGATCCACCGATGGTATTGAAGGCTGGCAGCCGTTTCCCCAGGTCAGACGCCATTTTTCCCTTCCAGAAGGCTGCACTTACCAAGTGCAGCCGCTAACAGCGCCAATCAGGGCCCTGACCTGCCGAAACACCGATAAACCCGAAAAGGCTTCGGTGGATCGAGGCTAAGCGCTGGCGAAACAACTCAACCGCGGCGGCGCGGTCAGGAACACGCAGCTTGCGCACGATGGCGGCGATGTGGGCCCGCACCGCGCTGGAGGTGATCACCAGGCCGCTGGCGATTTCGGCCGTCGAAGGCTTCGTCCGGTGCTCACAACGTCGCCTCCACCTGGCTGCCGCCCCCTGGCTCGGAGCTGATGTGCAGTTCGCCGCCGACGGACCTGGCCCGGTCGCGCATCGAGGTAAGGCCGAAGCCGCCGCCGCAGGCGGCGGTGTCGAAGCCCTGGCCTGAGTCGCGCACCCGCATGCGCACGCGGTCGCCGTCGCGCCGCAAGATCAGGCTCACCTGCCGTGAGCCGCTGTGCCGGGCCGCGTTGGTGAGCGCCTCGCACGCGATTCCCACCAGCGCGTCCGCTCGCGCCGGCGCCACGCCGATGTCCGAGGCGAGATCGAGCTCCAGGTCGAGGCCGAATCGCTTCGCCACCTCAGCGGCCGCCTCGGTGAGAGTGTCCGCGATCGCCCCCCGGTCAGGAGCCGTGACCCGGTCGACGGCCTGCCGGGAGGCGTACCGCGCCCGTTCGACGGAGACCTGCAGCTGACGCAGCGTCTTCTCGTCAGCCGCTCCCCGCAGGCCGGACAGGTTGCGAGTCAGGTAAGCCAGCTCCTGGGAGAGTCCGTCATGCAGGTCACGGGCAATCCGCCGCCGCTCTTCGGCCACGATCATGTAAGCCAGCGTGCGCCAGTAAAACCGGATCTCACGCAGGGAGCCGATGAGGAGGACGAGATAGAAGCAGAAACGGAAGATGTCGCCCAGCGTGACCTGCGGCGAGTGAATCATCGGATAGGGCGCGTAGGCCAGGTGGGCGGCTGCGGCGAAGATCGCGGCGATCGCCAGCCAGCCGGAGAACTCGTCACCGAGCCGCTCGGAGCGCCTCAGGAACCCGGCCGCGGCCACGGCGGCGAGTACCGCCGCCACGATCTGCCCTGCGGCCAGCACAGGATGGGCATGCAGGCCATAGCCGGCGTGGCGGCCGGATGACGGCATGATGGCCTGCGGCAGGATGGAGCCGAACGCGCGGGGGAGGACGGCGGTCAGCACCACGACGCCGAGCACGCCCGTCGCAGCGAGCCATAGCGCCCGCCTGAGTCGTCGAAGGCGCACGCACGGGATGAACGCGGCGACGGCGAACAGCAGGCAGCCGACCGTCCGGCCGATGATCGCCGACCATACGGTGGCATTGACGGCGGCCGAACCCGTGAGCATTGGCACCATCACGAAGAGCAAGTTGGACAGCGTGATGACCGCCAGGGCGGCGACCAGCGTCAGCTCATTGAGACCGGAACTACGCTGCAGCCGCCCGAAGACAAGAAAACCTGTGAGCAACGTGGCGAGCGAAGCAGTGGTTTCAAGCGCTACCTGCTGAGCCGGCAACCCGTATATGAGGCCCACATGAGGAACCAGCATTACGACGGCAGCTGTCACAGCCACTGCCGTCCCCAGCACCGCTAGGCGCCCGACCCCCACTCTGCCATATCGTAAATGCCCACATACGACCACACAACATCTGAACAACTAACAATCTCCGTCAGGACCGCATCCACTAAGAATCTCCATCAGGTCTCCATCCGCTGCGCAACTGGCCTTCACATGATCTTCACGGGCCCTTTCCCGCGCGCGGCCATGGCTAATTCGGCCGGGCGAGAAGACCCGGGTGATGCCGTCACGTCCCGGGCGCCGCGCTCGGGGACGACGCGTCAGAGCATGGGGAGGTAACGCCCTAGCTCGTATTCGGTGACCTGGCGGCGGTATTCCTGCCACTCTTCCCGCTTGTTGCGCAGGAAGAAGTCGAAGACGTGCTCCCCCAGCGTCTCGGCGACGAGCTCGCTGTCCTGCATGACCCTGATGGCCTGGTCCAGGTCCTGGGGCAGCGGCCGGATGCCGAGCGCGCGGCGCTCCGCCGAGGTGAGCGCCCACACGTCGTCCTCGGCTCCAGGCGGCAGCTCGTAGTCGCCCTCGATGCCCTTGAGTCCCGCGGCCAGGATCACTGCGAACGCCAGGTACGGGTTGCAGGCGGCGTCCACCGACCGGAACTCGACCCGGGTCGAGTTGCCCTTGTGCGGCTTGTACATCGGCACCCGGACCAGGGCCGAACGGTTGTTGTGCCCCCAGCACACGTAGGCCGGGGCCTCGCCGCCGGCCCCCGCGGTCCGCTCGGCCGCGCCCCACAGCCGCTTGTAGGAGTTCACCCACTGGTTGCAGACGGCGGTGATCTCCGGCGCGTGCCGCAGCAGCCCGGCGATGAACGCCCGGGCCGTCTTGGACAGCTGGAATTCCGCCCCGGCCTCGTAGAACGCGTTCTTGTCGCCTTCGAACAGCGACACGTGCGTGTGCATGCCCGAGCCGGGGTGGTCGGTGAACGGCTTCGGCATGAACGTCGCGTAGACGCCCTGCTCGATGGCCACCTCCTTCATCACCAGCCGGAACGACATGATGTTGTCGGCGGTGGTCAGCGCGTCGGCGTAGCGCAGGTCGATCTCCTGCTGCCCGGGCGCGCCCTCGTGGTGGCTGTACTCCACCGAGATGCCCATGGACTCCAGCATCGTGATCGCCGTGCGGCGGAAATCATGGGCGATGCTGTGCGGCGTGTGATCGTAGTACCCGCCGGTGTCGATCGGCTCTGGCTTGTCGCCCGCAGCGGGACGTTCCCGCAGCAGGAAGAACTCGATCTCGGGGTGCGCGTAGAAGGTGAACCCGAGCTCGGAGGCGCGGGCGAGGTTGCGCTTGAGTACCCAGCGCGGGTCGGCGTAGGACGGCGACCCGCCGGGCAGCAGGATGTCACAGAACATCCGGGCGACCCCGGGGTACTCACCGCGCCATGGCAGCAACTGGAACGTGGACGGGTCCGGCCGGGCGATCATGTCCGCCTCGTAGACCCGCGCGAACCCCTCAATGGCCGAACCGTCGAAGCCGATGCCGTCGGCGAACGCGCCCTCGAGTTCGGCGGGCGCGACAGCGACCGACTTCAGCGCGCCGAGGACGTCGGTGAACCACAGCCGGACAAACCGGATATCCCGCTCCTCGAGCGTGCGCAGCACGAATTCTTCCTGCCTATCCACGGTAATCACCTTAGACGTTCCCCAGCGCTAGACCAGCCTCCGGCGGCCACTGCTACGGCCGCCGCCACGCGTATGAGGTGAGTGTGCCCGGCCGCTGTTTCCGCGTGGTTACAGTGGCCTGGGCTGATGCACGGCTGGGAGCGGAACATGCTGATCAACATCGTCGACGTGGCGGACGGCGCGCTGGTCAACGCGATCGCGCTGACCGGACGCCAGGTCAGCATGGCGGTCGACGGGCTGCGCGGCCGCCGCCGGGCGAGCGACCTGACCGCTGCCCGCTGGTTCGAGACCTACCGCCTGACCAGCGAGGCACCGGACCTGCCCGACCTGTCTCCCCGCCTGGCGCAGCGGCTGGCCGACGTCCTGGGCGGCGAGGAGATCCAGGCGGCCCTGCACGAATTGCTCGCCGCCCGGCTGACCGACGCCCCGGATACGGACGCGGCCAGCGCGAGGCAGACGCTGGGCCTGAGCCTGACCGCCGCCGATTCCGGTGCCGCGCCGTTCGCCGAGGCGCTGGCCGGGTACTACGACGACCAGATCTGCGCTCTCGTCGCCCGGCTCGAAGCCGATGACGCCCCGCTGCTGGCCCAGATCCGCAGCGAGGCGTTCGCCACCCGCATGATCAACGTCCTCAACGCGATCGAGCGGCACACCGCCGCCCTGACCGCCCGCCCGGCTCAGCGCACCGAGGCCAGCTTCCTGACCAGATACCGCCGTCACGTCGTCGACCAGCACGGGAAGCTGGAGCCACCGGACTTCGACCGCCGCCGCCGCGTGCCCATTGCCGGCATCTACGTGCCCACCTGCATCACGCAAGAGCTTTCTCCCGAACGGGCTCCGGTTCCGCATTCCGCGGACGAACCTTCGCTTACCGTCTTCGACCTGGCTGGACGGCTCGACCGGAGCGTCCTGCTCGGCGACCCTGGCGGCGGCAAGACCACGGCGGCGAACGTGCTGATGCATCACTTCGCCAGCGACCCGCTGGGCCGGATCCCCTTCCTGGTGACGCTCAGGGACTACGCGGCCAAGGATCCGCCTGAACGCTCCGTGGCAGGCCATGTCCAGCACATCCTGGAAACCCTTTATCAATGCCCGGCGCCGCCAGGGCTGGTGGACCTGCTGCTGCTGACCGGACGTGCCGTGGTCATCTTCGACGGCCTGGATGAGCTGCTCGACACCTCTCGCCGCGCCGACGTCACCACCCGGGTCGAGCGCTTCTGCGCCGAGTATCCGCTGGCTCCGGTCCTGGTCACGTCCCGGCTGGTCGGCTACGACCAGGCGAGGCTGGATGACAGCCAGTTCACCTGTTACCGGCTCGGCAAGCTCGCCGGTGAGCAGGTCGGCGAGTTCGCCCGCAAATGGTTCGCCCAGGACAAGGAGATAGGCCAGGACGCAGCAGGCGAATGGGCTGACGCGTTCCTCGCCGAAAGCGCTTCCGCCAGCGATCTGCGGACCAACCCGCTGATGCTCTCCCTGCTCTGCATCCTGTACCGCGGTGAGGGCTCGCTCCCCCGCGACCGTGCCGAGGTCTACGAGCAATGCGCGATGCTGATGTTCCGCCGGTGGGACGCGCGGCGCCGCATCCATCAGGATCTGCGCGCCGGCCACCTGCTCGAGCCCGCGCTGCGCCATCTGGCCTGGTGGCTGTTCACCCGGGAGGACACCCAGTCCGAGGTGACCGAACGCGAGCTGGTCGCCGCGACCACCGAGTTCCTGCAAAGCCGCGGTTTCGAAGCGAAGGACGCGGCGCAGGACGCGGCCCGCGAGTTCGTCGAGTTCTGCCGGGGCCGGATGTGGGTCTTCACCGACGCGGGCACGACCGCCTCCGGGGAACGGCTGTTCGCCTTCACCCACCGCACGTTCCTCGAATACTTCGCCGCCGCGCAGCTAGCCTACGACAGCGACACCCCCGAACAGCTCGCCCGCACCATCCAGCCGCGGGCGGCCCGCGATGAGTGGTGGGTCGTGGCCGAGCTCGCGATCCAGATCAAGGACCGCACCAGCAGGAGCGGAGCGCAGCGTATCTATGCCGCCATGCTTGATAACAGCGGTCCGGACCGGCCAGATAAGCGGGGGGTCTTGCTAAGATTCCTGGCTCAATGCCTGCGCTCGGTGGACCCTTCTCCCCAGCAGGTCCGTGAGCTGACCCGCCGGCTCTTTGCGGAAACCTGTCAAGCCGATCGGGCCAGGTACTCGGGTGCCGCGTTGACCGGCCGGGAAGCCACGCGCGGCCTCCCGACGGGGATTATCGCGGCCTGGCGCGGCGTGCTGGATAACTGCGGTCCGTATCGCGACATCGTTGCCGGCGAGATCGACATCACAGCCGCCGACCGGATCAGCTCTGACGGCCCGAACCTCGTCGTACACGGTCTCCGGCTCGCGTTCTCGCTGCCTTTCACCGGGATTGGCGATGACAAGGTGCGGGCCTTCTGGGACGCACATGCTTACCGGGGCATGAGCACGCACCGCGCCGTCGCGGTCGCCTGCGCCGAGACCGATGCCTTCATCAGGCTTCAACTACTGAAGAATGGCCTGATCACCACCAGGCAGTCCCTGGACATGCCCAGCGGGCCGACCGTGCTGTTCCAGAACGCGGAAAGTGATTTCGCGGTGCACGGTGCCTACTTCGGGGAGGCGCTCCGCGCCCTTGACAGGGGCTGGCCCGCCTTCGGCCGGCCTGCCGTCGTTGCCGATCTCACGGCGCTGGGTGAATACCTCATCGATCACTGCCAGCCACCCTGGCTACATGGTCCGGCGAGCAGGTGGGACTACGACATCGCCGGCGAAGACGACGAACCCGACGGGCATCAGGTGAAGCCGGCTTCGTTGAGCCAGGCGGCCTACCTCGGTGCCATCGCGGCCTTGCTGATTATCGAAGAATCCCGGCGGTCCCGGTACCTGGCGGGACCCAGCCGCAGGCTCGGCCCGCTGCGGCACATCGCACCGTACCTCACGCATCGGCAGGGCCTGGGCCAGCGAACCAAGCTGCCCAGCCTCATGGTGCCGGATGAGTTCAAGCAGACGTTCCGTGACTGGGCGGAAGGACGAATCAGCTTCACGGCACCGGACTGAGAAGCTCTCGGGGTGACGCGATGGCGGCGGGGACCGCGAAGGGGCGACCGCGGGGTAACTGCCCGCGGTCACGCTATGGCGGGCTTGCGGGCCAGGGCGGTGTAGGTGGGAAGGGTCGCGGGGCCGGGTATGGCGGCACCGGGGGCCCACTGGCCCAGCGGGGTGATGCCGGGAGGCATCCGGACGCTGCGCGCGACCTGGGCGATGGCCGGCATGACGGCAAGCACTTCTTCGGCGGCGAGCCGGTCGGCGGCGAAATTGTCCTTGCCGCCCAGCCAGTAGTCATAGATCCGCGCCGGATGCGCCACGCTGGTGTCGAAGGCGACGTCGCTCAGCTTCGGCATGTCCTCCGTAGCAGCCTCCGCCCTGTCCGTCCCTGTGCCGAAGTTATCCTACGCAGCGTGGCGCCGGCCGGCGGGGCTCGCACATCGCGGGCGGCGGGAACCCAGTCCGTTCGGACTGAATAATCACCGGGCACCGGGCAGCCAGGGTCAGCCGCGTACGGCCTACCGGTTTGCATAACGCTCCTAGGCTGGAGGCGTGACAATGCTGAGGATCGCGCTGGCCCAGGTCAATGCCACGGTCGGTGACCTGGCCGGAAACGCCGGGCTGATCGTGGAGTGGACCCGCCGGGCGGCGGCGCGCGGGGCCCGGGTCGTGGTGTTCCCCGAGATGATGCTGACCGGGTACCCGGTGGAGGATCTCGCGCTGCGGGCCTCGTTCGTGGAGGCGTCCATCCAGACGCTGCACGCGGTGGCGGCGCGCCTGGGGACCGAGGGGCTCGGCGGGATCGCGGTCGTGACCGGCTACCTGGACCGGCGCGCCGACCTGGCGCCGCGCACCGGGCTGCCGGCCGGGGCACCGCTGGACGCGGCGGCGCTGCTGCACGGCGGGCGGGTCGTGATCACCTCGGCCAAGCACCACCTGCCGAACTACGGCGTGTTCGACGAGTTCCGCTACTTCGTGCCCGGCAACACGCTGCCGGTGTTCCGGCTGCCGGCTGCTGACGGGGAGAGCGTCGAAGTCGCCATCGCGATCTGCGAGGACCTGTGGCAGGACGGCGGGCCGGTGGCGGTCTGCCGGCGCAGCGGCGCGGGCCTGCTCGTGGTGCCGAACGCGTCACCCTACGAGCGGGGCAAGGACGACGTGCGGCTCGACCTGTGCGTGCGGCGGGCCCGGGAGGCGGGGGCCGCGCTGGCCTACGCCAACATGATCGGCGGGCAGGACGAGCTGGTCTTCGACGGGGACTCGATAGTCGTGCTCCCCGATGGAACGCTGGTTTCACGCGGGCCGCAGTTCGAGGAGGCGCTCGTCGTGGCGGACCTGGACCTGCCGGCCGGGCCGGCTGGCCCGGGGGCAGGGGACGAGCCGGTTGACGCGGGCGACGGCACGGTGATCACGATCAGGCGGGTACCGCTGGCGCCGTCGGAGCCGGCGCCGTCCGGGCCCGCCGGGGCGCCGGAGGAAGAGGGCAGGCTGTTCTGGCCGCGGCTGTCCGACCCGGCCGAGGTATACGCCGCGCTGGTGACCGGAGTCCGGGATTACGTGCGCAAGAACGGGTTCCGTTCGGTGATCGTGGCGCTGTCCGGCGGGATCGACTCGGCGCTGACCGCCACGATCGCCGCCGACGCGATCGGGCCCGCCAACGTGCACGTGGTGCTGATGCCGAGCCGGTACTCCTCGGAGCATTCGGTCAGCGACGCGGAGGACCTGGTCCGGCGGCAGGGCCTGCACGCGGTGACGATCCCCATTGCCCTGATGGTCGACGCGTTCGGCAAGGAACTCGCCCCGGCCGGATTCCCCGAGACCGGTCTGCCCGCGGAGAACCTGCAAGCCCGGGTGCGCGGCGTGGTGCTGATGGGGTTGTCCAACGCGCACGGTCACCTGGTGCTCACCACCGGCAACAAGAGCGAGCTCGCGACCGGCTACTCGACGCTGTACGGGGACTCCGCGGGCGGGTTCGGGCCGATCAAGGACGTGCCCAAGACGCTGGTCTGGGAGCTGGCCCGGTGGCGCAACGCCGAGGCTGTTCGTTCGGGGGCTACGCCCCCGATCCCGGAGAACTCGATCACCAAGCCGCCGAGCGCCGAACTCGCCCCCGGGCAGATGGACACCGACTCGCTGCCGCCCTATGAGGTGCTCGACGCGCTGCTCGACGACTACGTCGAGAAGGACATGGGGACCGCCGAGCTGATCGCGGCCGGGCACGACCCGGCCCTGGTCGAGCGGGTGGTGCGGATGGTGGACACGGCCGAGTACAAGCGGCGGCAGTACCCGCCGGGCCCGAAGATCAGCCAGAAGAACTTCGGCCGGGACCGTCGCCTGCCGATCACCAGCCGCTGGCGGGAGCCGCGGCCTGCGTGAGCACGGCCTTTCATGATCACGAAGGATCTGGTACCGCAGGGAGTACTAAATTCTTCGTGATCATGTTCGATACACGCCGGAAGCCGGTTAGCGGGCGGCCAGGCCGAGCAGCAGCTCGTCGACGATGCGGGCGGCGAACTCGCCGTTCAGCTCGCCGTCCGCGGCCTTCTCCTTGGCCAGGACGGTGCCGGTCAGCGCGAGCCGCGCGATCTCGATGTCGGTGTCGGCCCGCAGCTCGCCGGCGGCGATACCCCGGCGGATGACCGCGCGCAGGGCCTCGTGCCTGGGTTCGACCACCGTCTCCTTGTACCGCGCCATCAGCCGCGGGTACTTCCCGCCCTCGCCGAGCATCAGCGCATAGCGCCGCGCCTTCCGGGGGTCGGCCTTGTCCGCGCACATCACCGTGAGCATCGCCACCAGGTCATCGCGGACCGAAACGCCCTGGAGCTCGGGGATCGGCGACTTCATCGAGCCGAGCGCGGCGAGCAGCAGCTCTTCCTTGTTGGCCCAGCGACGGTAGATGGTCGCCTTGCCGACGCCGGCGCGGGCGGCGACGGCCTCGACGCAGACGCCCTCGAAGCCCCGCTCGCCGAACAGGTCGAGGGTGGCCTCGATGATCGCCTGTTCGGCCTGCTCGCTGCGCGGACGGCCGGGCCGGCGGGAGGTCTCCGCCGGCCCGGTTTCGGTGTCAGTGCCGGGACCCTTAACCCCCTGATCCAGGATCACGGGCTGCATGGCTGCTCATCCCTCTCGCTCAGCGGTCTTGAGCATGTTTTCTTCCATTATGGCCAGCTCGGCCTCGTAGGCACGATCCTCGCTGGCTTGCGCCGGGTCGGCCACCGGCTGGGGCCGGCCGGGCATCCAGCGCAGCACCACCAAACCGCCGGCCAGCGCGAGCAGCGCCGCGACCAGCGTGGTGATGTGCATGGAGTGCACGAACGCGTTGCTCGCGGGCTCGAGCAGCGACCGCCCGGCCGTGCCGAGCTGCTGGGCGACCGCCTGGGTGGCGGTGATCGAGGAGGACGCCGCTGACTGTGCTGCCGACGGCAGGCCGGCCAGCGACGGGCTGAGCGCGTTCCGGTAGAACCCGGCCAGGATCGAGCCGAGGACCGCGACGCTGAGCGCGACCGCCACCTGGCGTGAGGTGTTGGTCAGCGCGGAGCCCGCGCCGGCCCGCTCGCGGGGCAGCACGTCCATGACGGC
>Ga0335081_10004134_pt1 | contig 22899 bp, 16 predicted proteins | sample Lox_Sample_35_FD_206713 | JGI IMG/M metagenome (GOLD analysis project Ga0335081, IMG submission 206713) | Soil microbial communities from Loxahatchee National Wildlife Refuge, Florida, United States - Lox_Sample_3.5 | ecosystem: Environmental > Terrestrial > Soil > Wetlands | place: USA...
TCAGCACGTTGCACGGCTGGACGGTCCGGGCTTTCGACGATTTCGAGAAGGCTCTGCACTGGTTGTCGGGCGGGCAGGGAGACATGGCCAGACACGGCCGCGCGCCGGGAGAGAAATCAATTCGTGTTCGAGCTACGAGGACCGAGCCGCATCCGGCAATGCTGCCAATTCTGCCACGAGAGAGTCAGACGCGGGCACCCGGCCATCGAAAATTGTTGCGAAAGGAGTAAGAGGTGAATCGCCTGGTCCCCGCTTCCGCCTGGTTGCGTGGCTATGAGCGCGCGTGGTTGAAATACGATGCGGTGGCCGGCATGACCCTGGCCGCGTATCTGTTGCCGTCGGGCATTGCGGACGCCTCGCTGGCCAATCTGCCGCCGCAAGCCGGGCTTTACGCCTGCCTGTTTTCCGGTATGGTCTTCTGGCTGTTCTGCAGTTCGCGGCTCACCGCCGTCACGGTCACGTCCGCAATCTCACTGCTGGTGGGGGCTACGCTGGGCGAGTTCGCCGGCGGAGACGCGGTGCGGTTCGGCGCGCTGGCCGCGGGTACGGCACTGCTGGTCGCGCTCATCGCCTTCATCGCCTGGCTGGTCAAGGCTGGCTCAATCGTCAATTTCATCTCCGAGAGTGTGATGGTCGGGTTCAAGTGCGGCGTGGCGTTGTTCCTCGCCAGCACGCAGTTGCCCAAGCTCTTCGGGTTCTCGGGCGGGCACGGCAGTTTCTGGGAACGCACGGGCCATTTCGTCCGGCACTTGGACGAAACCAACACCGCCTCCCTGACGCTCGGCCTCGCGGCGCTGGGTTTACTGGCCTTGGGCAAGATGTTTCTGAAGAACCGCCCGGTGGCGTTGTTCGTGGTCATCGGCAGCATCATTGCGGCCGCGTACACTGGCCTGGAAGCCCGCGGCGTGAAATTGTTGGGCGACGTGCCCCAGGGCCTGCCGGCCATCGGCCTGCCGGGAATTCACTGGTCCGATCTGAACGAGCTGTTACCACTCGCGCTCGCGTGTTTTCTGCTGGGCGCCGTGGAAACGGCGGCCATCGGCCGCATGTTCACCGCCAAACACGGCGGCCGGCTGAACGCCAACCAGGAATTTCTAGCGCTCGCCGGTGCCAACCTGGCGGCCGCTCTGGCACGGGGCTTTCCCGTAAGCGGCGGCATGTCACAATCACTGGTCAACGAAAGTGGTGGTGCGCGCACACCGCTCTCCGGAGCCGTGGCTTCAATGTTCATGCTTGTCGTCGTCCTGTTTTTCTCCGGCTTGCTGCGCTACCTTCCGCAACCGGTGCTGGCGGCCATCGTACTGGTGGCGGTGACGGGACTTTTCAATGTTTCCGCCTTGAAACATCTCCGCGGGACCAACCGGACCGAATACTTTGTGGCCTGCGCGGCGTTATTGGGGGTTCTGTGCTCGGGCCTGCTGGAGGGCGTGTTAATCGGGGCTGTTATCTCGCTTGTACTTCTGATCAGGCGCGCCTCGCGCCCGCACGTCGCCCTTCTCGGACGCATCCCGGGCACGCGCCGGTTCTCGGACCACGAACGGCACCCGGATAATGAGCGGGTCCCCGGCGTGCTCATCTTCCGGCCCGAATCGGGCCTGATGTATTTCAATATCGAGCACGTTTGCGACACGATCCGGGAACGGGTACACTCCGAAGCGGATCCGCCCAGGCTCGTGGTGCTGGACCTTTCCGCCGCGCCGTACGTGGACATGCAAGGCGCGCACGCGCTCGCGGAGCTGGCCGGTGAACTGCAGGCCGCCGGGGTGCGCTTGCGCGCGGTGGAAGCGCGCTCGTCAGTGCGTGATCGGTTGCGCGCCGAAGCCGCGGATGCGCCCCTCGGTGGAGTAAACCGGTTCACCACGGTCGCTGACGCCGTGGAAACGCCATCCGACGAAACCTCTTCCTCGACGGATCGTAGCGATTCAAACACAGACACACGAACTAACAAGCCGACTCACTGATGAAAAAGCGAACCAGAGCCTCACACAAGCCCGCCACCACCGACGAATGGGACCGCCAATGGCAACGACGCTGGAGCAAGATCGGCCTCCCCGGATACGAGTTGCCCGTCGGCGGCCCCGGCGGCGATGAGAGGGATTTCCTCGCCCATGCCCGCACGCCCGCGAAGGAAAAACAGCGCCTCAAACGCATCAACGACGAGTTTGCCCGCGCATTCCGCGCGCTCTATCCGGTCGGACCGGCGGTGACCGTGTTCGGCTCGGCGCGTTTCAAAGAGAGCCACCCTTACTACCAACTCGCGCGGGCCGTCGGCGCCGAGTTGGCGCGCGCCGGATTTGCTACGCTCACCGGTGGCGGCCCCGGCATTATGGAAGCGGCCAACCGCGGCGCACACGAAGCCGGCGGCGCGAGCTACGGCCTCAACATCATCCTCCCGCACGAACAGGCCGCCAATCCTTACGTTGACGACAGCATCGAGTTCCGATATTTCTTCACTCGCAAGGTTTGCCTGGTGAAATACTCATGCGCCTTCATCGTGATGCCCGGAGGCCTGGGCACCCTGGATGAAATGTTCGAAGCCGCCACCCTGATTCAATGCCAGAAGATCGGTCCGTTCCCGCTCATCCTGATCGGCAAAAAATTCTGGGACGGTTTCAAGAAATGGGGCCGGTTCATGATGAAACAGGGTGTGTTCGCGCAGGAGGAAATCGGCTTTGGCCGCATCACGGATTCGCCTGCGGAAGCCGTTGATTTGATCGTGCGCGGCCTGCCGCTGGCAGTGCAGCAGCGCCTGAAAACCGCGTCCAAGTAACCCCGCTCGCACAAAATGAAAATCACTGTTGTCGGCGCCGCCGGTGGCGAGGTCACCGGGTCGGCTTATTACGTTCAAACCGGCGAGTCCGCCGTGCTCGTGGACTGCGGCTTGTTTCAGGGCGGCAAGAAATCCGAAGCGTTGAACCGGCCGCCGACGGGACCGAAGCAGAAGCTCGATGCCATCCTGTTGACCCACAGCCATCTGGACCATACCGGCCGCCTGCCGCTGATTACGCAACGCGGACATCGCGTCCCGGTCTTCGCCACGCCCGCCTCAATCGAGATGACGTCTCTCATTCTTCGCGATTCCGCGCGCATCCAGGCTGGCGATGCGCTGCGACGGAATCGGAAACGCGAGCGTGCTGGCGAGCCGCCCGTTGAACCGCTCTATACTGAAAAGGACGCCGAAGCAGTTATTCAGTGCCTCGAACCCGTGCCGTATCAGAAACCCGTGACCGTGGCACCCGGCATCCAGGCCATCTGGGCCGAGTCCGGCCACATGCTCGGTTCGGCCAGCATTCAGTTGATTGTCGAGCACCAGGGACGGCGGAAACAGATCGTGTTTTCGGGCGATCTCGGCCCGAGAGGTGTCCCCATCCTGCGCGATTTCGAACCTTTCCAGCACGCCGATCTCCTGTTCCTTGAATCCACGTACGGCGACCACGACCACCGGCCATTCGATGAAACAGTCGAGGAATTCGTTTCCCTGGTCAGGGACGCCGTCGAACACGGCGGCAAAATTCTGGTCCCCACCTTTGCCGTCGGGCGGGCGCAACTCCTCACCGGCCTGCTCGGCTGGATGTTCCGGAAAAAGAAAGTCCGGCCCTTCCCGATTTTCCTGGACAGCCCAATGGCAATCCAGGCCACGAACATTTACACCAGGCACCGCGAACTGTTCGACGATCAGATGATTAAATTCCTTCGAGAGAAACCCCTGCGCGCAGACTTGAAAACGATGAAGTTGTGTGCCACGGCCGACGACTCAAAAAAGATTAATGATCAACCCGGCCCCTGCCTCGTCATGGCCGGCGCCGGCATGTGCAACGCCGGCCGGATACTGCACCACCTCAAAGCGAACCTGTGGAAGCCGGAAACACGCGTGCTCATCGTCGGCTACCAGAGCGACGGTTCGCTCGGCCGGCAGCTCGTCAATGGAGAAAAGCTCGTCAGCATCCACGGCGAAAAAATCGCCGTCAAAGCCCGCGTCCATACCCTCGGCGGTTTCAGCGCGCACGCCGGCCAGACGGACCTCCTGAATTGGTTCAGCGTGATCGCGCCGTCGAAACCCAAAGTCGTATTGACCCACGGCGAAGACAAGCCCCGGGCCGCACTGGCGCGACTAATCCGGCAAAAGTTCAAACTCACTTCCCGACTCCCCGACATGGGCGAAACCATCGAAGTGCCATGAAAGATTTCGAACTCGTCGAATACCTGAAGCAGCACGTCGGTTTGTGCCGGCAATTCTCCGACGAGCGCCTCGACAAACTGGTAAAGGGTTCCCGCCACGCGTCTTTCGAGGCCAGCGAAGCCATTGCCCACTGCGGCGCGGAAGCCACGCACTTCGGCGTGGTGCTGAGCGGCACGGTGACCGCGTCGGTGGTGGCCGACGGTGGTGTGCGCCAGGTTTTTGGAGAATTGAAGGCCGGTGACACATTCGGCGAGATGGCCTTGATGACGGGCCATCCATTGCTCGCGGACTTCATCGCCAAATCCCGTTGCGAAGTGCTGCTCGTTCCCGTGTCGTTGTTCCAGTCCGTCATCGTGTCTGAACCGCAAACGGTGCAACACGTCTCCCGGACCATAGCGGAGCGGATGAAAACCCTCATGACTGATCCGGCCAAGGCTGCCGCGGCGTTGCGCCGGGGTGACGACCCCTACGGGCTCAAACTCAAAGGCGAACGGCCGGAAAAGATTCTCGTCATTAATTGTGGCTCGTCTTCGCTGAAATACAGTTTCTACGACACGGCCGACGAAGCGTGCCACGCGCGGGGTCTGGTGGAGCGTATCGGGATTGACAGCACACGGCTCAAGCATCAGGGGCCGAAAGGCGAAGTGAAGCGCGAGTTGCCAAAAGGCGGTTTTGCGGAGGCGTTCAAGGCCATGCTGGCCGAGCTGACCGCGAAGGAGACGGGCGTCTTCGGCGGCGCCGGCGAAGTCAGCGTCGTCGCCCATCGCGTCGTTCATGGCGGCGAAAAATTCACCGAGGGGACCCTCATCACCGACGACGTGCTGGCCCAAATCGAAGCGCTCAACCCGCTGGCGCCGCTGCACAACCCGGTGAACGTGACGGGTATTCGCGAGATGCGCCGGTTGTTTCCCGCCGCGCCCCACGTGGCCGTGTTCGACACCGCGTTTCATCACACGCTGCCGGCTTATGCTTATCTCTACGGATTGCCCTACGAACTTTACGAAAAGCAGGGCGTGCGCCGTTACGGGTTCCACGGCACATCGCACCATTACGTCAGCTTGCGGGCGGCGCAGTTTCTCAAGCGTCGCCCAAATGAGCTGCGGCTGGTGAGCTGTCATCTCGGCAACGGTTCGTCGTTATGCGCCGTGGACCACGGACGCTCTGTGGACACGTCGATGGGTTTCACACCAGCCGAAGGCCTGATCATGGGCACGCGCTGTGGCGACGTGGACGCCGGCGTGCTCGCCTTTCTCGAACGCACCGAGGGGCGGACTGCTTCGCAGAGTGAGGAAATGCTGAACAAGAAGAGCGGTCTCCTGGGATTGTCCGGCGTCTCGAGCGATATGCGCGAAATTCTCAAAGCTGCCGACGAGGGAAATCCTCGCGCGTTGCTCGCGCTCAAGACCTATTGCTATCGCGTCCGCAAATACCTTGGCGCTTACGTGGCCTCGATGGGCGGGCTCGACGCGGTGGTTTTCACCGGCGGCATCGGTCAGGGCAGCGCGGAAGTCCGCACGCTGGCGTTGCAGGGCTTGGATTGCATGGGCATTACGCTCGATAAAAAGCGCAACCGCGACGCAAGTGGCTTCGACAAGGCCTGCCGCATCTCCACCGATGACTCAAAGGTTGCGGCACTGGTCGTTCCCACGGACGAGGAACGGATGATGGCGCGCGAGGCATTGCGCACGTTGAGCCGTACCTACGTCGCTCGCGTACTGGAAGCGCAGAAGCAACAGCCTTTTCTGGTCGAAGTCTCGGCCCATCACATTCATCTCACCCAGGAACACGTCGAAGCGCTTTTCGGCAAGGGCCATCAACTTACCAAACAGTCTGACTTGTCGCAACCCGGCCACTATGCCTGCAAGGAACAACTCGCCGTCGTCGGGCCAAAAGGCCGCATCGAGCGCGTGCGTATCCTCGGCCCGGCGCGAAAATATACCCAGGTCGAGATTGCCATGACTGAACAGTTTAAACTGGGCACGCATCCGCCCATCCGCGAGAGCGGCGACATCGCCGACACACCCGGTTGCACGCTGGAAAGTCCGACCGGCAGCGTGAAGATAGATCGTGGAGTTATCTGCGCCTTGCGTCACGTGCACATGTCGCCGGCGGACGCCCTCCGCTACGGTGTGCGCGACAAATCGTTCGTGCGCGTGCGCATTACGGGCGACCGGGAACTGGTTTTTGGCGATGTGCTCGTGCGGGTGGATCCAAAATTCTCCCTGGCCATGCACATTGACACCGACGAAGCCAACGCCGCGAACGTCAAGACCGGCGCGCAAGGCTACATTGACGGAATTCAAGACGAAGGCTGAAGGAGCGCATGATGAAAGTTGCCATTGGAGCCGACCACGCAGGATTCGAACTCAAGGAGCGCGTCAAGGCACGTTTGCAGCAATTGGGTCACGAGGTACTCGACCTTGGCACGCACGGCTCGAAGCCGGTGGATTATCCGGATTATGCCGAAACCGTGGGCCTGGCCGTGCGCGACGGCAAAGCCGAGCGCGGCATCATGGTCTGCGGCAGCGGTGTCGGCGCGTCGGTTGCGGCCAACAAGATTCCCGGCGTTCGCGCGGGCCTTTGCCATGACCATTATTCGGCGCACCAGGGTGTCGAGCACGACGACATGAACGTGCTGGTGATGGGCGGGAGGGTCATCGGAGAATCCGTTGCGCTTGAACTGGTCGATGCGTTTCTGAGCGCTGAATACACCCGGGAAGACCGCCATCAACGGCGGTTGAAAAAGGTCCTGGCCATTGAAAAACGTTACCTCTCAAAGGAAACAAAATGAATGCCGAAACCAACCACACCAGAATCTTCGCCATCAACTCGGCCCGACGCGCAGAGCGATTCGCACGCGGATTTTTCCATTTCGCGGGCCTGTTGTCCCTGCTGGCGCCGGGTTTTCTTGCGGCGCAAACTGCCATAGACGAAGAATCGCCCTGGCCACGAGTCCGTTCCACGAACGGAAATACGGTTACCATTTACCTGCCGCAGGTCGAACGCTGGACCACGAACTGGTTCAGCGCGCGCGCCGTCGTCGAAGTGAAACCCGCCGGAGCGAAAAAGGAGTCGCTCGGCGTGGTCTGGTTCGAGGCGCATGGCACCGTGGATCGCTCGAACCGGGTGGTCACGCTCGACCGTTTTGAAATAACCAAAGGCCGTTTTCCGGACGCGACGGACGACGGCAGCAACGCGCTCACCATTGTGCGCGAGGTCGTTCCCGACGGCGCCCGGACCGTGTCGCTGGATTACCTGATTACCGCCCTTGGTTTCGAGCAGGCGGCGGCGCGGCAGGGACCGCAGGGACTCAGCCACACCCCGCCGGACATCCGCTGGGAAACCAACCGCGCCGTCCTCATTCTCATAGATGGAGATCCGGTGCTGCATCCGGTGCCTGGCGCAGCCCTGGAGCGGGTGATCAACACCCCGGCGTTGCTGGTACGGGACCAGACGAGCAACCGGTTCTACCTCGCGGGAGATGGTCAGTGGTTCACGGCGGATTCTATCCAGGGGCCGTGGTCGCTGGTCCAGGTTCCGCCCGCCGCCGTGGCCGCGCTATCGCCTGCGCCAACCAATGGCCCACCGACGCGTGCCGGGGAGCCCGCCCCGCGGATCATCGTGAGCACCCGGCCGGCGGAATTGCTGATGACGGATGGTTTCCCCTACTACAAAACCGTCCGCGGCACGTCGCTCCAGGCCGTAGGGAATTCGGACAGCCTGCTTTTTTACTATACCCGCGGGCATGAAGTTTACCTGCTATTGTCCGGCCGCTGGTTCCAGGCCAGCTCGCTTCGCGGCCCGTGGAATTATATCGCGCCGCATGATTTACCTGAAGACTTTGCTAAAATTCCCCCAACCAGTCCGCAAGGCATCGTGTTGGCCTCCGTGCCGGACACGCCGCAGGCCGAACTCGCCATGGTTGCCGACTCAGCGCCGACCACAGCCACCGTGGACCGACACAACACCAAAATCGAGCTCACCTATGACGGCGAGCCGCAGTTCAAGCCGATTGAAGGCACCGCTATGAGTTACGCGGTCAATGCGCAACTGCCGGTTATTCACTCGGGCGAAAGTTATTATGCCCTGGACAAAGGCGTGTGGTTCGTAGCCACGTCGCCCGGCGGCCCGTGGGAAGTGGCAACTGAAGTGCCGGAGGAGATTTATACGATCCCGCCCAGTTCGCCGGTTTATTACGCGACCTTCGCCCGAGTGTACGACGCCGACACCAACAGTGTGGAGGTGGGCTATACGGCAGGTTACACAGGCGCTTACGAGGATGATGGGACAATGGTTTACGGAACGGGCTATGATTATCAGCCGTGGTACAGCACCACGACGTATTATGGCTGGGGCTGGACGTGGGGCTATGGCTACGCTTACGTCCCGTGGTATGGCTGGTGGACCTGGCGTCCATGGTGGAGCGGCCGGGGCGCTCTCCGGGCGGCGATTGTCGATAACATCTACCACCGCTGGCAATCCGGTGTCGTCACGCCTTATGACCGGTCCACCCGTGCTGGCGCGATCGCCTCGCAATGGCAAGGGTACTCCGGCTATCCGGCGGTCTATGGGCGATTCCAGGGAGCCACGCGGCCAACGGCGATGACACTGCCGGCCAACACACTCGCGCTGAACCCGTATTCCCGTCCCAAAACTCCTGTGCAGGCGGGAGAAACACCGCACGGCGCGCAATTGCTCTCCAGCGTGCGGCAGTCTCCCGGCGGAGGGCGCGACCTCTACGCGTCGCCGGACGGGAACATTTACCAGCGCCGGACCGACGGCTGGTATCGGAACCAGGCCGGTGGCAAATGGAGCTTTTATGCGCCGCTGCAAGGCACGGTCGAACGCGGCCAGGCCGCATCAGCGCGCGGCGCGACGGCGGCGGGTGCCGCTCAAGCTTATCGGGCCAATACCGGGTCGGGCGCCGCCGCCGGCAGAAATCAAACGCGAAGTGATCGGGTGCCGAATGCCGGGTCCCAGGCAAACGCGCGGGACGTCGCGGCGCTTGAACGCCAGTATTACTCCCGCGCTCTTAACAATATGCGGACACAAAACGTGCGCCCGGCCCAAAATGCCGTCCGCAATACCGCCCGTCCCGCCCGCGGCGGTGGTGGCCGCTTGCGATAAACGAGTGAACAGCAAATAAAACCAAAATTAAACCACGCTATGAAATCGAAAATTGCCAAATCCCGCGCCCGCGACTCCGCAGCGACGGGTCCGCTGGACGCAGAACTGCTTCGCAAGATGGATGCCTACTGGCGCGCCTTGAACTACCTTTCAGTCGGCCAGATTTATCTTCTGGACAACCCGCTTCTGCGGCAACCGCTCAAGATCGAGCACGTCAAACCCCGTCTGCTCGGTCATTGGGGCACGTCGCCCGGGCTCAATTTCCTCTGCGTGCACCTGAACCGGGTCATCCAAAAGCAGGACCTCGACATGATTTACATCATCGGCCCCGGCCACGGTGGTCCGTCCCTGGTGGCGCACGCTTATCTTGAGGGCACCTACAGCGAGCTCTATCCGGAAATTTCACAAGACGAGGAAGGAATGAAACGGCTGTTCAAACAGTTCAGTTTCCCCGGCGGGATTCCGAGCCATGTGGCCCCCGAAACCCCCGGCTCGATCCATGAAGGCGGCGAACTCGGCTACGCGTTGAGCCACGCGTACGGTGCCGCGTTTGACAACCCTGATCTGCTTGTCGCATGCGTCGTGGGCGACGGCGAAGCCGAGACTGGACCGCTGGCGACGGGCTGGCATTCCAACAAGTTCCTCAACCCGGAACGGGATGGAGCGGTACTGCCCATCCTGCACTTGAACGGGTATAAAATCGCCAATCCCTGCTTCCTCGCCCGCATCCCGAAAGCCGAGCTCCAGAAATTCTTCGAGGGCTGCGGTTATAAGCCTTATTTCATCGAAGGCAGCAACCCGCAGTTGCTGCATCAGCAGATGGCCGGCGTGCTCGACACCTGCATCGCCGAAATCAAACGCATCCAGGCAACTGCCCGCGCGAAGGGATTCCAGGGACGGCCCGCGTGGCCGATGATTGTTCTGCGCACGCCCAAAGGTTGGACCTGCCCGGCCAGTATCGATGGGAAAAAATGCGAGGATTACTGGCGCTCTCACCAGGTGCCCATGGGCGACATGGACAAGCCGGGCCACGTGAAAGTGTTGCAGCAATGGATGCAGAGTTACCGGCCGGAAGAACTGTTCGGCAAGACAGGCCGGCTCAAACCTGAACTGGCCGCGCTCGCGCCCAAAGGCGAGCGCCGGATGAGCGCCAACCCGCACGCCAACGGCGGCCTGCTCCTGAAAGACCTTCGCCTGCCTGATTTCCGCAAGTACGCCGTCCAGGTTACCCGACCCGGCGCCGTGACCGCCGAGTCCACGCGCGTGCAAGGGACTTTTTTACGCGACGTCATGAAAATGAACCTCGACACCAGGAACTTTCGGGTCTTCAGCCCCGATGAAAACAACTCAAACCGGTGGCAGGACATTCTCGAAGTCACCAAGCGGTGTTACGCGGCCGAGATTTATCCGGACGACGACCGCCTCGCGCCGGATGGCCGCGTGATGGAAGTGCTGAGCGAGCACCAGTGCCAGGGCTGGCTCGAAGGGTACCTGCTCACGGGGCGTCACGGCTTCTTTAGTTGCTACGAGGCGTTCATCCACATCATCGACTCGATGTTCAACCAGCACGCCAAATGGCTGAAAGTTTGCAACCACATCCCGTGGCGCCGGCCCATTGCGTCGTTGAATTACCTCCTCAGCTCCCACGTCTGGCGGCAGGACCACAACGGCTTCTCGCACCAGGACCCTGGTTTCATTGACCACGTGGTCAATAAGAGGGCCGAGGTCATCCGCGTTTATCTCCCGCCCGACGCCAACTGCCTGCTGTCGGTCACCGACCATTGCTTGCGCAGCCGCAACTACGTAAACGTCATCGTCGCTGGCAAACAACCCGCTCCGCAATGGCTGACCATGGACCAAGCGGTCAAGCATTGCACCGCGGGCATCGGTATCTGGGAATGGGCTTCCAACGACCGCGGTGGCCAGCCGGACGTGGTGATGGCCTGCTGCGGCGATGTGCCCACCCTGGAAACGCTGGCCGCCGTTGACCTGCTCCGCCGCCACGTTCCGGAAGTCAAGGTCCGTGTCGTCAATGTCGTCAACCTGATGAAACTTCAGTCGCCGAGCGAGCATCCCCACGGCCTGCCCGACAGCGAATACGACGCGCTGTTTACTACCGACACGCCGGTCATCTTCGCGTTTCACGGCTACCCCTGGCTTATCCATCGCCTCACCTACCGCCGTAAAGGACACGCGCATCTACACGTGCGCGGCTACAAAGAAGAGGGTACGACCACGACGCCGTTCGATATGGCGGTGCTCAACCAGATTGACCGGTTCTCGCTTGTCAACGACGTGATTGATCGCGTCCCGAAACTCACGGCGCGGGCCGCGTATGCCAAACAGGCCATCCGCGATATGCTCCTCGATCACAAACAATTCATCCAGGACCACGGCGAAGATATGCCCGCGATTACGAACTGGCGCTGGGCGCAAACCGGCCCGTCGGGCAGTGGACGTACCTCCACCGAAGGCGACAATGTCTGACACCGCCAGTCATCTCCCAAACAAAACCACTATGCCTGCCCCCGAACAAAACAGCCTGGCCTCCAGCCGAGGTTCCCCGGCCGGCAGCATCCGCACCGGGTTGAGCGTCGGCGACCTCAAGCAATCGTTTCTCGACAATCTCTTCTGCGCTTTGGGCCGCGTACCCATGGCCGCATCGCGCAACGACAAATACACCGCCCTGGCGCTGACCGTCCGCGACCGCGTGTTCGAACGGGGCGTCCGGACGCTCGAATCCTATGCTGAGCATAATACCCGCACCGTCGCTTATCTCTCCGCCGAATTCCTGCCAGGCCCGCATCTGGCCAACAACCTGTTGAGCCTCGGCATCACCGAAACGGCCCGGCAGGCCATGGCCGAGCTCGGCCTGGACCTCGACGATCTCATCGAACAGGAAGAAGAACCCGGACTTGGCAACGGCGGCCTCGGCCGGTTGGCCTCCTGTTTTCTCGATTCTCTCGCCGCCCTCGGCGTTGCGGCCGTCGGTTATGGTATCCGCTACGAATTCGGTATCTTCGACCAGACCATCAAAGACGGCTGGCAGGTCGAAATAACTGATAAATGGCTGCGGTACGGCAACCCCTGGGAAATCGCCCGGCCCGAGATCGCCTATGATGTCGGGTTCGGCGGACACACCGAATCCGGCACCGACGACCTGGGACGCTACCGCGTGCGGTGGGTCCCGCAGACGGTGGTAAAGGGAGTGGCTTATGACACGCCGATTCTCGGGTACCGAGACGGCGTTTGCAACCCCGCCCGTCTGTGGAAAGCCGAAGCCGTCGAGTCGTTCGACTTCGCCGCATTTAACCACGGTGATTATTACCGCGCGGTCGAAGACAAGATGCGTTCGGAGAACATCACGAAAGTGCTGTACCCGAACGATGAAGTGTTGCAGGGCAAAACCCTCCGTCTCCAGCAACAGTTCTTTTTCGTGAGCTGTTCGCTCCAGGATATGATCCGGCTGCACCTCGTCCTGAAACGTCCGCTCGACCGATTCCACGAGAAATGGGCAGTGCAACTCAACGACACGCACCCGGCCATCGCTGTGGCCGAACTGATGCGCCTGTTGATTGACCATCACCAGTTGGACTGGGAGACCGCTTGGCACGTGGCGCGGAACACATTCGCGTATACGAACCACACACTGCTCCCGGAGGCGCTGGAAAAGTGGGCGGTGCCGCTCTTCGCCGGCCTGCTCCCGCGTCACCTTGAAATCATTTACGAAATCAACCGGCGGTTTCTCGATGAAGTGCGCGCGAAGTTCCCTGGCGATCACGCCCGAGTGGGCCGGATGTCCCTCATAGATGAAATTGGCGAACGGTACGTGCGTATGGCCCACCTCGCCACCGTCGGCAGCCATCACGTCAATGGTGTTGCCCGTTTGCACTCCGACCTCCTGGTCAAGACCGTCCTCCACGATTTCGCCGGGCTGTGGCCGGAAAAATTCTGCAACGTGACCAACGGCGTCACCCCCCGCCGGTTTATCGCCATCAGCAACCCGCCGCTGGCGCAGCTCATCTCCAGTCGCATCGGTGACGGCTGGTTGAGTGACCTTGACCAACTCCGAAAACTCGAGCCGCTCGCCGATGACGATGGATTCCAAAAACAATGGCGCGAAGTGAAACTTGCCGCCAAACGCCGCCTGGCCGCGCTCATCGAGCAACGCGTTGGCGTCAAGGCCGCGCCTGAGTCGCTTTTCGATGTGCAGGTCAAGCGCCTGCACGAATACAAAAGACAACATCTGAACGCGCTCCACATCCTGAGCCTCTACCTCCGCCTCAAACAAAACCCGTCGGCGGATGTGCCGGCACGGACATTCGTTTTCGCCGCCAAAGCCGCCCCTGGTTATTTCATGGCCAAACTGATCATCAAACTTATCAATTCCATCGCCGGACTGGTGAGTCGGGATCCGGCGGTGCGCGACCGCCTCAAGGTGGTGTTCTTTCCGGATTACAACGTGACCAATGCGCAGGTCATCCTTCCGGCAGCCGATCTCTCCGAGCAGATCTCCACCGCCGGCATGGAAGCTTCCGGCACCGGCAACATGAAAATGTCCCTCAACGGCGCCCTCACCATCGGCACACTCGACGGCGCCAACGTGGAAATCCGCGAGGAAGTCGGGGCGGAGAATTTCTTCCTGTTTGGCCTCAACGCGGAACAGGTCAGCGTGCTGAAATCTGGCCGCTACCGGCCCGGGGAATTTTATGAGCAGAACCAGACGCTGCGGACCGTTTTGGACTTTATCAACTCGGGAAGCCTGGCCGACGGCGACGCGGCGCTCTTCCGGCCGCTCGTGGACAATCTGCTTTGGCACGATCCGTTCCTGGTGCTGGCCGATTTCGCGGCGTACCTCGAATGCCAGGAACGAGTCAGTACGTTATGGCGCAATCCGCCGGCCTGGACACGGCAGTCCATTCTCAACGTGGCCCGCATGGGCAAATTCTCGTCCGATCGCTCCATCCGCGATTACTGCGAGAAGGTGTGGAAAATTCAACCCGTCGCGCAACTGCGCGGGGCTGGCCCGGTCCGGGACGCCGGGGCCCAAGCCCCCCTTACACCACTACCGAAAAGCGACAGTTCCGCACCAGCGGCACCTCCCGCAACCTGATTTCCCGTGTACCGTACAACTTAACAATGGCCCTCCAGCTCCGATTCAAAGACTTCAATCTGAATATGAAAACAAATTTCAGAAACATTATGTTTATAACCCTGGGCGCGTGCCTGTTGACGCTGACCGGTTGCCTCAGTAAACAGAGCGAAATGGGCGTCCGGAATGCCTGGCGCGATCCGTCCCTGCCGAGATTTGAAAAGGGCCGCACCACCCAGTCCGACGTGATGCATGCGCTGGGTCCGCCGTCACAGGTGATCGCCCTTCAGGACCAGACACTGTTTTATTACCTGCGCGAGCAAAGCCGGACGAAGGCAATGTTCTTAATCGTCTACAATCAGACGCGCCAGGAAATCATCTACGACCGCGCAATATTTTTCTTCAATAAACAATCTGTACTCACCGACTTCGCTTACAGCCAGGAATCGGCCCCGGTCGGGCAATGAATTCGCTCCGCCCCCAGACCGCGTTTGGCGTCGTTTGCGTCCTGATGACGGCGCTCGGGCTGCTGACCGGTTGCTCGTCGTTCCGGACGGAGCTGGGCCAGCCCGTGGCGGCAAGAGCCGGCGGGTTTGCCGAAGGCCGGACCGGGGTCAATGCCGTGATCCGCGACCTGGGCCCGCCGAACGCAATCACCCGGTTGCCGGACGGCTTTGCCTTTCTGTACGAACACTCCACCATAAGCGAATTCCAGTTCGGGTTCAGCGCGAATTTACCCGTTATCCGCTGGCTCAAATTTGTCCGGGCCTGGAACCACATTGAGCAAGACAACCTGCTCCTGACATTTGATGATCAAGGCGTGCTGTGCAGTGTGGGTACCGGGAACTGGCAGGAAAGCCTCGGCGGCGGCGGTGCGGTGCAATTCCTGTTTGTGGTCATGAGCCTTTCGGACCTCTCCGACTTTCTGTGTCCGGCCGACGCGCATGGCTGGGGCAAGTCGCTGCTGCAGCCCCTGCCGGTCACGCTCAACTCGGCCCAAAGTCTCCGAAACGGCGAACATGGGTTGCAGTTGCGCAATTCACCGGATTTTGCCGGTCAACACACGCTGGAAATGAAAGTCCCCGCCACTGAGCGGGTGAAGAAGAAAATCAAACGGGACTATCAGTCACAACCGCCAAACCCTTTATGATGATCCCGGTTTCAGACGGGGATGCCGCCTTGACTTCAAGGTTCTCAAGCGTTTGGAGTTCAATTGGACTTGACTCAGGGCAAGCAACTGTTACCGCTCCTGCGCAGCCAGGGGCCGGACTGCGTATTCCGGCAAAAGTTGTGCGCGTTGAAAGCCGCCTATGAACCTGAACCAAATCCACGAAAAACTCACTTCCGGTTCGGTGCCGGATTACTTGCTGGGCGGGCTGGGCATCATCCTGGTTCTGCTCACGCTCAAGCTGGTTAAAGGATGGGTTAAAACTATCCTGGTTGTCGCTGGGCTCGTCCTGTTGGGCGTCGTGTGGTGGTATTCCCACCACCGATAAAACCGGAGAAACCACGGGTACTTTAGCGGTTTCAATCAACTTTGGCCCACGCACCGATTGGCAGGGCTGACCTGTCCACCCTTCGCAGTAAGCCTGCTACGGAGGCCGGTTCGGTCAGCCCAAATGCTGCGCCACCAGTGATGTCAACCCGTCATAGACCCGCCCGAACATGGGCCACGCGGATTGTTCAGCCATTGCCCGAAAGGCCAATAGACGTCGTTTCGAGCTTTCTGGAAAATGCCATCCATGCAAGCCCGTGTTGCCGGCGATTCCATCGTGCGGCCCCAACCGTGCGCGTCCAAAGCCCGGTGGAACCGAACCTGAACTTGTGCGGTCATGTATATCAACCTGAGCCTGTTTGCCCGCGCGGAGTATTTGACCTTGTTCAAGACCCGGTTCAGCATCCGGCGCTGGAGTTACGTCCTCTTCTTCACGGCGCTCTACTGGCTGATGTGGTTCCTCGTCGCATTCGGTCGGGCGCTCGACCACGTCTTCTTCCCCGGGTTCAAGCGTCAGCCGCTCCGTGAGCCGGTGTTCATTGTGGCGCCGCCCCGGAGCGGCACCACACTGACGCAGAAGCTGATGAGCCTCGATGAGGAGCGGTTCGTTTACAACGCACTTTATCAAACCATTTTCCCCGCGGTCAGCTTCCAGCGTTGTTTCGACGCGGCCGTCTGGTTCGACCGGAAAATGGGCCGGCCGTTCGAACGCATAGTGGGGTGGGCAGAAAGAAAATGGTTCGGCGGCTGGGACGACTTGCACAAAATGCGTTTCAATGAGCCTGAGGAAGACGACGGCTTTTTTGTGTACACCTTTGTCACCGAGGCCATTTTTTTGCTGTTCCTGCACGTGGATGAGTTGTGGGAGGCGGGGTTCCCCGATGCGTTGCCTCGCGAGAAACGGCAAAAGCTGATGAGATTTTACCGGAGCTGTTTGCAGCGACGGCTCTACGCCAGCGGTCCGGGGAAAACCATTCTGACCAAGGCCACTCAGTCGTCCGGCGCCGTCGAATCGTTGCTGGAAGAATTTCCGGACGGGAAATTCATTACGATCATCCGGCATCCTTACCAGTCCGTGGCATCCCATGTCAGTGTGTTCTGGCCGGCATGGCGGGCACATTCGCCTTCGTTGCGGAAGGACGGGCCGGAGTCGAAGGCCTATGCCCGCCTGGCGGTGCGGTGGTTCCAACATCTGTTCGAGTTTCGCCGGAAAGTGGATCCCCGGCAGTATTACTGTTTGGATTACCGCGACCTGACGCGAGATCCCCTGGCGGCACTGGAGAAGCTTTATGACCACTTCGGATGGACAATGAGCGAGTCTTACCGCCAGAAGCTGGCGGCGGCGAGTCTTAAACAGCGGGAATTCAAGAGCCAGCATGAATACACGCTGGAGGAATTCGGTTTAAGCCCGCAGTGGATTCAAGAAGAATTGGGCGACGTGCTGGATTACTACGCACTGCCCGCTGCCAGCGCCGATCCCGGTTCACACCACTATGAATACGCAACCCAACCCCAACAACGAGCACAAGTTTGACATTCGCGCGCTGCTGAAGCAACAGGAAGGCCGCAACTACGAACTGCACTCCGCCCACGTCAACCCGGCCAATACGCGCACGCTGAAGACCATCGGCTTCGACCGCTGTTATGTCCGCGCGCAGGGCCCCTATCTCTGGGATGTTCAAGGCGTGAAATATCTCGATATGCTCTCGGGCTATGGCGTGTTCGGTCTCGGACGGAACCATCCGGAAGTGCGCCAGGCACTCACGGATTTTCTCGCGCTGGAATATCCCAGCCTCGTGAAGATGGAGGCGCCACTGTTGTGCGGACTGCTCGCCGCGGAATTGAAGAAACGCATGCCCAATCAGCTCGACATGGTGTTCTTTACTAATTCCGGCACCGAAGGGGTCGAGACCGCCATGAAATACGCCCGTTGCGCCACCCGCCGGCCCGCCATTGTCTTTTGCGAGAAGGCCTTTCACGGCCTGACCTACGGCTCGCTCTCGCTCAATGGTGACGAGAACTTCCGCGAGGGTTTCGCGCCCTTCCTGACCGACTGCCGCAAGGTTCCCTTCGACGACCTCGAGGCGCTGGAGGAAGAGTTGCGCCAGGGCGATGTCGCGGCCTTCATCGTCGAGCCGATTCAAGGCAAGGGCGTGAATATTCCATCCCCCGGCTATCTGCGGGAATGCGCTGCTTTGTGCCGGAAACATGGGGCGCTCTTTGTGGACGACGAGGTCCAGACCGGCATGGGCCGAACGGGGCGGTTCCTCGCCATCGAGCACGATGGCGATGTGGACCCGGACATCGTCGTGCTTTCCAAGACGTTGTCCGGGGGATTTGTTCCGGTCGGGGCGGTTCTGTGCAAAAAATGGATTCATGATAAGGTGTTTTCCAACATGAACCGCTCCGTCGTGCACAGCTCGACTTTCAGCCAGGGCAGCCTGGCTATGGTTGCCGGGCTCGCCGCGCTCGATGTGCTCGATCGCCACCTACTCATGCAACGCGCGGAGAAGATGGGCCATCTGCTCACCAATGGCTTGCACGCGATGGTCCCTCGCTATGAATTCCTGAAGGAGATTCGCGGCCGCGGTCTGATGATCGGCATCGAGTTCGGTCCGCCGCAGTCCTTGGGGTTGAAAACCGCGTGGGCCTTGATACACGGGATGGATAAAAGCCTGTTCCCGCAGGCCGCCCTTATCCCGCTCCTGGATAAGCATCACATTCTTGCCCAGGTCGCCGGTCACCACATTGACGTCATCAAACTCATTCCGCCGCTGGTCATCAGCGAGGAGGATGTTAAGTGGTTCCTCACCGGCTTTGAGGACGTGCTCGCCCAGATGCACAAGTTCCCGGGGCCAGCCTGGAAAGTTGTTTCGGACATCGGCAAAATGGTGATTACCAACCGGCCGCGATCAACCGAAACCGTTCATGAACTCGCTTTACAACCCTGAACCCGCAGCGGCTCGGTTTAGCGCGGGGCCAGCTCGCAGCCGGCGTTCACGCCGCGGGCCGGCGGGTTCCGATGAAACGCCACCAGCCCACGTGCAACAAACCCAGCGCGATGAGCAGGAGCCCGTTGCCCGCCACGGCTGGCACCACCGATGTGCCGGGGAAGCTCTGAATGGCCACGAGCAACGCCAGGGCGATGTTGCGGTTGCTGGTGCCCAGCGCAATGACCTTGCGCGCCCCGCGGGCCGGCCCGCCCAGGCTCCAGCCCAGCACCAGCGAAACCTCGAAGGCGACGGCCATCGCGAGCCAGGCCCGCCATCCGAGATTCACGATCAAATCGAACCTGACCAGGGTCACAAACGCCAGCGACGCCGCGCCCGTTGCTTCCGAAATCACCTCGACCGGACGCAACAGGCGTCGGCCCAGGTCGGGGGCGTGATGCCGGACCAGCACGCCCGCTGCCAGCGGCACGGTGATGGTAGCGGTAAGCGTCGCCAGGCTGGTCAGCATGTTGAGATGCAAACTGTCCGTGCGGGCAAGCAGTCGCAGGGCGGCCTGGGCTGCGAGCGGTGTCAGGAGCACCGAAACCAGCGGAAAAGACGCGGTCAACCCCGCCGCCAGCGCCAGGTCCGCGCGGGCCATGCGGGCGAAGACAGGCACGACCGGCGCGAACGGCGCGGCGGCGAGCAGGATCATGGCCACCGCAATGTCGCGTTCCACGCCCAGCCCGGCGGCCGCGGCTACCGCCAGCGCCGGGACCACGAAGAAGTTAATCAACAAAACCGCCGTCAATCGGCACCGGTTCAGCGCGGCCCTGACTTCGCCCCAGGTCAGCCGCAGGCCGACCGCGCCCAGCAGCCCGACCAGCGCGCTGCAGGTCAACACCTGAATCGTTATCTCGATTCCGGTCACAATGGCGTGATGGATTACACTCCCCGGCCCACCGCGACAAGCCGAGACCATCAAGACTCGGTGTTTAAACTCCGCATATCCTGTTTCTCAACCGCCTGACGGTTATGAAGCCACTGCTGAAAGAAATCCGGCATAATCCGCTGCTCTGGCTGCTGGCCTTCGTGCCCGTGGTGTTTGCCGCCGCGAAGCTGGCGCCCGATAAGCAAACGCTGCTCTTCGTGTTGTCGGTGCTGGCCATCGCGCCGCTGACCGTGTTGCTGAGTCGTGCTACCGAGTCCGTGGCCGCCAAAACCGGTGATGCGGTCGGTGGCCTGCTGAACGCCACGCTGGGAAACCTGGCGGAACTGGTGATCGCGTTCACTGCCTTGCGCGCCGGTCAATACATGCTGGTGAAAGCGGCCATTGCCGGCCCGATTGTCGTCAATACGTTGTTCATCCTGGGTGCGTCGTTTCTGATTGGCGGGCTCAAGCATCACGTGCAGGAATACAACCGGGTCAGCGCCCGCATGCAAGCGGGCCTGCTCTTCCTGGCCACGGTCGCGTTGTTGATCCCTTCGGCGGTTGCGCATGCCGACTCCGCGGCGGGGTCAGGATTCACCCGGAAGTTAAGCGTGGGATTGGCGGTATTGCTCATCATGGCCTACGGGCTGGGCATGCTATTTTCGCTCAAGACACACCGCGAGCTGTTTGTCAGCGCGGAACACGCCGAGGCCGGCGAAGCGCCGTGGCCGATCGGTCTGGCGCTGGCCACGCTGGCCGGCGTCACGATGCTGGTCGCGCTGGTGAGTGATGTATTCGTTGAGTCGGTGCAGAAGGCGGCGGAGGCGTTCGGGATGACTCCCGCTTTCGTGGGCTTCATCATTGTGGCGCTGGTCGGCGCCGTGTCGGCGATGCCCACGGCGTTTTCCGGCGCGCGCAAAAACCGGCTGGATCTGAGCGTAGGCATTGCCCTGGGCAGTGCGTCCCAGATCGCACTTTTTGTCGCGCCGGTGCTTGTGCTTGTGAGCTACTTTATCGGGCCGACACCAATGGACCTGCAGTTCTGGCCGGGCGCAGTGGTGATGATGCTTATCGCCACCCTCACCGCGACACTCGTCACGAACAGCGGGCGATCGACGTGGTTCGTCGGGGTGCTCGTACTGATGGTTTACGCCATTTTCGCCATGACCCTTTACCTGTTGCCACCCCGGACACAGTAATGACCCCGTTCACCAAACCTGACTGACAACTGCTCAAACCTATGCCTGACGATCCCATCAAATCCCCCAAACGCGTGCTCGAACCGAACGAGCGCATTTCCGAAGTCCTCTTCGGATTGATTATGGTCCTCACCTTCACCGGCTCGCTCAGTGTTGCCGAGGTGGGGCGCGAAGACGTCCGCAAGATGCTCATCGGTGCGCTCGGCTGCAATATTGCCTGGGGCATCATTGACGGCCTCTTTTATCTCATGGGTTGCCTGGCTGAAAAGGGCCGTAATTTGAAGATGCTCCAGGCGGTGCGCAGAGCCAGCGATCCCCGGAAGGCCCGGCAACTGGTCGCGGAGGCGCTGCCGCCGGTGGTTCTGTCCGTCCTCCAACCGGCGGAGCTGGAGGCCTTGCCCGAACGGCTGCGGCAGTTGCCGGAACCGCCCCGGCGCGCGCGATTGAGCGGCACAGATTGGGTGGGCGCGACCGGTGTGTTTTTCCTGGTGTTCCTGACCACCTTCCCCGTGGCGTTGCCCTTCATCTTTATCCAAAACGTCCTGCAGGCCATGCGCGTCTCCAACGCCATCGCCATCGGCATGCTGTTCCTGGCCGGCATGGCCTATGGCCGCTGCGTCGGCCGCTCGCCGTGGGTGTTCGGCATTTCCATGGTGGTGCTGGGCAGCATCCTCGTCGCATTTACGATTGCGCTCGGAGGCTGAAACGATGAACGCAACCCGTTTCAAATCAAAACTGAAATGGAGCATAGCCGGGATCGCCTTGCTGGTGCATCTGAGCGGCGATTCGCTTCGGGCGCAATCCGTCCCGGAGACCAATTCGGAAATGGAAGCTATCCAGGCGGAAATATCGCAAATGAAGCAGGATTACGATCAGCGGATAATGTCGTTGGAAAAACGGTTGCGGGAACTCAAAGCCGCGGCCCCTGCCACCAATCCGCCGGCGCCAGCGGCAGCCATTGTGGACACGAACGGTCCGCCGACCCTGAACGAGCGATACCAGGCTTTTGCGAAAGAACAATTCAGACAGGACACCGAATCGCGCGATTGGGCGATGGCGCAGGAACAGAACCAGCCGCTCAAGGAACGGGTGCAGCAGGTATTGAATGACTTTGTGGATATCACCGGTTACTTCCGCGCGGGCTACGGCCGCGATGACAAGGGCGGCCCACAGCCTGCCTTCCAGGCGCCTGGCGCGTTTGCCAAGTATCGCCTCGGCAATGAAGCCGAAGACTACGGCGAGCTGGCATTTGGCAAGAACTGGTATGTTCCCGGCTTGTTTTCCCCGGATGCTCCTGTCCGGGCCGACGGCACGCCCACCGGGCCGATTGCCCGCACCCAGATCCGCCTCTCTTTTTACAACCCACATCCAAGTTCCGGTTCGACAGGCGACTTTCGAACCGGTTTGCCTGAAGCCTGGGCCGAGGTGGGCAACGTTTTCGCCTCGCAACCATCGCTCAAGTTCTGGGGCGGCAATCGCTTCTATCGCCGGCAGGATATCAGTATCAACGACTTTTTCTTTTACAACATGAGTGGTGCCGGCGGCGGTTTTGAAGACCTGGAACTGCCGTTCGGCAAGGCGGCCCTGGCGTGGATTGGCAACGGCCAGCAAAGCGGCATTTATTCATCCGACATCACGGCCCTGCCTGACCCCGATAACCTGGCCGGGTTCAGCAAACAGAGTTTTGTCCTGAGCCTTTATGATGTTCCTGCGCCCCTGGGCAAGGTCGAAGTCGGGTTGGTGGGTGCGTTGATGAACAGCGGCCTGGATTCCCTCGGCCGGCAAGCGCCCGATTCCTCGGGCGTGGCGTTCACTTTCCTCCATACCCATGAACATTTCCTCAGCCCCGACGGCTTTAACAAGTTCTCGCTCCAGTTCGGCAAAGGTGCCGCCAAAACGTTCACGTCCGGTTACGAGACCGTTGCTTTGACCAACGGCACGTTCA
>Ga0335081_10004135_pt1 | contig 22896 bp, 23 predicted proteins | sample Lox_Sample_35_FD_206713 | JGI IMG/M metagenome (GOLD analysis project Ga0335081, IMG submission 206713) | Soil microbial communities from Loxahatchee National Wildlife Refuge, Florida, United States - Lox_Sample_3.5 | ecosystem: Environmental > Terrestrial > Soil > Wetlands | place: USA...
CCCCGCCCCCCCCCCCCACCCCCCGCCGGCGCGGAATTGAGCTAAGGAAGGATTTTGAGCGTCCACGTGGGTGTTGCAAATTGGACGAGGCAAGGTAGCTGGGGATTAACTAGAGTACGGTGTACACTTTGCGGGAGCATGTCCGCAGGGAACTATCCTTCGTGCTGTGCAACAAGACCTTAAGCAAACTGAGACCATCAAACCGCTGATGTATTTGACCACCGAGATTCAACGGTCCCCAGTTGCTCTGCTCAGTTCGAGAATCCCGGTTCTATTGGATTTCTATGCGGATTGGTGCGTTCCCTGCCACAGTATTTCCCCTGCTTTGGTGGAGCTCGCACATGAGTTCAACGGCAAAATATCACTTCTCAAAGTTGATGTCGATGCCAAGCTAAACTCGGCATTGATAGAACATTTTGAAGTGTACAGCATACCTACCGTGATTTTCATTAAGAACGGACACGAAATCAACAGAATCACTGGAGCCAAACCCAAGGATCAATACCGCGCGGCAATAATCGAAATGTTAGAACCGGAATAGCCAGTCTAGTTCCATCAGTGATAACACACACTGGTAAAGCCCAAACTGACGGTTCAATTCTGATGCGAGCGATGTGTCGTATTCTATTTCGTTGGGCCACACTACTTCCTGACTCTCTTCCCGGTTGCGGGACTATTCTGATCGCTGAAATCCAAGCAGTGACGCAAGGACGGCGGATGTTTCGGGACTCTCCGGTCGTATGATGGCATGGGGGTGGTTGCGTCGAGTCGTAGGCGACGGATCATTTTTCGTTCGTCTAAAACATATTAGCAATTGATAACGCCGTAAACGTGCCACCTATATCCGCTCGTGGACCTAATCTATCACAGCTAAACTCGGAGGTGGATGATAGTTGGCTAAGCCGAAGAAGCTTCAGAAACGAAAAAGTAAGTCCATGGTACCAACTCCAGTCAGCACATGAAGCGTCTCATGAATAAGAGACCGAGAAGGGCGGAGCGTTCCGTCAACTAGAATTAGTAGCTCCGTCCTCGTTTTCCATATTCTCACGTCTACACCCACATCCTTACAGCAAAAGACAAATTTCAAGATCAGTCTTTGGAAGCAAAATCTTCTAGCCTGGTCAATGTAATCGTTTGTCTTTAAGGTGCGACCATTCTGTTTCTTCGTTTACTAAACTAAACTTCTGAACCGACTTCTATTTTGTTAGCCCGCACTGCTTCCTGAGTCTCTCTACCAGTTCCGGGTATCGTGGGTCGGTTCTTGCCTTGGCGAGGAGGGGTGAATACATCAGCGTTGAGGGAATTGTTACATGGTCTTCGAGGGTTTGGTTTAGGTACTGGAAGAAGGAGTCGAGGTTTCCAAGAGCATGGTAAACGTAAGCGATGAAGTTGAAGCGAATTTCCCCTCCTTTGAGATCCTCAATCCTCTTGATTGTGAGCAAGGCGCGTTCCCTGTCGCCCTCCAAGGCCGCTATGAATCCGCCCATCCAGATGATACGAGAATTCGTGGGCTCAAGCTTCTCAGCCTTCTCGTAGAACTCTCTGGCTTTCTCTAGGTCTCCGTTGACTAGGTAGTACTCCGTCATACCCCTGTACGTGAACGCGGGAGCCAGCTGTTCAGTCTTCTTCCACAGGTCAAGAGCTTCCTGCTCCCTTCCCGTATAGAGGTATGCCGAACAGACGCTGTAGATATTCAAGGGTCTGACGGGGTCCAAGCGGTAGGCTGCCTCATCCAATCTCACCGCCTCTGCGGGGTCTCCTCTGAGCGCGGCCACCTCGGACAGCCAACCGTAAGGTTCTGGAAGATTGGGATTGAGTTCCAGCGCCCGCTTTGCCTCCACCTCCGTAAGCGCTATGTCGTCCTCGCTGAAGTGCATATACGCGAGCGCCGCGTGGGCCTCCGCCAAGTCGGGATCTAGAATAATCGCACGATCTAGCGATGTCTTCGCAGTTGAGACGGAGACATCATAGGCCTCGTATCCGCCCGTGGCGAGGAACTGGTGGCACTCTGCTATCCCTACGTAAGCTTTTGCGAACTTGGGATCCAGCTCAATGGCCTTCTCAAAGAGACTAAGTGCCTGCTTAACGGAGTCCTCCTTATCCTCCCTAAACAGTTCCCTGCCTTGCAGGAAGTACATATATGCCTCAGTGTTCTCTGTCGGTTTCTTCGCTAACGTTTTCTTCTCTGAGTCGAGGAGCTGCGTTCTGAGTTCTCCTGCAACCATCTCAGCTATCTCGCTCTGAACTGCGAAGATATCATCCAGAGTCTTGTCGTAGTGAGAGGACCACAGGTGAGCCTCGGTCTCTGCGCTGATTAACTGAACTGTTACTCTGACCCGGTTCCCCGCTTTCCTCACACTGCCCTCGACCAGCGAGCCGACGCTGAGCTCCTTTGCAATTTCGGAGACATACTTCTCTCTCTTCTTGTAATTCATCACCGACGTTCGGGCTATGACCTGCAAACTCTTCAGCTGAGCCAGCCTGTCAATCAACTCCTCCGTCATACCGTCCGCGAAGTACTCGTCTGCAGGATCAGGACTCATGTTAGCAAATGGAAGGATGGCGATTCGGTTCTTGTCTAGCTGAATCGCCTGAGCTGATATCTCAACACTCCACGGCATCACCATCTTGTAAACCTCAATCGGCACGCTTACGTTCTTCAGAGGTTTCACACCGAGACTCGTCAACTTGAGTTCGAACTTGTTCTGGACGTGGTCGTAGACTTGGCGGGTGACGCAGACGCCTCCATCCTCCGCAAGCGACTCAATCCTAGAAGCCACGTTTACAGCGTCGCCTGAAATATCGTCTCCAGACTCGACTACGTCGCCGAGGTGAACTCCCACCCTGAGGTGGACCCTCCGTTCTTCGGGTAGTGAAATGTTGAACTCCCTAACCGCTCTCTGAATGTCGTAGGCGCATCTAACGGCGTCTAGAGCGTTCGGGAAATCCACAAGGAACGCGTCACCGATGGTTTTGATCTCCCGTCCGCCATGGCGAGCGAGAATCGGCCGAATCAGTTTCCGCTGCTCCTCAACCACGGCCAGTGAGAGCGACTCATTTCTCTGGCCCAGGGCAGTGTAGCCGACCATGTCGGTGAACATTATCGCTGCCAAGCGACGCTGCTCTTTACTCGTCGCCTCCCATGCTCCAGACAAGCGAAATCAGTCCGTACACAACATAATCGGATAATGTTACGCATTGATTAATAATAGCCCTGAACGTCGCGCAAAAATGACTTACCTAAGAGACAGCTCGATTTCACGTATTCGCACGATGCACCCTCAACTGATTCACTCGGGTCTGAACATCATCAGGATGATCCCGAATCACGAACCGAGAAAACTGCTTCGATTGGTGAGTGAGGAGTTCCTATACCAATCCCCACGTGTGTTCGCAGTTGCAGTAACTTCTGCCAAAATCATGATCGCTCTTACTTCCATTGTCGTTATCGAACTTGAACCGTCTGACCGTAGCAGGGTACTCATTATAGAAGATCCAAGACCATAGCGGGCCGATGAGGGGTTGCGATATTTTCCAGGCGCACCTTGCGTATGCGGCCATCTCTATCGAAAGCTCGGTATTGCCTGAGGAGGCGTTTACATTGAATATGGGTAGGCCATTTTCGTAGTGCTTCGTCAGCCTAATCTCCTCCAAGTCATACTCCTTCTTTTCCTCGGGGTCGTAGTAGTTGAGTGTCTTCGAAATCATTCCTTCACCCCAATCCATCACACTCTCATGGGATATTGAGTGTCTGAGCATTGGTATGCCGACGTGGGGCAGGAAGTATTGCAAGTACGCTCCGTTATCCCATTGAACTGTACCCCAATACCAGCACGGGGTTATCGAAGAGATTCGCACTTTCTGGAAATACGATCTGCCTTCAACATGGTTCAGTTGATCGCCTATTCGAATTGAGCCAGAGGACGAAAGGCCTCTGTACTTTAGCATCGAATAGCCCAGGTTTCCAAGATAGTTCTTCCCAGTGGGCACGAGCTCTGCCAGGGCGTCTTTCCACCTCCCCATTGACAGATCGACCCCGACGTTTTTCGTGTCGATCTTCAACCAGAATTCCGCGTTGCTTCCACCGTAAGAGTAGACCCCACCGTGACCTTCCATTCTGATGCTTCCGAAGTGGTCGTCTCGTTCGGTCTCAGTCTTCCCGTGGTCTAGGAGGAGAGGTTCATGCATAACCAGGCCATCATAATACCAGGAGGCAACCATCGACTCGAAGGTAGCATGATGTCCATCGACTTCAATTGATTTGGAAGGCTCCCAGGAATAGTCGTTCACGCGAACTTTTCTGCAATTTCGAGTGCCCCAAAGTATCATGAGTTGTCGGGGGAATTCGGGAGCGTCGGGGTTCTCGAAAAAGTGAATCCACCACCACCAATGCCACGTGCGATTCTTCAGCATGTTCTCCGGGTAGATTTTCCAAATGTCATCGAAGACCTTGTGCACGGAAGTCTGCAATTCAGACAGCCTCAGACCGCGTTGCACGTCAGGGTGATTGTGGGATTTATCGAGATACAATGCATAGTATGTTCAGTAATGTCGAAACCGATTGAGGGTCGGATCTTGAAACTCGGCCCGATACTGAGCCCGCTGCTTCGTGTGGCGAGTGTAGGTACTAGTTATATGAATTGACTGGCAAATTCGTATCTGTCTGTTTTGTGGAGGTGAGTCGATTTGGTTTGGAAGATCATAGAGGTTGTTGGCGAATCAAGCGAGAACTTCGCGGGTGCAGTTAGGAACGCTGTTGAAGAGGCTGGAAAGACCGTTAAGCAGATGCAATGGTTCGAAGCGTCGCAGTTCAGAGGGACTATCAAAGACGGCAAAGTTGCACAGTTCCAAGTGCTAGTGAGAATTGGTTTCAAAGTCGAACGCTAGTACGAATGACCCGTCAAGAGCTTAGCCACTGAATGTAGATTGGACTGGGGTCGCAAAGTACGCGACTCTCCGACTTCCGTTTTTGTCAGCTGTGCTCCAAATTGAGATCGGGCCATCAGGAATGGGCGTTTGTCGTAAAGTTTGTATGCACAATAATTTTACTGTATTAGAGTGAAGTATGGTTAAATTGATCTTTTCTTGAATCTTATTTTGAATTCGCTTGGCTAACAAGATCGGCATAGCTCAACCTTATAACGATACGGAGGCGGAAGCTCGTGTATTGTCGGTATTGCGCTCAGGCAGACTTGTTCAGGGTGAATTGGTAAGGAGATTTGAGGAAGAGATTGCGCGATATGTTGGTTCAAAGTATGCGATCGCTGTGAATTCTGGGACGGCAGCTATTCACACTGCAATATCAGCGATAATGAACGAGAGAACACAGCGTGAGCCTGAAGTCATAACATCACCTTTCAGCTTCTCGGCAACAGCCAACGCCATAATCCACGCGGGCTGCAAACCCATCTTCACCGATGTCAACCCCGACACATTCAACATCAACGAGAGCTTGATCGAAGACAAGATCAATGAGCACACGATTGCAATAGAACCCGTTGACGTATTCGGTCTCCCCACAAATCTCACCGCCATAAACGCCATCGCCAAAACCCACTCACTGGCAGTGGTTGAGGACGCTGCGGAAGCCATCGGCGCATCCTACTCAGGAATTAAGGTGGGCAACATTTCCACACTCACCTGTTTCAGCACGTACGCCACAAAAAACATACACTCAGGCGAAGGAGGATTCATAACGACTGACGACGACACAATGGATTCCTACATGCGCACTTTCCGAAACCAAGGCCAAGTATCCAAGTACCGACAAACAATCTTGGGATATAATTACCGAATGCAGGAGACCTCAGCCGCATTAGCCCTCAGCCAAGTCTCAAAGACTGATGAGATTAACGAACGACGAAAGGAACACGCCTTAAGGTTGCGCGACGGCTTGAGCCAAATTGACTGCCTAGACTTCCAATACGTTAGGGACGCATCGGAACACGCATGGTACATGTTTGCTGCCATTCTGAATGAGGAAAAGGCGAATATCAGCAGGGATAGGCTCGTAGCTCGACTAAATGAGAGCGGCGTTGAGGCGGACATAGCCTGGCCAACGCCCATCCACCTTCAACCATACTATCGAACCCGCTACCAGTTCCATGAGGGCGACTTTCCAAACGCTGAAAGAATTTGCAAGAGCATCCTTCAACTACCAATCCAACCTAACCTGACAAATGAGCAGATTGATCAAGTCGCCGCGACGGTAAGATCACTCATCAAATAGAATAAGCGACGAGTCTGGTTTGCAAGTCGGCGATTAAATGCACTCTTACTCGAGCCCAGGGCCCCAAACGGCCTTGTGAACGGGATCTATTCTAACGAAGGGGGCTTCACCCTCTTTCCAAGCGCTTCCCCTGACCCAGTTGAATCTCTTGTGGAATATGTCGTAGATTTCGCGAAATTCACGTCCTTTCTCGACGATTCTGGCGAGGCCCTGGATTACGATTCCATGATTCGCGTCGTATCCTGCATAGATCACTAAAGCAACTTTCATTTGACTGGAGGTTGCGGTATTTGGCCGTGTCGTAATCGGTTGCCATCCAAACGCTACCAGCATGGTAAACGTAAGAGACCGGGGTTGCGTGTGGGAAACCACTCTTCGCAATCGTCGCAAAGGTACCTACTTCATTTTCGTAAAGAAAGCGTTCTTCTGCAGCCTTGAACTTCATCTACATGCCGCCTCGATCTCAATTAAACGAGTCGTCGTTATCATCGTTAGGTTGGTTTTCGATCGAAACTAAAAGAAACTCTGTGTGTGCACCTGATCTGCTTGGTGCAATGGCTATGGCTATTGTAAGCGCGTACGATTATGATAACCCGTCAAGGTTCCTAGAACACGCAAGGCAATTTCTTGAGATGCATGAAGCGGAGAATAATCTCATGCTCGGGGTTACCTCGTGGTTCGCAACACATCCCGAACGCCTGCGAAGCGCACCTTACTTTGTGGTTGTCGAGGACAACGATGTAGTCAAGGGAGCGGCAATGATGACGCCCCCTTCAAACTCGTTGTCGCTCGGGCGGAGCCGTCAATTCTTGAGAGCATCGTAAACGACTTGTCTGATAGGCAGGTAACCTTGCCTGGCGTGAATGGTTCTAAAGAGTCATCGCTGGCATTCGCTGAACTCTGGGTTCGAAAGAACGGCTGCGCCTATGCTCTTCATCGAAGCTTGCGGCTTTACCAACTCGCACACGTTATTCCGCCCAGACACAGTGATGGACGTATGCGACTGGGTGTTGCGGTGGAGATCCAGACTCTGATCGAATATGCCAACAACTTCACCAAAGAGATCGGAGAACCACAGACCCTACCTCAATCAATCACAAATGTGGAGCAACTGATGAAAGACGAACGTCTATACGTTTGGGATGATCTCGGAATACGAGCGATCGCAGCAATTAGCAATCCAACCTCTCGTTGGGTCCGCATAAGCCTAGTTTACACGCCGCCGCAGTTCCGTGAGAAAGGGTACGCAAGCGCTCTCGTTGCAACACTCAGCCAAGCAATGTTGAACGTGGGCAGGGAATTCTGCTATCTCTTCACCGATCTCTCTAACCCTATCTCTAACAGAATCTACATGGACATTGGATACGTTCCAGTTTGCGATTTCGCAGAATACGAGTTCTATCCTGACAAACACTAAACGACTCCCAGACTTTAATCATAGCAAATCGAGTGCAGGGCTCTAGCCTTCTATGACCAATGTTTGTGGTCTTCATCTTTTTCCACATAGACGATAAAGATGACGAATCGAAGTTGGAAACTCAGAAGCGTTGTAGTGCCTAAGCCTCTGACTTGAATCGGTGCTAGCGAACCGTTAGCAGTTCCTGCGTTCTTATTACGGTTGGTCGCTTTCAGCGTGTATGTTCAAGGTTGAATAACGAGGTGGCTAACCAGCGTCTTGCATAAGCCCACACGTGGGTCGAATCTACTCCCTTGGGAGAGCGTTTGTCTCGGGGGACAGGTTAGGGCGACTTGCTTGGGGTAGCAACTTTGCGGTCTGGTCGCGCATTATCAGCGCGCTTTTTGTTAGGAAATCTCGAATTGCGCTGCTCTCCTTTTCATCATAACTACGAAATAATTCGGTCATGGCGCGTCCAAGTGATTGATAGATTGCGGCAACCCTTTCAGTCAAGTCGGGTCTCGTTGTGGGTATGATGATGACACTACGCCGGTCCCCTGGGTTGTCTCCTCGCCGCACGTAACCCGATTTCTCGAGTCGATCCACAATGCCGGTAATTGCCCCAGTAGTCAATCCCGTCCGGTCCGCGACGCGCTTTGCTGTCAACGGGCCTTGTCGGTTCAAAAGGTCCAGGCACTTCCACTCGGCTGCGGTCATACCTAGCTTTCGAGCAAGAGCGTCGTGAAATAATACAACTGATTCGCCAAATTCCCGGCCGATAAGCTCGCCACTTTCCACTGCAAAATACCACACTTGATCTTGCTCACGGATATTTATCTTGCTTATGTATATCTTAATACTAAGATATACTTCGGGTGTATCGATCAGCTGTGAGCTTACCAATCAGTGTCCGTGCTTTAGGACGCGCGCCTAGATTCTGTCTTTTTGTGGATACGGATATGGCTAGGATATTCACCCACACACGCAAGCGGATTCGGGTGCCATCTTGAGGCACACAAATGATAACTGTACGGCGGTGTCGCACGGAAAGATCCCTTCCATGCAAACACTTGTGACTTCGCCCAAGTCTCCCATTCGACCGTAGCGGTCGCGTCCCGCTAGATTGAGACACCTACCACCAAGCAGAGCAAGGCGCACAGCCAATTTTGTAACCGACCATTGGAGTTAGCGGGTTAATTAGGCGAATAACCTGCTATTGACTGTTGAAGGTTAATAGGCGCATTTCATTGCTTGGGAACTATGCAACCAGTCGCAGAGAACACATCGAATCTTACGGCTGACTTGGAACTGATTCTGAAATTCATCAACACGTGGAACATTAAGGAAGGGGCGGACGAAATCTCTTCCCCAAAAAGTCTCGTAGCATGGCTCTCAAGACATGGTCTGACCGACGCCAAACAGCGAGCAACTGAAGCCGACCTTCACCTCTTCTTGAAAATAAGAGAAGGACTGCGCGCTCTGGCCATGCTAAACAGTGGAGTACCACCCGAACCCAGACCATTATTAGAAATGAAGGAGGTCGTCGAGAAGCAGACGTTTCGATTTACTCTCACCGAAGAAGGCGAGTTCACCACGACCGCAACCGGCAGCGCGCTGAATCGTCTAGCGGGGTCAATGCTTTTGCAGGTTTATCGATCAATGATCAATGGTAAGTGGACCAGGTTGAAGACCTGCAAGGATGACACTTGCCTCAAAGTCTTCTACGACCGTTCCAGAAACCATTCCGGAAAGTGGTGTTCTATGTCGGTGTGTGGTAACCGGACGAAGGTCAGGAACTATCTCTCCAAGAAGATTCCGAAAACTGAACCGTGACGTCTTGTGTTGTCTACCGACAAATCTGACAGTAGAGGCTTGCGGTACTCATTGTATTTGATAGGAACTCCATTAGTTGCCATCATAGTCGATGTAATGCTGGCAGTTCTCACATACGCGAACTTCGTCGTCACGTAGCTATCGGTCGTGTTTGCAACGATACTTCCAACGGTCGGAATTCTGCGAGACTGGAAGGGTTGAGGCTCAATATTGATAGGAGATCCAGACAACTTCAGTGGGACTGACGAGCTTGTTTTAGGAGCGTATTCAAAGATTTCTGCCCGAAAACTCTCGCGTGCATGGCCAATATCCCCAAGAGTTTCTCATCCACTTCTTTCTGGTAATGCTTCGCGCTCTTCATCACATTCTTCTTTGATTCGAGGCCACGCCTGGTAAGCTCATAATACACTCTCCCGGTCTTCTCGTCCCTTCTCGACCGTACCTCTCCTTTGTGCTCCATTCTGCGTAAGAAGGGGTATATGGTACCGAAGCTGAACTTCATGTGGCCCTTAGTCATTTGCTTGAATCTGGTCGCGAGCTCATAGCCGTATGCGGGACCATCTCCCAGAGCGATGAAAAACATCATTTCGTATGGACTAATGTGAAATGCCTTAGGCAATTCTGATTCCGGCACTTAGTTCTACCTCAGCATACTAAAATACACTGTCTGAGTATCGATACGATATATCTGATCGATATAGATGACAATAATGAGTCTTCAAAGGCTCAACGCCGACGCTGCGAGCGACTGTGCTTCGACCAATCATCATGCAGTAGAGACCAGGAACCTAACGAAAGTCTTCAGCGGCTTCACAGCAGTCGACCAAGTCAACCTGTTCGTACGTAGAGGCGAGATCTACGGTCTACTCGGCCCAAATGGAGCCGGAAAGAGCACTATCATACGCATGCTCTGTACTCTCCTTACACCAAGCTCGGGATTTGCTAGCGTTGACGGGTACGATGTGGTTAAGCAACCGGATCAAGTTCGAAGACGAATAGGACTTGTGTCTGAGAAACTGATCATGTACCCGAGACTAACGGCCCTGGAGAATCTAATGTTCTTCGGCAAACTGTATGGACTGAATGGTGACAAGTTGCGTCAGAGGTCTGAGGACCTCCTTGAGATGGTTAAGCTAACCCCATTCAAAGACAAGCTTGTCGGCGGTTTCTCTAGTGGCATGAGGCAACGGGTGAACGTCATACGTGCCATTTTACATGATCCCGACATTCTGTTTCTCGACGAACCTACAACCGCATTGGATCCCCAGAGCACTCGTTTCGTTCGTGATTTGGTTAAGGAGCTGAAGGGGCGAGATCACACTATCATACTGACGACGCATATTATGGAAGAGGCTGATGAGCTGTCGGACCGCGTCTGCATTATTGACCATGGAAATGTCATGGCCATTGATACGCCCAAAGCATTGAAGGATCGCTATCGCACGGACAGCCTTCTGGAGGTTTTCCTGGACCTAACTGGACGAGAATTGCGTGATTCCGCCAACGCTCGAATCTCAATGCGGGCCCCGATGGGGAGGATGTAGAATGGGCAAGAAATTCGCTTGGTACCTCGCGGCCGACATAGCCCGACGAGACCTGTTGGATCTATGGCGTTCCAAAATGCTCCTGTTCTTCTTCATACTCTTTCCCATCCTTCTGATGAGTATGTTTGGATACATTTATCCCCCAGTGCTCAAGTCGAATCCTAATACTGGTAACATTCCAACCTCATTCCCCAATCTTCCAGTGACAGTAGTCCAGATGGATTATGGACAGAGTGCGAACCTGATTGCTGCAAAATTTATCCAAATCTCGCAACAGCAAGGACTCTTCATAGTTTCACAGACTCCAAATTATCAAGATGCAAGAAACCGTTTGGTGGAAGGAAATCTCAAGGGAATCATTGTATTCCCTCAGGGGTTCAGTGACGCGATCGCAGCTGGTCAACCCGCGACAGTCGAAATCACCGTAGACGAGACGAATCCCACAACTGCATCGGTCGTTCAGTCTGAGATCACAGCGATCTTCAACATTATTGGCTCACAGATGTCAACCCAGATGATCAAGAGCATGGATCCTACGAGCTACTCAGTGAACCCAACTTTCATCATACAACCCATCTCCGTAACGCAGATTCCGCTGATCAGTGGCGTCGCATCATCATTTCAATTCCTTGCTCCAGGATTTATGGCGCTGACGGTTATCACTGGGTCTTTGCAAGGCGTTGCCACTGCCATCTCACGTGAGAAGGAGCAGGGAACCATGGACGGGCTATTAGTGGCGCCAATATCTCATCAATCAATTATCTTAGGTAAGGTTGCGGCGCAGACGGTGCGCGGGATGATCCAGGGATTGCTTATTCTCGGTTTGTCGATGTTACTCTTCGGAGTCCAAATTTACGGCAGCCCCATCATAATGCTAATCGTGATGGTCATGGGAACTGCAAGTTTTGTTGGCGTGGGCATTATCATGACCGCTGTCGCGCCTGATCAGGAAACCGCTCAAATGATGACCATGCTGCTTCAGTTCCCGATGATGTTCATTAGCGGCATCCTCTTTCCAATCGAACAACTGCCCTTATGGTTGCAATGGATTGGAAAGGCATTCCCACTATACTATGCGGCCGACGCACTTCGAAAGGTAATAATCCTCAACGCTGGCTTGACTACGATCACACCCGACATCATGATACTCATCGCCTATACTATCCTCACAATGACGGTCGCGATCCCACTATTTGACAAGGCCATGCGACGTTGAGGACGATTTCAGCTTATGGATTTCGATTTTTTTCCATCTTGTTCTGATTTTGAGCTATGCCTTTGATTACGAGCTCCAGTAGTGCCCGCGCCTTGTTTTGCATTTCCTGACTCTCTGTCCCTACAGCTTGCATTAGTGAATCTTCGGTCATAGCCTGCACTTCCCCGAGTGTCTTGCCTCTAATCATTGTACACAGTACCTCTATGGCCACGTTGGCGGTTGGATCGCATTGGCATAGGTACTTGATGGAGTCGATTCTGCCTTTGCTTATGTTGATGAATATCTGCATGTAATCTGCGGCGCGACCACAAACGCCTCCCTCACCACGAGACTCCAAAAATACTGACGGACTGTCAATCGAACCAGCATATTCAAAGCCGCATGTGAGAAGCTTACGATAGTACTTGATTACAGCCCGGTCCACTTGTCCTCTTTCCTTATCCTAGTTCCGTGTGTATCCGCGGTCTTGGAAGATCGCGTCCAGCGCAGCCAAGAAAACTTGGCACTCTTCTAATGTATTGTAAAAGTAGAGGGATATTCGGTAGAGCATTGTGTGTTCCGTAGGGAGTCTGGGTCTCGACCAGTCCCGCCCAAGTCGATTGTTGAGATAGGAATGCACACAGAAAGCACCATCTCTGATCATCACGTTACTCTTTTCATCGAGTTCTTCTGCTATGCCGGTGCAGTTTGGTCGTTTGATCTCAAAGGTCAAAATTCCCGCTCTTTCGGAAGCGTCAGATGGGCCGATTATGTTGAACCATCCTTCTTCGCCGTAACGGTTGAGGAGTTGGTTTGTGAGATAACGGTTTAACTCGCTCTCCTGACTGCTAATCTTGTCTAGGCCGATTTGCTGTACGTATTTTACCGCGGTGCCTGCGGCAATTTGTCCGGGATAGTTTTGAATTCCTGTTTCGAATCTTTCTGGTGGCTGTAGAAGATCGTAAGAGTCATAGGTGGTATCACTGACGGTACCTCCGCCGGTCATATAGGGTTCAAGGAGATCGGATTCGTCGTCCTCGTGGGGTTTCTGTCCCAGAAGTTCTTCTTTACCATATAGAATACCCACTCCTCTTGGTCCGCACATCTTATGCATTGAGAATGCGAGAAAGTCCACGTCTAGGTCTTGAACATCAACGGTCCTATGCGGCACGGTCTGCGCGGCATCGAGCAATACTCTTGCGCCGTAATGGTGAGCCATTCTAATGATTTCCTTGGCTGGAATCGTGTAGCCGGTTAAGTTTGAGGTGTACGCCATGCTAACGAGTCTAATTCTCTCAGATTCCAGCTTCTCTTTCAAACGCTCAAGATCGAAATTGTAGTCCGGTTTTGATTCTACATAATCTACTCTGTTTCGGGCTTTTTTCCGCAATCTCAGCCAAGGCGTTAGATTCGAATTATGCTCTATGTCGGTAAGTAGGATTGTGTCCTCGGGTTTGAATTTGAATCCTAGTGCAACCATGTTTATGGCGTGACTTGTGTTCGAGGTAAAGATAATCTCACTATCGGATTTTGCATTTATGAAATGCTGAATTGTTTGACGCGAGCCTTCGATTCTTTTGCTAGGGTCTCCTTCGATGCGGCTAGTAACTTCTTTTGCGAACCAATATCGACTTCGTCCCTCTCCGCAGGCGGGGTATTGATCATAGTATTCGGTAATTGCGTGCACTACTTGTCTAGGCACCAGGGTCGTGCATGCGTTGTCGAAGTATATTGGAGGTTTTCCTTTTCGCAGTGTTTTCAGGATCACGAAGTCTTGTCTAGTTGACTCCAGCATTCTTCTGTTCGCGTCTCCTTTTTTCGACCCGGTCGTGGGGTCGATGTCTGATTGCAGTCTCTCATTATGAGGGGATGGCTTATCTTCATGCGGCTAATGCCGCGGCGATTTTTGGTGGCGTACTGGGCAGGTCGAGAATTCTGACTCCACATGCGTCCTTTATTGCGTTGGTTACTGCGGGGGCGGTGGAGACCATGGTCATCTCACCGATGCCGGTTGCTCCGAGGGGGCCGTTTGTGCGAGGCGTTTCGCGTGTTATGATCTGCATGTCGAAGGAGTCGGTTATAGTTGGGAACCTGAAGGTGACGTAGTCTTTGCTTTTGCCGTGAACATACTCTTCTCTAAGTGCGTATCCAACTCCCTGGTCCATGCCGCCCTCCAATTGGCCTTCAAAGTTCTGCGGGTTTATGATCGGTCCTGCGTCGATTGCGGCAGTCATTTTGATAACACGTGCTCTGCCACTATTTGTATTGACTTCAACTTCAGCCATCTGGATGTTGTGGCATTCGGAGACGAAATTGTCGCTCTTTCCGGTCTTGGGGTCAAATCCGTATTGGCCTCGATTTTGTGTAGAGCCCTCATAGCGCTTTGGTTTTCCTGCTTTTCTCAGTCCGGCATAGGTCTTTGATCCCGCCTCTTTCATTGCACTCTGCAATTGTTCGATTGCGTTGAGGAGCGCGTTTCCTGCCATCCAAGTCATGCGGCTTCCCCACGCACCCCCGGCGTCGACAGTCTTTTCCGTATCCCGGCAATAGAGGCGCACTTTCTCAAGTGGCAATCCTAGTCGGTGTGCTGTGATCTGTGTTAGCAGCGAATCGTTTCCTTCGCCCGGGTCAGCTACGGCGGCGTATACGGTGACTCCGTCGTCAGGGTCAATTTCTATTGACAGCTTGGCCACGTCTCCTGGGTCGCCGATTCCGAAGGAATCGGCCCCCAAACCCACGCCGCGCTTTAATGGTCCAGCTTTTGCATTGAAGGCCGCAGCCTCCTCCTTTGCTTTCTCGTAGTAGGGCTTGATTGCGGCACAGAGCTCTGGGAACGGCCATTGATCAGCAACCATACCAGTAGCCTTAGTCTGTCCTGGTTTCAGGGAATTCATCTCTCGAAATTCAAGTGGGTCGATTCCCAGTTTCTCAGCTAGCATATCCACTGCTGATTCGAGAGCGAAAATCGTCTCTGGGGGTCCTGCTCCACGTGCAGCGCCTCCAGCTGCGTTATTCGTGTACACCATTTGTCCGAAAGCCTTGATGTTTGGTATGTGGTAGGCGCCCTGCAGCATGTATAGAGAGCGTTCCATGCTGTTGCTTGGACCGCCCATTGCGTAAGCTCCCTTGTTTATTGTGAAATCATAAGTTAGCGCTGTCAAACGCCCTTTCTCGTCAGCAGCGAGTTTCAACTTCGCAGAATACGGGTGCCTCTTGGATGTGATGAGCATTGATTCTGCCAGACTTGGAACGTACCTGATGGGACGTTTGAAGTGTAAAGCCGCGGCTGAGGTGACAGCCTCAGTCGTGACGGAGGCTTTGATGCCGAATTGACCACCCGCATAAGCCTCCTTGTATCGCATGTTTTCCCACCCGACCGCTTCCTTAATCTGAGCCATGTGAAGGTGGATGGCGATGCTTCGTCCGATGACCACGAGTTGAGCTTTCTCTCCTTCGCCTTCAAGATAAGCCACGCTGGCCTCTGGTTCTAGGGGCGCCTGATGGTTCATTTGCGTAGAGAATTCGGCTTCAACGACCGCGGCAGACTCGCTTAGCGCTTTCACAGCATCCCCTTTCACAAGTGGTTGCGAATAGCAGAGGTTGGGGGAATGAGGGTGAATCTGAACAGCGCCGGGAGCCAGCGCTTCCTCGGATGTCATCATAGCTGGCAGGCGCTCGTACAATACTTTAACCGCAGCGGCAGCGGCTCGAGCCTGATCTCGTGTCTCGGCTGCCACAGCAACGATTGGGTCGCCTAGGGTTCTGACCTTGTCTTCGCAGAGAACTGGCCTATCTGGTGCTCCATCTCTAATCCGGTTAGTTCCCTTAATATCTGCAGCACTCATAATGCCGACAACTCCAGGCATCTTCTTCGCCACGCTCGTATCGATGGACTTGATCAAGGCATGGTGCTCAGAACTGTGAACCAGAGCCAGCTCAAGTGCATTCTCAGGTTTGATGTCGGCGGTGAACTTCGCAAGTCCGCAGGCTTTGAGCATTGAAGAGGGGCGAGGATAGGATACGCCAATGAAGCCTCCCTTTAGGCTACTGCGATATTCTGATGGAGTTGTCACTCCACGGAGAAAACGACTTGAGAGCTTGACTCCCTCAATTATTTTCTTGTACCCTGTACATCGACACATGTGCATCGCGAGTGCACGCTTGATCGTGCTAACGTCAGGGTTTGGATTCTCATCGAGCAGGGCTTTCGTAGCCAATACGAGACCGGGAGTGCAGTATCCGCACTGGATTGCTCCCGAGAGCACAAATGCTTCCTGAATCAGATGAGGATGCTCAGGAGTTCCCAGGCCCTCAATTGTAGTGATCGAAGTATGCTCTAGTTCGACGACTTTCTTCAGACAAGAACGTACTGCTTCGCCGTTGATGAGTACAACACAACTCCCGCACTGACCCTTCCTATCACACGACTGTTTCGTTCCCGTCAGATTCAGGTCGTCGCGCAACAGATCAATCAGAACCTTATCGGAATCGACCGTGAAACTGCGCTCAATCCCGTTTATTGAAAAAGTTACTTTCTCCATGGCGTTCGCTTGCAGTTTCTTCTCATTCTCGTACATATCGATCGTCTATTTTTCAAAGTTGGAATAAACAAGGATGGATTTACGAGGCCACAAAAAGCTGATTTAACCATCGACTCGTAGTAGTCTACAGAGTTTACTAGATGTTAATTCGAAGTTAGACCTAGGTTCGACCTCATCTGCGGAAGGAGTTGACCGGAATCGAACTAGTCGGCAGACCCTGAGTAGGCAGTTCGAGGTTTGACTTCTAGTCTTCGATTGCGACCACCCTGACCGGAGCTCCGGTGACTCCCTTCACCTTGAGTGGGAGCGCAATAAACTGGAACGGCTGCTTATTGATCACCCCCAAATTGACTAGTCCGTTTATGTACGGTATGCTGTTCTTCAAGAGAATCTTGTCAGGAATTAGTTCGGTTGAAGGAACGCGTGGATCGCAGAACAGCGCCAAATCCCCCACCACGAGTTTTACCTTTTTCTCGACAAGCCACTCTGCAGCATCATTTGACATGTAAGGTGTTTTGGTGACATAGTCCTCCGACTTCCAATGGTTCTCCCAACCAGTTCTGATGACGACTATATCTCCACTTTTGACGTTTGATCCAACGTTTTCGAAATCTGTTCGCGTTATACATGTGGGTGGTTTGTTGTGTGTTGGGAAATCCAAGAGCTGCGCCTCACCCATCAACTGCTCGAGGGGAATCTGGGAGCTTTGCATTGTGCCGGGGAAGAAGTGGGAGGAAGCATCTATGTGGGTGCCAACGTGATCGGCAATTACGATTTTGTACGCATCATACCCAATCTCCTCAATCCTCGCAACCTTCTGGATGTCTACGGTTGGGAATGGAGGACCGTAGGTCCAACATCCTACGGAAATTTCTCCTGTCAAATCGATGACTTTCATGGCACCAGTTATCTCTGACTCATGTGAGGTATACCTTTGGATTTCAAAGGTATGCCTAATGCGTGGAGCGTTCGGTTAGCTCATAAACGCTTTCCCATAATTGTATCCGAGAATTAGCCGATAATTTGGGACATGATCTGGTAACTAGTCAAGGCGTCTGATCGTTCTACGACGAACGTCGTCTCGGTGTAGCAGGAGGCGAAGGCTAGTGAGTGTACGTCCTGCGCGGAGAGGAGTGAGGTCAAGTAAGCTACGACGCCTGGGGTTGTTTCCATTTGTTCGGGCGAGATGACAGTTAGAGCGGTGCAATCTTCATGCACGTGACGGAGGTTCGGTTTGACTTTCGCGCGCACCTCTCGCAGCAGACTCTTTTCTACTAGGTAGACGTAGTTTAGGTCGCTCAGTTTGATCTTCATCTTGTTGGCAATCTCGAAGTCTTTGCTAGTTACGACGATGGAGAGATTGTCTAGGACGATTAGTTTGCTCGCTTGAAGAAGGCGAAGGACCGCTTCCTCTCTCCTGCGTCGGCTTCGTCTTACCTCGACCGCGTATCGTCGTATTGCTGCTTTAGTGGCTTCGGCGCTGTGGATCCTCAGTTCGCTTTCGATGATTCGGGCCAGTTCGCTCATGTTTACGATGTTATTCTCCAAGGCTTCGGAGATGTAGGGTCGCTTCTTGACAAACTCTCTGACTTTCTCTGCAACCTTCATGACATGAAAGTCTCATTTGGTGCATATAAGTCTCAGAATGTCTGGAAACTGCCGCAACTCCTAAGAGGGCACTTGAACGAGCCGCCAAGGAGATGAGTATGCCTCTCCAAAAGACCATAAGGGCTGAACCGTACCGAATCAAAGTCGTGGAACCCATCCGACTGTTGGATAGGGGCGAAAGGGAGAGGGCGATGCGTGAAGCGGGCTACAATACCTTCAACCTCCGATCCGAAGATGTCTACGTGGACTTACTCACAGACTCCGGAACGGGCGCCATGAGCACCCATCAATGGTCCGCCATGATGCTAGCTGATGAGGCGTATAGTGGGCGAGCAAGCTGCTTTAGACTCAAGAAAGCCGTTCAAGATGTGATGGGTTACAAGTATGTGGTTTTAACGAACCAGGGTCGAGCGGCCGAACACATCCTATACGGCAAAGTCCTAGTCAAACCGGGAACCTACGTTCCACGTCAAATGTACTTCACAACCAGCAAATTCCACGTCGAAGCCGCAGGCGGCACTATGGTTGACGTATCCATTGACGAAGCACACGATCCGCAAAGTCGCTTTCGGTTCAAGGGCAACGTCGATCTGCGAAAACTGGAGGCGTTGATTCACAAAGTTGGCGTCGACAAGGTGCCTTTCATAAACGTAGAGATGAATGTCAACATGGAGGGTGGCCAACCGGTTTCGATGGACAATCTGAAACAGGTTAGACAACTCGCCAACCACTACCACATACCAGTCTTCTTCGATGTATGCAGGGCGATGGAAAACGCCTACATGATCAAAGAACGAGAGCATGGTTATTCGAAGAAATCCTGCGCAGAGATCCTTCTCGAAATGTGCTCTTACTCCGATGGTTGTATAATGAGCGCGAAGAAGGACGCGATCGTGAACATGGGCGGATTCATCGGCCTCAACGACGCCAACATGTTCGAGACATGCGAGAACCTTGGAATCGAGTACGTCGGGTCGAAGGATTATGGCGGCATGTCAAGCAGGGACATGGAAGCAGTCGCCGTCGGCTTGAGGGAAGGAATCAAAGACGAATACCTGGCCAGTCGAATAGGCCAGGTCAGGCATCTAGGCGAGAAGCTTATCGAGGCTGGAGTCCCAATCATGGAACCTGTGGGAGCTCACGCCGTCTACCTAGACGCTAAGAGATTCCTACCGAACATGCCACAATCACAGTTCCCCGCACAATCCCTAGCCGCAGCACTATACATTCACTCAGGCGTCAGAGGAATGGAGAGAGGGGTCGTTTCGGCCGGTCGGGACAAGGACACGGGTGAGAACATCTACCCGAGCCTTGAGTTGGTTCGGTTGACTGTGCCCCGACGCGTCTACACAAACCTTCACATGGACTATGTTGCCGAAGCTGTCGGAGAGTTATACGAAAGCAGAGATCAGATCAGCGGGCTGAGAATGGTGTACGAACCTAAACACCTGAGGTTCTTCAAAGCTAGATTCGAATTAATGGCCCAACAACTCCCACCAATAGCCGTTAAGCAAACATCTCAGATCAGAGCCTAAAGCGCACATACAAATCCGTTCAATTTCAGCGCTTCGAAGCCTTCAATTTCTTGAGCTTCGAACCTGAAGCCATTAAGAACTCTCGGACATTTGCCACTGTTGCATGGGCTCGTGTGGGATTGGATACGTAGCGTGCGGCAACTGCATTTGCAAACAGCAACCCCTCCTCCCCGATGAGGCCTAGACTATCTCCCACCAACCAACCGGCATTCCAAGAATCCCCGGCCCCAGTCCCTCTGATCGGAGTTATTGCAAAGGCTGGTGCGATCGCAACTCCGTCCCTCGAGACTGAGGCTGAGTATTCAACGGTGTGTAAGCAGACTCTGTTTCCCGTATGATCGGCGATCACTCTACTCGCCTCTACCGGGTCGCTTCGATGACGCCCCGATTCGAATTGGTCGGCAAAGATCAGGGCCTCGTTCTCATTTAGACCCAGCACGTCCACCAGTCCTCGTTTCAGCACTCCGACGAATTGAGGTAGCTCTTTGATTCGTGGTCTTGGGTCTGCCGTGTCAAGAAATGTGTGGGCGGTGGAGTGGTCGCGGCAATATGTGAACACTCGATCGACTAAGTTGGTTCCTTTCAGGTTGTATAACCAGTTGAAAACTCCGACGTACCCAGCGCCGTCTATTGCCTTCAGGTCTGCTGGGTTGAGGTCTTCGAAGTCGAAGGGCGTTGTGTTGGAGACGTCGCCGAGCATCACGTTTGCTATCCTTTTTCCACGCCTGAGTTCTAGGATGGTTGTCATTAGGGGCGACCATTGTGTTAACTTCACTCCGCTGAAATCTACACTCGTTCCCGTGCAGGCTTGGCGGAAGAGTGAGAGGCCGAGAGGATCGGTTTTCATGATTGGACGGACGGACGCTCCTAGTTTGCCTAAGGCGAGGGTGCATATTGCAGCGTTCCCACCTACCTCCAAACTCTGATGAATATTGGAAATTTCCCCTCCGCCCCTACTTGCAACGGTTAACAATCGTTTTGCGAGCGTGTTTGGGTCGAAATCGCAGGTTAATGAGTGGTCGAGGAAGTAGTCGGGCATCGTGACAATCTTGCAATGAACCTCAGTGTCCTTCAGCTTCTCAATCAGCGATTGGCGTAAACTCTCGTAATGTGAAGTCGATTGGGACATTAGAGGCTCGATTAGTTTCTACCCGGTGAGTTATATAGACGCACTCGCGAGCACTCTGACAAGAAATCGAGAGTCGGCCGAGTTGAGCAGCGAACATCTTTTGCTTAACGAAATCCGGGAACAACCAACCACTATTCTTGATACGCTTGAAGCGGAGAAGAAGAGCCTCCCTCAAGCCGCCAATTTCCTGATACGGCGGGACATTCACTTTCTCGGCATGGGCTCCTCGTATTGCGCGGGCCTTTACGCTAGATATCTGCTTCAGGAGATGGCGGCAAGGCGCTCTGAAGTTCATCTCGCATCAGAATTCATCCACTACCCGCAGGACGTTGTGGCCAATGATGCGTTTGTTGCGATCTCACAGTCGGGCGAAAGCGTAGAGACCGTGAAGGCAGTTGAGCTGCTGAAAAGAAAACGAGCACTTGTCCTAGGGATAACAAACAATCCTGAGAGTAAGCTTGCACGACTGTCCAACCAAACGTTGCTAACCCATGCGGGTACGGAGAAGGTTAGCGCTACCAAAAGCTTCACTTCGACCCTGACGCTTCTTCACATGCTCTCAGCAACAATCTCACGACGCACAGGTAAGATCAACGAAAGAAAACTATCACAACTCTCCAATCAACTAACCAAGACCGCCTCGAACCTGAAACATGACTTCGGACGTTTGGAAGAATCATGCAAGCCATCCTCGGAACAACTCGCCGGTAGCCGTTCTGGGATGATTGTAGGTCGTGGACCAAACCTTGTGGCGGCGCTTCAAGGGGCTTTGATCTTCAAGGAGGTAGCGAAGATTCCGACGGAGGGTATGTCAGGTGGAGAATTCACTCATGGTCCTATGGAAGCTGTATCAAAAGAGATGGGGGTCGTTGTTCTTGGCGGGGGAAGAACGCGTGAACTGCAAGCCAAGTTAGCCGGGCGAGCAAAAACTCTGGGCGCCTACGTTCTTCTCTTGGCTCCGGACGCGTCGGACGGACTCGACTCGATTCAATTTTCCGCGTGCGAGGAGTCGCTGATGATCTTTCCTTGCAACGTCATACTCAACCTACTCACCTACTTCACAGCCCTAAGGAGGGGCTTGAACACTGACAAGTTCAGCGTAATATCGAAAATTACACGAACAGAATAGCTGATGCGCTAAGATGATTGACGATATGACTCGACCTGATCTCGTTGTCTTTGGGGAAGTGGCTGTAGATATCATCCTGGCGGGAGTTGATCAGATCCCGCGGCGTTGGTCGGTTCTTGGAAGGGTGGAGGCTGCACGAGTGTTGACTGCGGGGACCGCAGGATATGTGGCCCAGTGTTTTTTGAAGCTTGGGGGCCATGCCGCGGTTGCGGGAAAGATTGGGGACGATAGCGTGGGAAGGCTTTTGCTGGAAGATCTTCGACGCCTAAGAGTTTCAACGAGCAACGTCCTTGTCGACCGCAAGGCTGACACAGAGGTTTCGACGGTGATTGTTTATCGAGACGGCAACAAAGCCTCCGTCGTCACCGAGATTCTTCCGCTCAAACTCAGCGAGTTCAATGTCCACAAACTGATTCGGAGCAGTGCGTTCCATTTTGCTGGCTACTTGTTCTATCCCAATCTCTGGCGAAGAGACGCTCCCAACCTCTTCAAGACAGCCAAGAAGAAGGGAGTGTTGGTCTCTGCTGATCCTCAGATGAGCGCGACGGGGCAGTGGAGCAAACCCTTCCAGAGAATCCTCCCCAACCTAGAACTTCTGCTTCTCGATGAGGAGGAGGCGAAGAAAGTATCCAGGCGAAAAAGGATTCCAGAAGCGATCAAACACTTGCTCAAGAAGGGCACTGGCACTGTCGCTGTCAAGATGGGTGCGAAGGGTTGCATGATTGGCGCGGCGGATGAGCTGTTTTCAGTGCCCGGG
>Ga0335081_10004136_pt1 | contig 22894 bp, 20 predicted proteins | sample Lox_Sample_35_FD_206713 | JGI IMG/M metagenome (GOLD analysis project Ga0335081, IMG submission 206713) | Soil microbial communities from Loxahatchee National Wildlife Refuge, Florida, United States - Lox_Sample_3.5 | ecosystem: Environmental > Terrestrial > Soil > Wetlands | place: USA...
CTCGTTCTGCTGCTCTTCGTCTCCGCGCATGCTTCTTCTTAGCGCATTTCCCCTGTGAAACTCACCCACAATCTCATCCAGGTATCGAGTTTTTCAGCAGCCTGTTTAGTCATGCCGATGAATCGCCAATTCTGCTCAGCCGGTGAAAACCGTTAAGCCGTGTTTCGGGCCACTCCTGTCGCGGGCTAAAGCCCGCTTGTGTCAAAAGAAACTGCCTACCGGCACGACTGAAGTCGTGCCCTGATACAAAGCACGCGGGCCGATCTTTTCAGCGCCGTGTGCCGCCAACTCATCTTCGTCAACAAGCGTTCTGTACGCTGGCCTGAAGGCCAGCACTACCCGTATAGACAACATCTTTACCGGGTGATGAAGTACACCACCGACAGCACCACCACCCAGATGGCGTCAACAAAATGCCAGTACATACCGAAGACACTGATGCGCCAGGCATGCTCCTGCCTAACGCCGCCGAACAGCGTGAGCAGCAGAATGATCGTCAGGCCAATGGCGCCCACGGTCACGTGAAACGCGTGCAGTCCCACCAGCGAGTAAAACGTTGTGCCGAACAGATTGGTGCTGATCGTCAATCCTTCGTGATAGATCAGCCGGTGCCACTCCATGCCGGTCTCAACCAGGAAGATGACGCCCAGCGCCAGGGTGAAAAACCAGAACAGTCCGAACTGCTTGATGTTGCCGCGATGCAGCGCCTTCTCCGCCAGCATGATGGTTGCGCTGCTGGAGAACAGGCAGACGGAGGCGAAATAGGGGATGCCGAGGATCTTCGGCGTTGGGCCGTTCAGGCTCTTCCCCGCGTAGTACAGGTACGCCACCACAAAGATGAGGAAGATCGACGACTCGGCGACGATCAGGCACCACATGCCGATCTTGCCGCGGAGATTCGCGGACAGCGGCATCTCGCTTTGCGGCACGGTGAGGCTTGCGGTTGCCAATGCGTTCTCCTCAAAAAGCTGTCGTCCCTGCGGGACTTTAGCGCGATTTATGCGTGCTACCCAGCACTACGCTAGGCCCCGTACTGGGCTAAGCTGTGCTGCGCCTACCCACCCCAACTCGCGCAAATGAGGCGCGATTTGGGGACCCCGGCTACGGCGCGCGAGCCTTGTTGCACGAACCGTGCTGCAAGTCACCGGTGCTCACTCGCGCAACGCGAAATCGTTACTCGTACTTCCAATCCGGATCTTCCGGATGTTTCAAATCCCACAAAGGACGCCGGCTCCTGACCACGGGCAGTTCCGCAAAGTTGTAGTCCGGCGGCGGCGACGTCGTCGACCACTCCAGCGTCCACGCATCCCAAGGATCATTGCCGGCAATCTTGCCTTTGTAGTACGACCGGATTCCGTTAAACAACCAGATCAGCACGGCCACTGCCTGGAACACGACTCCGATAGAAACGATCAGGTTCCAGGTCTCCCAACCGCGGCTGGCCTCGTAGGTATAAATGCGGCGCGGCATTCCCAGCAGTCCGGGAATGTGCATGAAATCGAACGTCATATGGAAACCGATCAGGAACAGCCAGAAATGACATTTGCCGAGCGTCTCGCTGGTCATCCTTCCCGTCACCTTTGGGTACCAGTAGTAGGAAGCGGAAAACGCCGCAAAGACGATGACGCCCACAATCACATAGTGGAAGTGCGCGATGACAAAGTAGGAACCGCTCAGCTGCCAATTGAACGGCGCGGCTGACAACATGATGCCCGTCAATCCCGCGATCAGCATCTGGACAACAGCTGCCACGCTGAACAGCATCGGCGTTGTGAAGGTAATTTTCCCTCCCCACATGGTGCCGATCCAATTAAAGATCTTGATTCCCGTGGGCACGGCGATAGCGGCCGTGGAGGCTACGAAAAACGCGTTGGCATAGGACGTCATGCCGACGGTAAACATGTGGTGCGCCCACACGCTCAGGCTGATGAAGCCGATCGCCACCGTGGCCGCGACCATGATGTTGTAGCCGAAGATCGGCTTGCGCGAAAAAACCGGAATCACCTCGGAGATGATTCCGAAGGCCGGCAGCACCAGGATATAAACCTCCGGATGGCCGAAGATCCAGAAGAAGTGCATCCAGATGACCGCCGAGCCGCCCGCCTGCGTGTCGAAGAAATGTCCACCCAGGTAGCGATCGATCAGGAGCATCAGCTGAGCCGCGGTCAACGGTCCTATCGCCAGCAAGACCAGAAACGACATGACCGTGTTCAGCCAAGTCAGCATCGGCATGCGGCCCAACTTCATGCCCGGACCGCGCATGCACAGCACCGTGGTCATAATGTTCAAGCCCGTAGCAATGCTGCCGAATCCGCTGATCAGCAGGCCGACGGCCCAGTAGTCTGTGCTGTGCCCGACCGAGAAGGCGGGCGAGGTCAGCGGCGCATAGGCGAACCAGCCGACGTCCGGAGCACTGCCTGCGCCATAAAGTCCAAAGCCGCCGACAAAACTGAAATACAGGATGATGCCGCCGAAGGCGGTCATCCAGAAGCCCCACGCATTCAGCCGCGGGAATGCCATGTCGCGCGCGCCGATCATGAGCGGAGTCAGGTAATTGGCGATACCGAACACAATGGGCATGGCCGCGAAGAAGATCATGGTGGTGCCATGCATGGTGAACAGGCGATTGAAGACCTCGGGCGAGACCAGATTGTTGTTGGCAAACGCCAGTTGTGCTCGCATGATCGAGGCTTCGATCCCGCCGATCGCCAGAGCCAGGATGCCGTAGCTGAAGTACATGATCCCCAGCCGCTTGTGGTCGACGGTGACGATCCAGTCGTGCATGACCTGCACGAACGGGCGCGATCCTTCGCTCTCGGGCGAGATGACCAGCGGCGGCAGAATGGGTTGGGCTTCGGCCATGGCGGTCTCCGGGCTCCTAATGCAGGCTCATCAGATAAGCGATCAACGGCTTCAGATTCTGCTCGTCCAATTGCATAGCGGGCATCAGGCATCCCGGCTTGAGAGAGTCGGGGTCCTTCACCCACAACGTCAGATCCTTTTCGTCGTTGGGCGCAACGCCCGAGGCGATCGTGGTTCGGCTCATCAGGTGTGTCAGGTCAGGTCCGAATTTGCCTTTGGAAATCGTTCCCGCGATGGTGTGGCAGTTCATGCAGGCGTTGGTTTCGAAGATTCGCCGTCCCTCTGCCACACTGTCAGACATCATGGCCGGCGCCTTCTGCTGCTCGACCCACTTCTGGAAGTCCTCCGGGGTGTCGACGAACACGTTCAGCAGCATCTTGGCGTGCTGGGTTCCACAGTACTGGGCGCACTGTCCCACGTAATGTCCCAGATCGTGAGGATCGATCCACATCTCATTGCGGCGATTGGGGATCAAATCGATCTTACCCGCCAGCTGAGGCACCCAGAAGCTATGGTCTGTGTCGGCCGACAGCAGGATGATATGCGTTGGTGTGGGATGGTTCCGATCACTCACCGGAACATGCAGCTCATTCGCCGTGGTCACGCCGTACGCCGGGTATTGGAACTCCCACCAGAACTGGTGGCCGGTCGCCGTCACCTCGATGGTGTTGGGAGGAAACTCAGCGTCTTCGATGGCGTGAATCATGCGCGCGGCGGCCAGGAAGAGCACCACAACGATCAAAATCGGAATTATCGTCCACGCCAGCTCCACCTGGTTGCTGCCGAAAATCTGCGGCGGCTCGTGGTCGTCGTCGGTGGGCCGCTTCCGGAACTTCAGGGCCGAATACATGATGAGGGTGAAGACCACCAGAAATATGGCCAGGCACATGGACATCACGAACAGCGAGAGATGGTAGATATCGTGCGCAGGAGTCGAGTCAGGACTGAAGATCGACGGCGACGGCAAAGGGTCGAGGCCGAGGGCGAAGAGCGACCCGTGGCAGGCCGACAGCAGAAAGCCCAGCGTCACCGCCGAAACCACCCGGCGCAAAGGCGCTCTGGTGGCGGCGTTCCGCCTCAGCGGGATGTTACGTTCGCAATGAGTCGATCGCGAATACATGGGACCGGAAACCACTGACCGGCGGCCACCTTGGCCTAGCGGTCTTCCCCGGCACGCGGCCGGGATTCTGACGACCTTCGGTGAACAGGCCCGTTACCTACTCGGACCCAAGTGGCGACTCCCACGGTGGGCCTCGCACCGGCCCTTTTCCTGCGTTCGACAGCCCCACTGTGCGATAGGGAGAGTGACTGGCTTTATACCTAGAAAAGAAGAGTTTTGCAACAGGTTATTGCGCCTACCGCCTCTGCCAAGGCGGGTTTGGTGTTCCTGGACTGCAAACACGCGACATCAGCGCCGCACTCTTGCTTCCCATGTCTGCCGCCGGCGCGGGTAGATGTGACGAATGGTTGAAAATCCCCGCCCTTTTTCCAGTACAATGCGGAAAATCTTTCGCCGATTTGCCGGCAACGTGGGGACGTTTCCGTCATCTCACCTGGTGAGCTATGCGCTTTCCCGGCCCATCGCAGGCGACCTTCGCCATCTGCCGCGCCATCGTCTGGCTGGCGAGTTGGATGGTTCCCGCCGCGCAACGCCTGGAATGGCGCCAGAGCTGGACCCGCCAGGTCTGGCACTGGTCGCAGTTTCTGCTCGAGACCGGCCAGCTTACTCGCAACCGTAAGCTCGAGCTCGCCCGCTTTTGCTGGAGCGCCTTTCCCGCCGCCTTCTGGCTGCGCGTCGAGCGCGAAGCATTTCTGCGACGCGTAGAGCGCCTGCGGCGCGCGCCCTCCAGCTGTCTCGCCGCCATCGCGTTGGCGCTCGTCCTCGTCGTTCTGGTCAGCGGAATTATTCCGGCCATCGCGTCGTTTGCCGCCTCGGCTATCCCGCAACCCGATCGCGTCTGCGTGATTAACCTGAACGGCAAGTTCCGGCGCGTTCACTCGTATACGCTGCTCGATCTCGCCTCCGCCTGGAAAAACAGCAAGCTGCTGGAGAGCGTCGCGCCCTACTCCTGGAGCGCTGCCAAGCTGTCAGGACCGGACCGCACGGTGCCGATCCTGGCCGCGAGAGTAGCTCCCGAATTTTTTCATGTGCTGGAACTCAACGCCGCCATGGGACGGACCTTACGCGCCGGCGACGAGGAGACTTGCCAGGACTGCGCCGTTCTCAGTGACGAAATCTGGCGCCTGCAGTTTCATCGCGATCCGCACGTCCTCGGCCGCCACATCACTCTCGACGGCCGGCCGCGGACCGTGATTGGCGTTCTGCCGCGCAATTTCCACCTGCTCTCGCCGGAGATCGCTGTTTGGGAGTTGCTCGACTCCGGCTCGCCCCCGTTCAGCAACTTCGTGGAACGCATTGGGGCGGTGGCCCGTATGAGGCCGGGAGCGACGGAAAGCCGCGTGGAGGCCGATCTTGCCGACTTGACGGAAAATGCCGGCTACGTCCTTCCGGCTTCACTGCTGGTGGTGACCTCGGGCGCGGCTGAACTGCGCGGCTACTTCGAGTCTTACCTGCTGTTCGCCCTGCTCGCCGTGCTCTGCGCCGCGGCCATCGTCTACGCGCGCTCCGGTTCGGGCATGGGACGCGGCCCGCTCACCCTCGGCGATCGCTTCCGCTGGTGGGCCTTCTTCGCGCTCAAGCAGGCGCTGCTGCTGCTGCTCGCCGGCGTCATCGCCTGGACCCTGGTCCGCTGGCTCTCCATCTGGATGTTCGGCTCCATCCATCCTATGGCGAACGTCAGCGCCTTGTGGCTGTTTCTGGTGCTCTCGGTCGCGCCCCTGTCGTGGGCCATCCACGATCAGCAGCGCCGCTGCCGCGTCTGCCTGCGCCGCCTGGGAACGCCTGTCCCCATTGGCGCTCCCGGACATGTCTTGCTCGATTGGTCGGGCACCGAGATGGTTTGCCCCGCCGGACACGGCGTGCTCTATCTCGCCGACTCCCAGGCTAACTGGCTGCAGCCCGACCGTTGGGACAATCTCGACGACTCCTGGGCCGGGCTGTTTCGCGAACAATAAAGCCGGTCATCCCCGGGGACTGATCTTTCGCGCGCTTCCGTGCTCGAAGATCAGATTCGCGATCAGTCCTGTCCAGCCCGTCTGATGGTTGGCTCCCAGCCCGCGCCCGGTGTCACCGTGGAAATACTCGTAGAACTGCAAGTGATCGCGGAAATTCGGGTCGTTTTGCAGCTGCGGATTGTCTCCCAGCGAGGCCCGCCGGCCATTTTCGTCGCGCAGGAACAGCTTCATCAGCCGATGCGCGATCTCCTCTGACACATCCCACAATGTCAGATAGTCCCCCGACCCTGTGGGACATTCCACCTTGAACTCGTCACCGTAATAGTCGTAAAAACGGCGCAGACACTCCACGATGACGTAATTCACCGGCATCCAGATAGGCCCGCGCCAGTTGGAGTTGCCGCCGTAGATGTGTGAGGTGGAGTCGCCGGGATCGTATTGCACCTCGTAGCGCTTGTCGTGGATGTCGCAAACGTACGGGTGCCCCAGGTGGTAGCGCGACACCGAGCGGATTCCATAGGGCGAGAGAAATTCGTTCTCGTCCAGCAGGCGCGCCAGGATCTTCTTCATGCGGAAGGCGCGCGCCAGCGACAGCAGGCGGCGGCTCTTCGATCCCGGTTCCCGCCACCGTGACACCAGCTTGGCCAGGTCCGGACGCCGGTCCAGGAACCACTCCAGCCGCTCCTTGAAATGAGGCATGGCGTCCATCAGGTCCTGTTCGATGACTTCGACGGCGAACAGCGGAATCAGCCCCACCATGGAGCGGATGCGCATGGGGGCGTTGCGCCCGTCGGGCGTGCCCAGAACGCTGTAATAGAAATTGTCCTCCGCGTCCCACAACCCGATACCTTCTCCCGCAATGTCAGACATCGCCCGCGCGATATACAAAAAGTGCTCGAAGAACTTGCTGGCGATGTCTTCGTAGATGTAGTCCTCGCGCGCCAGTTCCAGGGCGATGCGCATCAGGTTAAGGGCATACATGGCCATCCAGGCCGTGCCGTCGGACTGGTTGATGGTGCCGCCGGCGGGCAGCGCCTGCGAGCGGTCGAAGATGGCGATGTTGTCCATCCCCAGAAAGCCGCCCTGGAAGATGTTGCGGCCCTGCTCGTCTTCGCGATTCACCCACCAGGTGAAGTTGAGAATCAGTTTGTGGAAGACGCGCTCCAGGAACTTGCGATCGCTCTTGCCGGTGCGCATCTGCTCCAGCCGGTAGATGCGCCAGGCGGAGATGGCATGCACCGGAGGATTGACGTCGCCGAAGTTCCACTCGTAGGCGGGATACTGTCCGTTGGGATGCATGTACCACTCGCGTCCCAGCAGAATCAGTTGCCGCTTGGCGAAGTCGGGATCGACCAGCGATAGCGCGACGCAGTGAAAGCCCAGGTCCCAGGCGGCGAACCACGGATACTCCCACTTGTCGGGCATCGACAGCACCTCGTTGCTGTTCAGGTGCTGCCAGTCATGATTGCGGCCGTTGAGCCGCTCCGGCGGCGGAGCCGGCTGTTCGGGATCGCCCTGCAGCCAGTCGTAGAGGTTGTAGTGATAGCACTGGCGGTTCCACAACATGCCCGCCAGCGCCTGCCGCTGCACGCGGCGCGCGTCTTCATCGTTCATGCCGGAGTGGACTTCCGCATAGAACTCGTCCGCCTCGCGCATGCGATCGGCAAAGATCTCATCGAAGGCCGCAAATGCGTCGCTCGCCGCCGCTGCCGGCCGCATGCGCAGGCGTATCGTCGCGCTGCCGCCGGCGGGCAGGTTCAGACGATGCAGGGCCGCAGCCTTGGTACCCTGCCGCTTTGGATTGACAGCGTCTTTCTTGCCCTGAACCAGGTAGTCGTGAAAAGCGTCTTTGAAGTAGCCCGGGCCAATGTCGCACGCGAAGACGCATTTGACATTGGTATCGTTCTCGGTGTAGAGGACCTCATCCGGCGAATCGAGGTCGATGCGAAACTCCCCCAATGTGGGATGTGCGGCCTGAAGCTGTCCCCGTGCCGACTCCGACAATGTGGGACGCTTGGGATCGCGGCCCCAGCTCCAGGTATTGCGAAACCAGATGTGCGGCAAAACCGCCAGGGACGCCGCTTCCGGAGCGCGGTTATACACCGCGATCTTCATCAGCACGTCATCGGCATCGGCTTTGGCGTACTCCACGAAGACGTCGAAATAACGATTGCCGGCAAAAATGCCGGTGTCGGCCAGCTCGTACTCCGGATCGTTCAGCCCGCGCCGGTGGTTCTCGTCGATCAGTTGCTGGTAGGGGAATGCGGCCTGCGGATACTTGTAGAGCATGCGCGCGTACGAGCACGTGGGCGTTGCATCCAGGTAGTAATAAAGTTCCTTGACATCCTCGCCGTGATTGCCCTGGCCATTGGTCAGGCCGAAGAGACGTTCCTTCAGGATCTCGTCCTTGCCGTTCCACAGCGCAACCGAGAGGCAAAGCGTCTCCTTCTCATCGCAGAAGCCGGCAATGCCGTCCTCGCCCCAGCGATAGGCGCGGCTGCGCGCATGCTCGTGGGGGAAATAGTCCCAGGCGGAGCCGTTGGGGCTATAGTCTTCGCGGACGGTGCCCCACTGGCGCTCGCTCAGGTACGTGCCCCAGCGCCGCCACGGCTTTACCTTTTCGGCGGCTTCGTTGAGTCGCTTCTTTTCGGTACTGGTGGCGGGTTTGGGATCAGCGGGTGGGATCGGCGATGGCATCGTTGGTTAGAGCGACTGCGGCATCCTTTCCCTCTCAACAACAGAGGCAGGTCCCCCTGCCGGCCGAGGTCTGCAGGGAATGACACAGCGACCTAGCGTGTCATTTCGCGCACGCCGCTCGCTCCAGCGATGATAACCAGATGTGTCAAGCCGAGGAAGAGTCCGTGCTCCACGATGCCGGCTCGAGTCTCCAGCTGGCGCGCCAGCTGCGCTGGATCGGCAATCGGTCCGAAGTCGCAATCCAGAATCAGATTGCCCTGGTCGGTGTGGTATTCCCGGCCGTCAGGCGTTTGCCGCACGACATACTTCGCGCCCAGCGATTCCAGGAAGCGAGCCTGCGAGCGCCAGCCGAAAGGCAGCGCCTCGATGGGCAGCACATGCCTGGTGCCCAGCCGCGGCGACAGCTTGCTTTCGTCGACCACAATGATCTCGCGCGCCGTTGCCTGCGCCACCAGCTTCTCGCGCAGCAGTGCCCCGCCGCCGCCCTTCACCAGGTTGAGCTGCGGATCGACTTCGTCGGCGCCATCGACGGTCACGTCAATGTTCTTCGGCAAGTCGTCGGGCAGCATCGGGATGTTCAGCGCCACGGCCGCATCCCACGATCCCTTCGACGTCGCAAAGCCAACGATGTCCTTCAGCTCTCCGCTGCGCAGCAGTTCGCCGATCTTGCAAATAAAGAAGATCGCCGTTGAACCGGTGCCCAGCCCAACCGTCATGCCCGACTTGACATAGCGCACGGCGTACTCCGCCGCGGCCTGTTTCATCGCGGCATTCGGGTCAGACGTTGTGGTAGGCGCATTCATTACCGGTCAATTCTTCCGTCCCAGCGCCTTGCGATAGCGCGTAATCAAACTGTTGGTCGAGCTGTCATGCTTCAACTGCGGCGCGGCATCGCTCTCCAGCTCGGGAATAATGCGCTTGGCCAGCACCTTGCCCAGCTCCACGCCCCACTGGTCGAAGGAATCGATGTTCCATACCGCGCCCTGCGTGAAGACGTTGTGTTCATAGAGCGCCACCAGCGTGCCCAGCGCGCGCGGCGTCAGCTTGTCGACCAGGATCATGTTCGTCGGGCGATTGCCTTCGCAGACCCGGAACGGCGTCTGGAAATCCGGCGAGCCTTCGGCCTTCAGCTCTTCCGCGGTCTTGCCAAAGGCCAGCGCCTCAGCCTGCGCGAAGACATTCGCCGTCAGGTAATCGTGCTGCGTGGTTAGCGGGCTCAGCGGCTGCAGGAAGGCGATGAAGTCGCACGGGATCAGCTTCGTCCCCTGGTGGATGAGCTGGTAAAACGAGTGCTGGCCGTCGGTGCCGGGCTCGCCCCAGATGATCGGGCCGGTCTGCCACTCGACGTGATTGCCTTCGAGATCGACGTGCTTGCCGTTGCTCTCCATCTGCAACTGCTGCAGGTAGGCGGGGAAGCGCTTCATGTTGTCGGAGTACGGCATGATGCCGACGGTCTGCGCGCCGAAAAAGTTGTTGTACCACACTGTCAGAAGTCCCATCAGCGCGGGCAGGTTCTTCTCCAGCGGCGTGGTGCGGAAGTGCTCGTCCATGGCGTGAAAGCCGCCGAGCAATTCGTTGTAGTTGTCGGGGCCGACGGCGATCATCGTCGACAGTCCGATGGCGGAATCCATCGAGTAGCGCCCACCGACCCAATCCCAGAAGCCGAACATGTTGGCGGTATCGATGCCGAACTTCGAAACGCCTTCGGCGTTGGTGGAGACGGCGACGAAATGCTTGGCGACGGCGGAATCGCTCTTCAGCGAGTCGACAATCCACTTGCGCGCGGTGGCCGCGTTAGTCATGGTCTCGAGCGTGGTGAAGGTCTTCGACGAAAGAATGAACAGCGTCTCGTCCGCGGCGATGTCGTGCGTCGCATCGGTGAAAGCGGCACCATCAACGTTGGCCACGAAGCGGAACTTCATCGACGGATCAGTGAAGTCGCGCAGTGCATCATAGGCCATCTCCGGGCCGAGATACGATCCGCCGATGCCGATGTTGATGACGTTCTTAATGCGCTTGCCGGTGTGGCCTTTCCACTCGCCGCTGCGTACGCGCCTGGAGAACGCGGCCATCTTGTCGAGCACGGCATGCACATCGGCGACCACGTCTTTGCCGTCGACTTCGATCTTCGCGCCTTTGGGCGCGCGCAGGGCAACGTGCAGCACGGCGCGCTTCTCCGTGATGTTGATCTTCTCGCCGCGAAACATCGCGTCACGCCGCGCTTCCACGCCGCGCTCGCGCGCCAGTTGCAGCAGCAGGCGGATGGTCTCGTCGGTGACGCGGTTCTTGGAGTAGTCCAGGTATAGGCCGGCGCCCTCGGCGGTTAGGCGTGTCCCACGTTGTGGGTCATCGGCGAACAGCTGCCGCAGTTGCGCATTCTTGATCTTCTCGTAGTGGGCTTGCAGGGATTTCCAAGCTGCTGTGTCGATGGGTCGCTGCATGGTCAATTTTGGCTCCGGCATGTGTGCTCCTCTACGGTTTGGCTGGATGTGCCCGTCCCTGACGGACGCATATCAGAAATTGTTTGCAGTTGGGTGGAGCACCGCTTCCGCGGTGCGGTTAACAACGCCGGCTCATCCTCGCAAACAAACGACTTGAACGCTGGCCTGAAGGCCAGCTCTACCCAAGCAGACCCGAAATCCGCCTTTTCCAGCAGCCGGTGAAGACGTGCTCCACCCTGTTACTTCAACGCCTTGCTCTTGGTTTCAATCGAAGTCAGCAGGTCCTTCCACGAATCGTCGAACGAACTTGCGCCGTCCGACTGCAAGTCGGCTCCGAGCTTCGCCAGATCGACGCCGGCCTTGGCGAAGGCGGCCAGCGTCTGCTCGCAATCGCCGCCATCGCGCGCAATGACGTTGCCGACGCTGCCATGCTGGCCGAAGGCCAGCAGCGTCTCTTCCGGCATGGTATCGACGGTGTTGGGCGCAGCCAGCGCGGCGATGTACAGCACGTCCGACGCTTTGGGATCTTTGGTCCCGGTGCTGGCGAAGAGCAGCCGCTGCGCGCGCGCGCCCAGATTCTCCAGCCGCTGCCAGCGATCGGAATCCAGCACGTCGCGATACGCTTTGTACGCCTGCGCCCCAATCGCCGGCCCCAGCTTGTCGCGCAGGTCGGCGGGCACCTTGTCCATGGTCGCCTTGTCCCAGCGGCTGACGAACAGCGACGCCACCGAGCGCACATCGGGGCTCAGCCCGGCATCCACGCGGCGCTCCAATCCGCGCATGTACGCTTCCACCGCGCCCAGGTAGTGCTCGCGATTGAACAGCAGCGTCACATTCACCGAGACGCCGGCAAAGATCGCCTCTTCAATCGCACTGCGCCCCTCGGGCGTACCCGGAATCTTGATAAAGAGATTGGGGCGGTTGGCCTTCTGATGAAGCGCCTTCGCCACCTGCACGGTGGTCTTCGCGTCGTAGGCCAGCAGCGGCGAGACCTCCAGCGAGACCCAGCCGTCCACGCTCGCGGTGCGCTGGTGAATCGGCGCGAACAGGTCCGCGGCGCGGCGCAGGTCCTCGATGGCCATCTCGAAGAAGGCGTCTTCCGCCGACAGGCCGCTGGAGATCAGCCGGGCAATCTCCGCGTCGTAGGCGTTGCCGTGCGTCATCGCGTGATCGAAGATCGTGGGATTCGAAGTGAGGCCGGTGACCGACAGTTCGTCGATGTAGCGTTTCAGCGTGCCGTTATTCAGAATGTCGCGCGTGATGTTGTCCAGCCACAGGCTCTGTCCCAGGTCGTGCAATTGTTGCGTCGCTTTCATTCGTTCATCTCCACCTGATTTTTGTGCCGTCTCTCAATCAGCGATGTTGGCCGCGACCCCTTACTCGCGCGGAAATAGGTCCCGCTTCATCTCCAGCAGGTCGGCGATGCGCCGCACGCTGATGTCCGCCGGCTGGTAGTTCGCATTCGCCTTGCGATCGCGCGCGTAATGACCCTGCCGCGCAAACACCGTGGTTACGCGGCGCTGCCACACATCTTTGATCGCCTGCAGCAGCCGCAGCTTGTCGTCGACCATCACATAATGCTTCGCCGGGAAAAAGCGCTCCACCGCGGCCAGCTCTTGCTCCTTATGAATAAAGATGAGCACGTGCCCGCCGAACGCCTTCCACAGTCCGGAGCGTTCCACCTTGCGCGGCTGAAATACCGCATCGCCATCCGACAGAATCGCAACCGTCCCCCAGCGTTTCATCCGCTGGATCACATCGAAGGCGCCGGGATAAACCCTCTCCCGGAACGGATAGTCCACCAGCCAATTGGCAACGTGCAGCAGCCGCGGATCGTGCAGGTTCTCGACGCGATAACGCTCCAGCGCACCGAGGTAATCGGCGTATCCCAGCTCGCCGCGCAACTGCTCGAAGATCGCCAGATAGCGACCGCGCGCCGCCTTGCCGAACTCGCGCTGCATGTAACGGAACAGATCGTTCTGCAGGCGATCGTTGTCCAGCAGCGTGTTGTCCACGTCGAAGAGAAAGACCAGGTCGTCCCGCTTGCTTCGCGCCGAGAAGCGAGGCGGCGTTTTCGGCGAGGCTGCTTTACGCGCGCTCATTTATGCCTTGCTGGCCGCTTGCGTCTGCGTGTCCGTCGGCGCCGGCTTGGGATCGATCCACGGGCCGTCGTTATTGATCAGCTGAATTGCTTCATCCGGTCCCCACGTGCCCGGCTCGTAGTTGTACACCGGCGTTACGTTGTCGAGGATCGGCTGCACCACGCGCCACTGCGCCTCCACCAGGTCCTGGCGCGCGAACAGCTCGCTATTGCCGCGCATGGCATCGCCCAGCAGGCGCTGATACGGCGGCATGTCTTCGGCGGCGTGGCTCTTCAGCTTCAGCTCCACATCCTGCCCCGCCATTCGCTCGCCGGGAACCTTCACACGCACGCCCATCCCAATGCTGATGTCCGGGCTGACGCGCATGCGCATATGCGAGGAGCGCAGCGGCACCACTTCCTGAAAGGTCTCGCGCGGCGGACGCTTGAACTCCACCACCGCCTCCATGCAAGTCATCGGCATCACCTTGCCGGCGCGGATGTAGATCGGCACGCCCGCCCAGCGCCAGCTGTCGATGTAGAGCTTGATGGCGATGAAGGTCTCCACCGTCGACCCGGGCGCGACTCCGGGAACTTTCTTGTAGCCGTTGTACTGGCCGCGCACCACGTTCTTCGGCTTGAGCGGCACGATGGCCTTCAGCAGTGCGGCCTTGGAATCGCGCTCCGCCTCGTAGTGTTCGCCGGTCGGCGGGTCCATCGTCAAGTTGCCCAGCACTTGCAGCATGTGGTTCTGCACCACGTCACGCAGCGCCCCGGTCTCGTCGTAGAACTTGCCGCGATCACTGACCCCAAAGTCTTCCGCCATGGTGATCTGGATGCTGCGCACGTAATCGCGGTTCCAGATGGGCTCGAAGATAGGGTTGGCGAAGCGCGTGTACAGAATGTTCTGCACCGGCTCCTTGCCCAGGTAGTGATCGATGCGGTAGATGTTTTCCTCAGGAAAATACTTGTGCAGCGTGCGATTCAGCTCCTGTGCCGTCGGCAGGTTGTGGCCGAAAGGCTTCTCCACCACGACGCGGGCATTCTCCGCGCAACCTGATTTCGCCAGCCCCCCCGCGACCGTGCCGAAGAGGCTCGGCGGTACCGCGAGATAATGCAGCGGCGCCTTGGCGTCGCCCAGTTGCTTGCGCAGTTCGGTGAAGGTGGCCGCGTCGGCATAGTCGCCGTCGACATAGCGCAGCAGGCTGGACATCTTCTCGAAGGCCGCCTTGTCCACGCCGCCGTGGTTCTCCAGGCTGTCCTTGGCGCGGGCCTTCAGTTGGTCGAGGTTCCAGCCCGCCTTGGCGACGCCGATGATGGGGAGGTTGAATCCTTCATCCTTGATCAGGTCTTGCAGCGACGGGAAGATTTGCTTGTAAGCAAGATCGCCCGTCGCGCCGAAGAAGACAAAAGCATCCGACATTCCGTTTGACATTACGATGGTCCCCACTGTGCCGCCGGCTGAAGCCGGCTCAGGCAACAAACAAACGCTTATCGGCACGACTGAAGTCGTGCCCTGACACAAGGCGAAGCTAACAAATCGGTTCGTATCAGGGCATGTCTTTAGACGTGCCGTAAAGCCGCCAAGTTGAAATTGGGCTTTAGCCCCTGTCTTGCAGCGGCTAAAGCCATAACCACAAAATTAGCCTCGCTCGGCACGACTGAAGTCGTGCCCTGATACAAAGCAAAACCTAATATCGGATGCCACTACGAACTTTGTTCTACGTTCTGGCGAAAGCACCCAACCATCGTTTGCGTCACTTCGACTGCGCTATCGCCTGCTTCGCCGCGGAGACGACGTGCTCAACGGTGAAGCCGAAGTGCTCCATCACCACCTTCATCGGCGCCGACATGCCGAAGGTCTTCATGCCCAGCACGACTCCGGTGCGTCCGGCGTAACGCTCCCAGCCGATTGGCGAAGCTTCTTCAATAGTCACGCGCGCACCCACCGACGGCGGCAGCACGCTCTCGCGATACTTCTGGTCCTGCTCGTCGAAGAGCTTCCACGCCGGCATGCTGACCACGCGCGTCTTGATGCCCTCGGCGTTCAGCTTCTCCTGCGCCTGCACGCACAGCCCGACTTCGCTGCCGCAGCCAATGAGGATCACGTCCGGCTTGCCGTCGGCAGCGTCGGCCATCACGTATCCGCCCTTCGCCAACCCGCTGGCAGGGGCGAACTTCGTGCGATCGTAAATCGGCAGCGCCTGGCGGCTACAGATGATCTCGCAGGGATGATCTTTCATGGTCAGCGCGAAGCGATAGGCCTCGACCATCTCGTTGGCATCGGCCGGTCGCAGCACCACCATGCCGGGAATCGCGCGCAGCGACACCAACTGCTCGATCGGCTGATGCGTGGGACCGTCCTCGCCCAGGCTGATGGTGTCGTGCGTCCAGATGTGCAGCGCGGGAATCTCCATCAGCGACGAGAGACGAATGGAGCCGCGCGCGTAATCGGTGAAGATGAGGAAGCCGGAGCCGTACGCGCGCAGGCCGGTCAGCACCATGCCGTTTACGATGGCGCACATGCCGTGCTCGCGGATGCCGAAGTGGAAGTTGCGTCCCTTGTAGTCGCCCAGCTCGCTCTTGTGCTGGAAGTCGCCGGCAAATTCGAACTCCAGCCGCGTCTTGGTGCTGGGATAAAGGTCGGCAGCGCCGCCCAGCAGCCACGGGACTTTCTGTGCCACCGCGTTCAGCACCTTGCCCGAAGCGTCGCGCGTCGACATGCCGGTGGCGCTTGCGGCAAACGTCGGCAGCGCTTTCTCCCAGCCGGCCGGAAGATCGCGCTGGTTCATGCGCTCGATGTTGTCGGCCAGATCGGGATACTGCGCCTTGTAGCGCGCGAACATGGCGTCCCACGCGGTGCGCAGCTTCCCGCCGCGCGCGCCCATTCCATCGGCGAAGTGCTCGCGGACGCCGGCAGGAACCACGAACGACTCATCCGGCGAGAAGCCGAAGAACTCTTTCGTCAGGCGAACTTCTTCGGGGCCGAGCGGCTCGCCGTGCGCCGCCGAGGTGTCCTGCTTGTGCGGCGCGCCGTAGCCGATGTGGCTGTGCACGATGATCATCGTCGGCCGGTCTTTGGTGTCGTGGAAACGGTGGAGGGCGCGATCCACCAGCGCGATGTCGTTGGGATCGCTGACCCGCACTACCTCCCATCCATAGCCCATGAAACGCGTGGCCACGTCTTCGGTGAACGCAAGGTCGGTGTGGCCCTCAATCGTCACGTGATTGCAGTCGTAAATCCAGCACAGGTTCGCCAGCTTCAGATGACCGGCCAGCGACGCCGCTTCGCTTGAGATACCCTCCATCAGGCAACCATCGCCGCAGAGCGCATACACATTGAAGTTGAACAGCTCGTAGTCGGGCCGGTTATAGGTTGCGGCCAGCCATGCGCCGGCGATCGCCATGCCCACGCTGTTGGAAACGCCCTGGCCGAGCGGGCCGGTCGTCGCTTCCACGCCCGTAGTCCAGCCGTACTCCGGATGACCGGGACAGCGGCTGCCGGCCTGGCGAAAGGTCTTCAGATCGTCGAGCGTGACCGACTCGCGGTCCTGCTTCTCGTAGCTGGCGTTGTCGGCTTTGATCCCGGCGAGATGAATCAGCGCGTAGAGCAGCATCGACGCGTGCCCGGCGGAGAGCACGAAGCGATCGCGATTAGGCCACCAGGGATGACTGGGATCGTAGCGAAGCGCGTGCTGCCACACCGCATAAGCGGTGGGGGCAGCGCCAAGCGGCGTGCCGGGATGGCCCGAGTTGGCCTTCTGCACGCCATCGATAGCCAGGGTGCGAATGGTGTTGATGGCCAGTTGATCGAGCTGGCTGGCGGAAGTTTCACGTGCCTGTTGTGGAATCATTGCCCCCAACCTCGTTCCGTAACTCTCAGCGCAATTGGTCGTTCCGCGTTTTTTCTAGCCGGCGTAACAGCAGCGACGAGTCTTCCGTACGTGTGTTTCGGGAGAGATCCTTTGAGCGGTACAAGTCGACCCAGAAGGAAGTGGGGAAGATTCTACCCCAAACCGGATAGGAAGGAAAATGGCCGGTTGGGACTAGAGTGCAGGATGGTGGCAGCTACTCGGGAATCGCAACCGGCTGGCCCCGCTCCACTCGCTGCACAAAGGCAATCGCCTGGCGCTCGGCCCAGCGGCCATCATAGCCATTCGGCGCAGCCAGGAACGCGCAATGTCCGCCGCGTTCGGTCTCCAGGTAGGTGATGTGCGGATTGCCCAGCAGCTTCTCCCGTGTATTCGGCAGCACGCGTATGAAAGGATCATCCAGCGCGTGGATGATAAGAGTAGGAACAGCGATGCGGTCGACGACGCGAGCCGCCGCGGCGCGCGTGTAATAGTCCTCGGCATCGCGAAACTCCGAATAGCGCGCGGTGATCAGATTGTCGAAATCGCGCATACTACGCATGCCCCGCAGATAGCGCACATCGTAGCGCTCGGGATAAAGCGCCGCCTTGCGCAACATGCGGCGGCGCAGCGCCAAAAGAAATTTCCACTCGTACAGCCGATTGACGCGGTTGTGCAGCGCGTCGGAGGAGGGCGCAAGGTCCATCGCCGGCGAGACGCCGACTCCCGCTTGGATCTGGGGCGGCGCCTCCGCTGCCCATTCGCCCAGCAGCTTCAGCACCAGGTTCCCGCCCATGGAGTATCCCACCAAAGTCAGCTTCTGCAGCCCATCTTCGGCGATCAGCGTCTTCGCAATCTCGCCTACATCGCCCGACATGCTGGAGTTGTACAGCGTCGGTCCCAGATGCTCGGTGTCGCCGCAATTGCGCATGTTCATGCGCACAACGTTCATCCCGGCAGCCCACGCCTTGCTTCCCGTGCCGATCACATATTGCGACTCGCTCGAACCCTCCAGGCCGTGCACGATGATCAGTGTCATCGCGATGTCGCGCACGGGCTGCCAATGGCAGTGGCACAGCACGCGCACGTCAGGCTCGACGTTGAACAGGCGCTCCTCCGGCGGCGGCAGCAGGTTGCGACGCGGCAGAAAGTTGCCCACGATGGTCTGCGCGTGTCCGCTGAGCAACGGCCGCCGCGGGCGGAAGGGCTCGCCGAAGCGATCGGGCTTCGGCGGCGGATCCGAAGGCAAAGGTTTGGCATCGGCTGCGATGGAGGAAGCTCCTGACACTATAATAATGTTTCGGTGAACATGGATTGGTAAAGCTCGGCTTTTCAGTTTCTGTGTGAGAGCGAATACTTGAGCTTGGCAGTGAACTGCGAGAGGCAGGAATGAGCGCCGTAGGCGCGCGAGAGAGTTTAGCCCAGCGCTTCAGCGCTGGGTGCGCTGTAATTGATGTCGAGCCCCTTCAGGGGCGAAAATGATTCCAATCCGGAGTGAGTAATGCCGATCTTCGAATACCTTTGCGAATCCTGCGGACACCGCTTCGAGGCCATCCTTTTCGGCCAGCAGACACCGGAATGTCCCAAGTGCCACGCCGCCAAGCTGGAGCAGCAGCTCTCGACCTTCGCCGTGAGCAGAGGCGGCGGCAGCGCTTCAGCCGACATGGGTTGCGGACAGGCTAACTGCTGCCGCATGAATGGCGGCTGCGACATGAACTAGCCGCCGGGGAACCACAGCCTACTTTCCGTACCGCTTGCCAGCCGCGCCGATCGACGGCCCGGCCTTGGCGAGATCCTGCGGATTCATCACCGGTCGAAACGTGACACGTGCGTTGAACGCCAGAAACCAGGGCTCGGCCGCTGCCGGAATCTCCGACGGATCCTTCATGTCGAAGACGATGGAGGCCGACCTGCACCCGTCATCATCACCGAAGAAATAAGCCGCTTCCGGTTTGAGATCGGAGACGATCTGCTCGACCGTGGATCCCAAAGTCCCCGCCTTGGCCGCGGCGTTTCCCGCCTCGGCAGGGATTGATACTCGCATCAACATCCGCATAGGGTTCTCCTCCGCTGGAGTATGGGTAGAAATAACTCCGATCGATGTCCCCGGGCCGTTTTGAAAATCGCGCCGTCGCTGCTAGCTCAGCAGCACATCGGGGTTCTTGCGCGCGACGTGCAGCAGCTTCAGCGTGGCCTGGCGCGGCTCGCGAATACCTTGCTCCCAACTCTCCACCGCATTCGAGCTGACGTTCAACAGCCGGGCAAAGAGTGTCTGGCTGGCGTTCAGATTCTCGCGCAGAGCGCGAATGTCGGCCGGCTTCATCGGCTTCGGCCGGGGCGGGATCTCCACCGAGCGCAGGTCGAGCTTCACGCTCTTCTTTTCGGACGCGGCTTCCACCTGCTCGTCCTTGCGCTTGTCTTTCTTCTTGTCTTTCTTGTTCTTCTTGCTCATTCCGGCTCCGCTCCTCAAACTGGATGTCCCACAGTGTAGGATTGGCGCCCGCATCCGTAAATAGCCTTTAAGGGCCGAAAATGCGGGCCACTTTTACCCCACCGGATACACCACCGGCCGTTGCTTTTCGCCGATTTTCAAGTGCGCCCAGGGCAGCTCATGGTCGTGGGTAAACACCACCAGCCACTTCTCGGGAATGGCTTCCTGGTAGAAGCGGTGCTTGTTGGCGATGGTCTCCAGCGGATAGAGATCGAAGCCCAGCACCCACGTGGGATCCAGGTGCTTGGCATCGGAAACCAGATCACTGGGATAGGCGGCAACCTTGCCGCCGCTGCGCAGGATCACCGCTTGCAGGTCGCGCGTGTGGCCGGGATAGACCTTCACCGAAATTCCCGGCACGATCTCGGCGTCGCCCTTCAGCAGCTTCATCTGCCCGCTCTCTACCAGCGGATCGTAGTTGTCGGTCATGTAGCTGACGCGGTCGCGCTCGTGCTGCTCGTGCGCATGTTGCAGCTCGCCCGCCTGCACGTAGTAGGTGGCGCGCGGAAACGTCGCTACCGGCTTGCCATGCCGGTAGTGCGTGTTCCAGCCGCAGTGATCGAAGTGCAGGTGGGTGTTGATGACGATGTCGATCTCGTCGGGCGCGACGCCGGCCTCGTCGAAGCTCTTCATCAGCAGCGCTTGGTTGCGATAAATTGCCTGGCTCTTCTCGCTGAGCTTGTCGCCGATCCCGGTCTCGATCAGGACGTTGTGCGTGCCGGTGCGCACCAGCAGCGAATTCAGCGCCAGCGGAATGGTGTTGCGCTCGTCCGGCGCGATGCGCTTCTCCCACATCACTTTGGGGATGACGCCGAACATGGTGCCGCCGTCCATGTAGTAGTTGCCGTCGGAAAGAATCGTCAGCTCGAAGTCGCCCAGCGTCGTTCGATGCACAGTTGGTCTCCTCAAGAGCGATGTTTCCGATCATACTGAATCGAGGATGTGGAGGTGAACGATGCTGAAGCAGATGATGAGCGTGCTGGCCCTGAGCACGGCGATGCTGGCGCAGAGTTCGAGTCAGACGCAGACGCAAGCTGCGCCTCTGCCGCAAACGCCGCGGGCGACGCAGCAGCCCAGCGCTCAGGAAGGCGACGAACTCGCGCAGATGCGCGACGACCTCAACCGGCTGGAAAGCCTGAACCTGAACATGAGCAGCGAGATCGAGTTTCTGCGCGATCAGAATCTACAGATCCTGCTGCGCACCAATTCGCAGATGTGGACCGTCATCATCCGCGACCTCCGCCGGCAGATCGATCGCGCCCAGCAGCGGCGGGAAGAACCGCCGCCGCCTCCAGGGAGATAGGCAGCGTTGCAAGCCATCTTACAAATCGATGTGTATCAGAGCCGCCTTCAGTGGTGCCGCTCCGGCCTGCGCAACCACACTGCGGAGACAGCAGATCGGTCAAGCTCGAAGTAGCGCAGAGGTCAGGCAGAAACGCGCTGCGAGTGATGGTGCGCTCGCCTGCTTCCATGTTTGCTCGCCATCTTTACGTGACTGGCCTGCGAATGGTGATGCTGCGCGACCGCTTTCGAGCTGTGCGCGTGCGCGCTGCTGACGTTCATCTCCGCCTGGTCGAAGTGGTCGGGGGCAACTTCCTGCTGAGCCAAGGCACGGGCTGGGAACAAGGACACACCACTGACCGCAATCAGCAGCGCCAACAATCGGATCGTCTTCATACTTCCTCCTTCGACGCGTGGCTGACCTTTGTATAGGCATTCGCGATTCCAAACCTCCGTGATGCGAAGAAAATTTCCGGCGTTTCCGCAACACACTGCTGGCCTGAAGGTTGGATCGATCCGGCTGAGGGAAGATCGAGCGTGAACTTTCGTCTGGCGCAAAGGCGCATGGCGAAGGCTATCTGGAAGGGATCACGCCTATCCGGAGAGATAGCCCGAAGCGCGGAACCGACATTTTGCGTTGCTGCAAGGCACAAGCCGGCACACGATAAATTCCGAGGATTCCGACAGATACGCCGTATTAGGCAAGAACCTACCGACGTAATGTAAAATACACTTGATATATAGTTTGCTATACATTACTTTGTGTCAATCGGACATTACGTTCGAGAGGAGGATTGACCATGGACTTGTCTTATCAGGAAAAGAGCATTCTGGGTTCGCTGCTGGCGGTGACCGTTGTCTACGGGCTTTACTTCGCCGGCGTTCTACGTGACATGGGCCGGCCCGACTTCGACGGCGCAAGCTTTCCACTTGGCCGGCTGGTGGGTGCGGTAGTGGCTATCGTGATCATCGAGATCGTGTATCACATCATCCTGGCCGTGGAGTCGAAGCCCGAGCCGCGCGACGAACGCGACATTCTGATCAGCGGCAAAGCTTATCGCAACGCTTATTTTGCATTAGCCACGGGAGCCTTCCTGGTGATGACTGGTGTCGTCTTGTCGTTGCGCCCGTTCCTCACCGCAAATCTCGTGTTGCTTTTCATGGTGGTCGCTGAGCTGGTGAAGTTTCTCACTCAGTTGTTCTACTACCGGAGAGGTTTCTGAGATGGGCAACATTCGCAACAACATTCGCAAGCTGCGCTTCAACCGCTCGGAGATGACGCAGCAGGAGCTGGCGGAGAAAGTGGGTGTCACGCGCCAGACGGTCATTGCCATCGAAGGCGACAAGTATTCGCCGTCGCTGGAGGTCGCCTTCCGCATCGCGCGCGCCTTCGGAGTTCCGCTGGAAGAGGTGTTCCAGTACGAAGCAGCTTCCAACGGGAGCGGCCGTGCGTGATCGCGTGAAATTTCCACTCGCGCCGTGCTGGCGTTATGTGGACGGCCGCAAGCGACCTGCGAGGTGACCGCCTGCCTCGATGTGGACCGGTTTGTAACTCAGGCGAATGTACAGTGGAAGGCCTGGCGGATCCGGAAATCCGCTGGGCGCCTGGCGCGAACTGCCGCGGCTGCTATAATCAACCTGCTCGCAAGAGCAGCCCGCCCGTAGCCGGAGAGGTGGCCGAGTGGCTGAAGGCGGCGGTTTGCTAAACCGTTATACGGTCAAAAGCTGTATCGGGGGTTCGAATCCCCCCCTCTCCGCCAGCTAGTCTTTGATGTAAGAGAAGTTACTAGATAAACCCAAAAAAAGCTCGTATTTGGCCGGGATTTGTGCAGTTTCCCGATGCTAACCTGTAGCAGAGAAATGCGATTTTTGTTTATCAGGCAGTAAATAAGCAATAATTCTCTGATGGCAAAAATGCGAGTACAGGTTCGCTCGCTAACCTGCACTGGAGAGTTCGCTCATGCGACTGCCTGCCCAAACGAGCAGCCAGCGAACCATTGACCTGCTCCCCAGAAATTAGCCCATTGAAAATGTGACTTCTCCATTTACGATGGCCCGCCAGGGCCAGAGGAGGAGTCGTGAGAAAGAGTCGATTCAGCGAAGAGCAGATCATCGC
>Ga0335081_10004137_pt1 | contig 22887 bp, 26 predicted proteins | sample Lox_Sample_35_FD_206713 | JGI IMG/M metagenome (GOLD analysis project Ga0335081, IMG submission 206713) | Soil microbial communities from Loxahatchee National Wildlife Refuge, Florida, United States - Lox_Sample_3.5 | ecosystem: Environmental > Terrestrial > Soil > Wetlands | place: USA...
TCCCTGAGCAGGGCGGTGACCTCGGCGCGGCCGGGCCGGCGGGGCCGCACGGCCGCCCGCCGGGAGGCGGCGCCGTACCACGCGGCCGCCGCGGCCTGGGCGATGACGGTGCCCCAGGCCGAGCCGAGCAGACCCAGGCGCAGGCCGTACACCAGCAGGATCTCGAGCGCCACATTCAGCACGTTGGCGCTGACCGCGATGCGCAACGGCGTACGCGCGTTCGCCAGCCCGACCAGGTGACCGTTCCCGGCGTAGGACAGGTACAGGAACGGCACCCCCACCGCGGACGCCCGCAGATAGCCGACCGAGCCGGCCAGCACCTCCTGGCGGGCGCCGAGCAGTTCCGCGACCCAGGGCGACGCCACGGCCACGGCCACCGCGATCACGACCCCGCCGGCCGCCGCCACCAGGTAGGCCGCGCCGGCCGAGCGTCCCGCGCGGCCTGGGGCCCTCGCCGCCGCCAGGCCGGCCACCGCCGAGGTCGTCGCGGTGGTCAGGAAGATGGCAACCCAGGCGGTCATCGTCAGCGCGGTGGTCGCGATGGCCAGCGCGCCCAACTGCGTCCGCCCCAGGTGCCCGACGATGGCGGTGTCGGCCAGGCTGTAGGCGGGCTCGGCGGCGATCGACCCGAGCGCGGGCAGCGCGAGCGCCGCGATGCGCCGGTCGAGTTCCAGGTCGGGCCGGGTACGCAGCACGGCCCGCCTTTCGCCGCACGGTCAGGGTCGCTCTTGGAGATTATCCAGCGGCCCCTGCCGTGCCGCAGGGCCGGGCGGCGCGGCTCAGCTGGCGTGCTGGCTCTCGCTGATCTGGGCGACGAAGTTCCTGACGGCGGGGAAGGCGAGGTCTGGGCGGTCACGGAAGATGGTGTGACGCGCTCCGGGAATTCGCAGCAGGCGGGAAGTATCGGCCGGCAGCTGGCTGGCTAGTTCCTCGACCACGGACAGCGGGCAGACCGGGTCGTCCTCGCCGGCGAGGACCAGGATCGGGCACCGGACCGCGCCGGTCGTGTTGGCCAGGATGACGCCGCCGGGGTGACCGGCCAGCGGCTCTAGCGCGGACTTCACCGTCATGTGGTCCAGGCCGGGACCGCCGTGGACGGCCACCAGGACCGGGCGTTCCACCGTGGTGTCTCCCTGCGGGATGACTGACGGGCCGGATACGTCGAACCACAGGGACACATCACCGAGGCTGATGCGCATGCGACCTCCGGGACGGCTGCGAGCGGGCAGGCAGTTCCGGCCGGACCGCTGCTGGGCTTGGTCAGGGGCCACGGTAGTCTCCGGGACGCCGCCGGCGCACCGTTCGCGGCGATGACGGCAGGCGCCAGGTGCGTGCGCCGGGGCAGACGGCAGGCTCGTTCGGCCGCCTGCCCCGGCTGATGACCACCCGGGTCAGTCGTCGTCGATCTTGGCTCCCTTGGCGTCCACCACGTACCAGTCGGCGCCGAACGCCTTGGTCCCCTGCCCCTTGGCCATCCCGGAGCCGGTGTCGGCGGCGAAGTAGTACAGCGGGTGGCCATTGTAGGTGAGCTGCTCGGTGCCGTCGGCGCGCTTGGTCGTGCCGAGCAGCGACTGGCTGACACCGCCGCCCGCCATCGGCATGGCGCTCGCGGTGGCCGGCGGCCACGCCGAGGCGCACGCGCCGGTGCAGGTGGACGTGCTGCTCTTGTCCGCTTCGAACAGGTACAGCGTGCGGCCCTGCCCGTCGGCCAGGAACTTGCCGTCTATCCCGGAGGCGGACTGCAGGTCGATCGTTGTGGCGGCCGTGCTCGACGACGCGGCGGCCGGGCTGCTCGGCTGGGCAGTGGCCGACGACGCGGCCGGTGCGGCGGTGATGCCGTTCGAGCTCAGGCTGCTCGAGCAGGCGGTCGCGGCCAGGGTGATCCCGGCCGCGATGACGGCAGCGGAAAGAAGGTTCCTCATTCGGATGCTCCCTTGTGGTAACGCGCGTCCGGAGCACCATTCCCCGTCGGCCCCGGATGCGTCTGGTCCCTATCCGGGACCACGTGCGCTGCGCCGGTCCGGTTCAGCGGGATATCGTCGGAACGACAACGACCCGGGAGGTCATGATGGCGGTCATCGTGGTCACGCGGCTGCGGCTGAAGGACCCGGCGCTCCTCGACGATTTCTTCACCGACGCGCTGGCCGCGATCGAGCAGGCGCAGAAGTCGGACGGCAACCTCGGGGTGGACGCGCTGGCCGACGCGAACAACGCGTGGTGGAGCGTGACCTCCTGGCAGGAACGGCGGCTGATGCACTCCTACGTGCGCACCGAGCCGCACCGGACCATCCAGTCGCACCTGGATCGCTACTGCGACGAGGCGACGTTCGTGGACTGGGAACAGGACAGCGCGGACCTGCCGGACTGGCCGACGAACTGGCGTCACCTGGTCGCCGACGGCCAGGCCGCCGAGCTCTCCCAGCCGTCAGCCGCCCATCAGACCCGCGAATTCCCGGCCCCGGTGGTGGCACCGCCCGCTGGGTAGGCCGGCTTGCGCGGGATCCAGCGCGGGACGGCGCGCCGGTACTCCAGGTAGGCGGGGCCGAAGCGGCGGGCCAGCGTCCGTTCCTCGTAGCCGGTGACGAACAGGTGGAAGCACGCCGCCATGGCGGCCGCGTAGGCGAGCAGCCGCGGCGAGGTGAACAGCCACGCCTCCCCCAGCACGACCAGGAGCGCCGCGAGGTAGATGGGGTTGCGCACCCAGCGGTAGGGCCCGCGCGCGACCACGCGGCGCGGCGCGTCCCACGGGCCCGGGGTGCCGCCGCCCACCGTGGCGAAGTTCCAGGCGCACCAGAAGTAGAGCGCCGCCCCGGCCGCGATGACCGGGACCGCCTCCCACGCGGCCGGTGCCGGGATGCCGTGGCCGTGGGTCAGCAGCCGCCAGGGCAGCCAGACGCCGCCCAGCCCCGGCACCACCACGGTGAACACGACGTTGCGGACGACCAGGCCCAGCGTGCGGGTCATCGTTGCCCCCTGTTGATATGTAGCGTTACTACTTATAAGGATCACGGTAGCCGGCCGATTGCCTGGCCGGAAGGCCTAACGTAGTATTGCTACATATGAGGGCCGAGGAGCTGAAGGGTCACCTGGACGCGGTGCTGCTGGCCGCCCTCGAGGGCGGGCCGCGGCACGGGTACGCGGTGATCGAGGCCCTGCGGCAGAGCACGGACGGCCGGCTGGACCTGCCGACCGGGACGATCTACCCGGCGCTGCGGCGGCTGGAGCAGGCCGGCCTGATCGCGGGAACGTGGTCGGTGGTCGGCGGCCGGCGGCGGCGCGAGTACCGGCTGACCCCGGCCGGCATCCGGGCGCTGTCCGGCCGGCGGGCGGCCTGGCATGACTTCTCGGCTATCGTGAGCGCCGCCCTGGAGAGCGCCAGCCTGGTGAACGCCACTCTAGAGAACGCAGCCCTGGAGGACACGGCATGCCCGAGTCCGAACCCGGCCTGATCAGCGGGTACCTGGAGATCCTGGCCGCTCAGCTGCCGGGCCCGATCGTCGAGGAACTGGCCGACGGCCTGACCGAGACGTACCGGTCCTACCGATCCCGCGGCCTTGGTGCTGACGCGGCGGCTGATGCGGCGGTGGAGGAGTTCGGCCCGGCGGAAGAGATCCTGGCCGGCTTCGCGCGGGTGAACCCGGCCCGGCGGGCCGCCCGCCGGCTGCTCGGGCTGGGGCCGGTGGTGGGCGGCTGCTGGGTGGCGGCGCTGGTGACCAGCCGGGTCTGGCCGGGGCCCGCGCCGGCCCGGGTGGTGCTGGGCCTCTTGCTGGTTGCCTGCATCGGGTCGCTCCTGGTGGCGGCACTGGGGCGCCGGTACCGTGTTGCCGTCTACTCCGGGATGGCCGGGTGCGCCGGGTTCGCGGTGCTGGACGCGTCGCTGATCGTCGGCACGCTGCTGGTCGCCGGGCGGGCGAGCTGGGTGACGGCGCTGGCGATAGCGGTCAGCTCCGGCCGGATCGCGCTGTGCGCGCGGGCCGCCGTGGCGTCTCAGCAGAACACGTAGCCCTGGCTCTTGCCCTGGTACGTGCACCGGTCGAGCAGGCGGCCGCTGGCGTCCCTGAGGGTGGCGGTGTCGCCCGTGTTGTTCCACACGTACCAGGACTTGCCCCAGTAGCGGTCTGTCTGGGTGTTCGTGCCCTTGCCGGTGTGGATCTTCACGTAGCCGTGCGGCTTGATCTTGTAGGTGCCGAACGTGTAAACGTGATGCTTCGGGTCGCGCAGCGTCCACCCGGTCATGGTGATCGCCGAACCCGATGTGTTGTGCAGCTGCACCCATTCGTGATTCAGGCTCGCATTTCCGCCCCGGTCCGACCCGGGCGAGTTATACCAGATTTCGCCGATCTGCATCCGGGCGGCCGCCTGAGCCGGCGTCGCGACGGTAAGAACCACTCCGGCCAGGACAATTCCGAGAAATAGCAGCCTGCGCATTTGTACCCCCACCATTGACGCTTTCGTGGTAGCCCGATACGTATCGGGCCGGGACCAGACAAGGGTACGGTGTGCACGCTAATGCTCGGTGCGGGTTGTTATCCGGAACCGCGTGTTGCTGGGCCCCTTTCCGCTCAAAGATGTCACCCCTCGGTTAGTTTGCGCATTATGTCTGAGATGTTCGTTTTGACGTGAGATGCGGCGGGATGGAACGCGACGAGACCCCGGATCCAGTGCGTTCCGACGGTTTTATCGCGTTCTGCAGGCGTCCTGCCGCCGGGTGTGGCGCTAGGCGCGGACTTCGTGCCAGTAGCCGCCGTTGAGGTCGAGCTTGTTGCCGCGGGCCTGGCCCGGGGCGTTGTCGCCGATGTAGGTGTACAGCGGGTGGCCGTCGTAGGTCGCCTGCGTGGCACCCCCGGGCCGCTTGATCGTGCCGAGCTTGCCGGTCGTCACGCCCGGCCCGGCCGCGGGGGTGCCGGTGACGGGCGGCCAGTAGGCGGCACAGGACCCGGTGCACCTGGAGGTGGCCGCGCTGTCGGGTGCGAACCAGTACAGCGTGAAGCCATTGGCGCTGGTCAGGACCGTGACGCCGCTGATCGTGGCCGTCTTCAGGGTGACTCCGGCACCCTCGGCGCTCGCGGGCTCCCCGCCCCCGCCGGTGCTGGCCAGCGCGATGCCGAACAAGACCAGGGCGGCGACCGAGACGGCGCCGACCGCGCCGACCACCAGCGAGACCGCGGCCCGCATCCCGGCCAGCACCCGGGGTCTCGGCCGGGCCGGCGCGGCAGCCTGCCACCCGCCGGCGATCGCCACCGCCAGCGCCAGCGTCGCGAAGGCGGCCACCTCGATCAGGCCGGCGGCGATCCCCGCCCTCGTCCGGATCTCCTTGTATCCGAACAACCCGATCCAGACCGCCAGCAGGTAGCAGCCCAGGGTGGACAGCGCGAACGCGGCACCCGCGACGGCAACCACCCTGCTGTGCGTGACAAGCGCGCCGATGGCGAGGACGAACGCGACCACGAACTGCACCAGGAACAGCCAGCCGATGGTGGGGATCGACCGGTATCCGGTCAGGTACAGGTCCAGGTGAATGCCCGCGGACACGACGAGCAGTAGCGCTCCCGCAACCCGCAGCCACGGCTGCCGCCAGTCGCCCAGCTTGATCTTACGGTGCCTGCCCACGGCCTTACGCCGTAACGGGAACACACCGGCTCCCGGCGGCAGCACGGCGTGCCAAGCGGACGCGGCGGTAGCCCTCGAACTGATCATGGCCGCTCAGCGCCCTTCGTTCCCGGCATGTCCGTGGTCGCTTTGTCCGACATTACCGAAAGAGGTGGTGATGCGCCCCCCGTCCTGGCGTCTATCCGGCCGGAGGAGGGCCAGAATCGAGCTGGTGGAGATCGTGTCGTTTCCCGAGGCTGCCACCCCGGGCGGGCTGCGGGCGCAGGTGCTGACGTTGCAGCGGCAGGCATGGCCGGGCGCGGCGCCCGGGCATGACCCTGCGCTCCGGCCGGTGTCGATGCTGCTGGTGGACGAGGGGGTGGTGCTGGCGGCGCTGGACATCTTGTTCAAGCAGATCGCGCACGCCGACCGCCACTGGGGCGTTGCCAGGCTGAGCACGGTGGTGACCGGACGGGAGGTTCGGGGTCGCGGATACGGAACGGGCCTGGTGACGGCGGCCCGGGACCGGATAATGCTCACCCCGGGCCTGGACCTGGGCATGTTCACCTGCGCTCGGCCGCTGCAGGCGTTTTATCAGAGCGCAGGCTGGCAGCTTCTGAAGGGTACGGTGCTCGTCGGAGGGACGCCGGACGCCCCGTTTCCCAGCGATCAACCGGGCCTCGACACGGTCACCCATGCGCGACTTCTTCTCGCCCACGGCCAGGCAGGAACGGGGCTTGTTTTACGACGCCCGCATCGGCCTTTACCCGGCGAGATCGACAAGCTGTGGTAGCTAGCGGGCGGAGATCGGTCAGGCTGATTGGTGCCAGCGGCGCAGGTCGGCCCAGAGGCGGCCAAGGTCGACGTGGCCGCGGCGGAGGATCCGGACCGATTCGCTGGAGGCATCGGCGAGCAGGCCCCAGAGCAGGTCTTCGCGGGCGATCTGGGTGCGGTGGCCGCGGCGGCTGGCCCACCGGGCCACCTCGATCGCCTTCCGGGCCGCCTTCGTTGAGCGTGATCTCGGCCGCCGGGCCGGTGAGGGTGACGCACAGCGGGCGGACGCGGGAGCGGTGGAGCCGCCACCGGGCCGGATCGTCCCGGCGGGCGGGCGTGGCACCGAGGGCGCGGCGGCGCACCTCGTCGAGGTCGATGCCGAGGGCGGCCAGCAGGTCGCCGTCGTGCCGTCGTGGCGTCTGGGCCCCGAGCTGGTCGCGGACCATGGCGGCGGTGACGCCGAGGTCCACCGGGCTGGTGAGAGGCTGGCTTTCGGCGAGCGCCAGGAGGAAGTAACCGTCGCTCAGCCCGCGCGTGCCACCCTCGCTGGCCAGCAGGCCGGCCCGGATGACGGTCTGGCGGGCGGGCGGCGCAAACGTGGTGAGCATCGTCATCCGAGCCGCCTCGCGTGCTTCTTGTGTACGGACTGGCGGCGCACGCCGAGCGCGGAGGCGATCGCCTGCCAGGTCCAGCCCTGGGCACGGGCGTTGCTCACATGTAGGGCCTCCAGTTCTTCGGTGAGCCTGCGCAAGGCGGCGACCGCCGCCAGGCCCGTGGCGGGATCGCCGCTGTCCACGGCGACCGCCAGTTCTGTCATCGAGGTCATGCTGTCAGCTTAGACTGACATACCTTAAAGTGTCACCCTGGGCTGACACGACAGCGCGTGTGCCATGATCATGAAGGATCTGGTACTGGTAGCCGTACCAGATGCTTCGGGATCATGGGAGGGCCCGCCCGGCGGGAGCCGGGTGAGGCTGGGTTCCCGGGAGCCTGCGCTGGGGTGGTAGGGAGGGGGTGTGACATCGTGATGGGGCTCGGGGAGGAGGAGATTGCCGTTGGCATCGGCTGACTCGGATCCTCACGGCTCGCCGGCCGGACCGGCAGGTACCGATCGGGGCGAGGCCGTGCTGGTCAGGGCGGTGGCGGCCTACCGGGCTGCCCTGGGATCACGTCTGGTCGGTGGTTATGCGCTCGGCAGCCTCGCGCACGGAGGTTTCAGCCCGCTGGTGAGCGACGTTGATCTCGGGCTCATCCTGGAAGACCCGGTCCGGGTGACCGACCGGCTGACCATCCGCACCGCGGCCCGCTCGGTGAGAGCCGGAGGTTCGGCGCTCGACCAACGGCTCTCGGTGTTCTGGGGAACACCCGCGACCCTGCAGGGCCAGCGCCGCGGCGGCCGATTCCCTCCGCTAGACCGGCTGGACCTGCTTGAATACGGTCGGCTGCTCACCGGAACGGACGCGCGTTCCGCCGTGGCTCGCCCCGACCGCACCGAACTGCTGGTGGCCGGCGCCGAGTTCGCGCTTGGCTACCTGGGCAGGACCACCGAGATCCGCACGCCGTCGCGGCTGGTCTCCGCAGGGCCCCGGCGGGTGACCAAGATCGTGCTCTTCCCGGTCCGCTTCCTATTCACCGCGCAGACCGGCCAGGTGGGCACCAACACCCTCGCGGCCCGGCACTACCTGGCCCGCCCGGACGCACCTGCCACCTCGCTGGTGGCCGCGGCGCTGGCCTGGCGGCTCGAACCGCCGGCCGACGGCGAGGCGGCCGCGCTGCTGGGCCGGGAGCTGGTCCCGCTGTATGTCCACTACATCGACGATCACATCGCGCGCCTGCGTGCCGTTGGTCACCGCCGGCTGGCCGACCGCTTCCATCGCTGGCGGACCCGTCTGCTGGCCTGAGCCGTCATCCCACCGGGCCGACCCCGGCGACCGCCGCGCCGGAGGCGGTGCGGCGGTGCGCTCGTCGGTCGACTGTCGCAACACAGTTCACGTCAGCCTCACGGGCCCGGGAGACGGCGGGTCAGCGACGGCGCTGCCTGCGCAGATTTATCGTCTAACGATCAGAATTGTTCGTATCCAGGCGAAACATGTCGGTTACACTCGTTGCGGCCATGGGGGGTCATCTGGTCGTTCTCCTCCTCAAGCGGAAGGTCGGTGGTTGGACCCTGCCCGTGACCGCTCAACCAGCAGTTCTCAGCTGACTAGACGCCGGCTCGGTCCCCGGTACGCGCCCCCTGGGCGCTGGAACTGAGTTCCAGGACGTCGGAGATGAGATTCAGATGAGCGTCGTCGCCTTGTTTACCTGGATGGTCACCATTCTGGCTGGCCTCATTCTCCTTATTATCTGGATCATCGAGTACGACAGCGAGTTCCAGACCGCGACCGCGACTCGCCTGCCCGTCCCGGTGATATCCGCTCACGCCCTACTCGGACTGGGTGGCCTGATGCTGTGGATCGGCTACCTTCTGCTCAACCAGAAGCGGCTGGCCTGGGCCACGGTCGCCGCCCTGGGCACCGTCGCCGTCCTGGGCCTGATCATGGCGGCACGCTGGGTCCGCGTGTACCGGACCGTCGGCAACCCCGGTCCGTCGCTCACCAGGGACGCGATTGTCCCTCCGGAACGGAACTTCCCGGTGACGGTCGTCGTCCTGCACGGCATCCTCGCCGTCACCACCCTCGTCCTGGTGCTGTTCACCACGATCGGCAACGTCCGGAGCTGACCAGCCCCGAGGCCGCCTGGTTACAGCCAGGACGACCTCGGAGGCTACGCCGGGGCGAGATCACAGCTCGTTCGGATTAATGGTCGCCGCGATCGCGCGGTACCCGGCATCGTTGGGGTGGAGGAAGTCGCCGGAGTTGTAGGCCGGGTTGAGTTCCTCCGGGTCGGCGGGGTCGGCGACCGCCTTGGCGAAGTCGGCCACCGCGTCGAACTCACCGGAGGTGCGGATCCAGTGGTTCACCTGGTCCCGTATCGCCTCCGCCCGCAGGAAACCGGCCGGCGACATGTACGGCGCCTTGAACGGGAGGATGGTGGCACCGATGATCCGAACGCCCCGGGCGTGTGCCGCCCTGATCAGCGTCTGGTACCCGGTGATGAGCTGGTCCGCGGTGACTCGCGGGGTCTGGCCGCAGCTGCCGGGGATTGGTTCGCTGTCCCAGATGTCGTTTTCACCTTCACCGAAGATGACCGTACGGACTCCGGGCTGGCCGAGAGCGTCGCGCCGGAACCGGGTGATGCCCTTCTCGCCGAAGCACGCCAGCCCGTTGAGCAGCGTGTTACCGCTGATCCCGCTGTTGGCCACGGCCAGCGGGCGGCGGGCGAGGGCCAGCCGTCCGGCCAGGGCGTCCGAGTACCTGTCGTTGCCGCCGACCGTGGAGTTGTGGCCATTCGTGATGGAGTCGCCGAAGGTCACGACCGTATTCCTGGTGCGGCCGCCGGTCACGTCCACGCCGGTCAGATAGTAGAAGGAATGGCTTGCCTGCTTCGCGAACGCCGCCGCACCGCCGTCGGAGCGGTGGTCACCGGCGGCGCGGTAACTGACGGTCAGGCCGTCCTCGTGGAAGGTCGACGGGCCGGTCGAGCCGGCGAAGAAGAGGGTGACCGTCAGCGACTCCAGCGCCGAGACCGGCAACGCCGCCGGGTCGGATGCGGCGACCCGGCCGGCCGGGATCGTCGCGGAGCGCGCCCCGTGGAAGGTCAGCGACCGTACCGTCCCCGGGTCGACCGCGGCGCCGTCGCGCGTCCTGGCGATGGTGGCCCCGGTCACCCGCAGCGGCTTGGTGCCGTACAGGTTCGATAGCCGGACCCGCACCCGGCTGCCGCCGCTGCTGACCCGGACGACCTGCCGGACCGTCTGGTTCGCGAAGCCGCCGGACCAGTTCGGCCCCGTGGTGTCGTTGCCGGGGACGGGCGGCTGCATCGCCGACGCCCAGGTAGCGGACCACCGGGCGGCCGGATGAGCGGAGGCCGCGGCGTTCGGATGCGGGGCAAGGGTGGCGGCCAGCGCCGCCGCGGCGGCCGCGGCGGCCGCGGCGCCAACTGCGATGCTGCGGATTCTCACTGCGTCTCCTGAGGGGTGTCGAGGGTGGCGAAAAAGGTGCGGACCTCGCGGGCGACCTGGGCGGCAACCTCGGGCTTGCCGCCCGGATTGGTGGTGCTGGGGTCGCTGGAAGCCCCGTGGTCCAGGCCGGGGAACTCCACGCGCCGGCTGCGCGGAAGCGTCCGGGCCAGCGCGTCGCGGGCGGGCTTGAGGAAGGGCAGTCCCTTGCTGCCGCCCAGGATGAGGACATCGGCGGTGACCGTCCGGAACCTGTCGACGGTGCCGGCCATCTCGGCGATGAGCACGCCTTCGTAGTGGATGGTGGGCGCCAGCTTGCGCATCGTGATGGCGTCCGGGGCGGCCTTGGAGTCCTCGCTCTTCATGGCCTTCTCGGTGACTGATGCCAGCAGGCGACGCGGCATGATCCTGAAGAACGGCGGCGCCAGTTCCAGCCCGTACATGCTGGTGATCATCGCGGCGGCCAGCTTGCCGTCGGCCAGCTCGCGGTCAAAGCGCTCCAGCCAGGCGGTGTTCGACGTGGCATCCATGGCCAGCGCGGGCTCGTAGACGGCGATCATGCGGATGCCGGGCAGGGTACGGGCGGCCTCCAGGACGACCAGGCCGCCGGCGCTGACCCCGAAGACCAGCTGCGCACCCGATTCGGCCAGGACGGCCTGAAGGTCCTCCACCTCGGTGCGCACGCTGTGGTCGGGCCGGTGCGGGCCGGACAGGCCGCGTCCCCGCCGGTCGGGCAGGTAGACGGTGAAGTCGTCGGCCAGGGCCCCGGCGAGCAGCGTGTGGCTGCGGGCCGACTCCATGCTGCCGTGCATGATCACGACGGCCGGGCCGCGCCCGGTCTTCAGGTAGCCGATCGGGGTGCCGTCACGGGAGGTGACGCGGCCGCTGGTCATCGATTGGCCGGTGTCAATCATGTCAATCCTCGGTATCTCGGTGGGTTGCCTGGATCTCGTCGCGGCGCGCCTCGCCGGGTCGGCCAGGCTCATCCGCCTGTCGATAGTTACATAGCATCTAGTTCATATGCAACTAGTTTTATGGGCACCAGTCGGCCCTGCGGCGGATGTCAAGTGAGAGCGAGGAGACCAGCGTGTCCGCAACCGAACGGCTCGGCATCCGGAGACGCGCCGCCGCGGCTGACATCCGGCGACGACACGATGGACGCCATCCGGGCATGTCACCGGGCGTGCCTACAAGCCGAAGGCGCCGCCCTCGACGAGGATGAGCAGGCCGATGGTGATCAGGACCACGGGCAGCAGGATGTGGCCCCACCTGTCGAGGGGCTTGGCGATGACTGGGCGGGCGGCGACGAACCTGCCCGCGGCGCACCAGACGCCGACTAGGACCAGGAAGACCGCGCAGTACACGATCGTGCCGCTGGTGCCGACGTTGGTGAAGACGGGCACGTAGACACCGATGTTGTCGCCGCCGTTGGCAAAGGTGGTGGTGGCGACCTTGACGATCGCCGGGCCGCCTTGTCCGGATTCGCCCTGCTCGCCGTGGTCACTGAGCTTGCGGTTCTTCCAGGCTTTCCAGGCGTCTCGCAGGCCGAGGGCGATCGGGAGCAGGCCGAGGTAGGGCAGGGCTTCCCCGGGCAGGAACCTGGTACCGAAGGTCACGGCGATGGCCACGGCGAGGATCGCGATGAAGCCCAGGTACTGGCCGGCCATCACCCGCCTGGCCGAGCTGCGCTGCCCGGCGCCCTGGGCGAAAAACAGCGACAAAATCACGATGTCGTCGAAATTGGTGACGGTGAACAGTCCGGCCGCTTCCGCGATGACGCCTGCGGTCATGGGTCCATGGGCTTCCCGCGCGGAGCGCGGCTTACCTGCCGGGCGGGACGGTGCCGTTGCCGGCCGGCGGCCGTTGCCGGCCACGCTGGACCGCGCTCAACAGGATCCTGACTCCGAGGCCGAGGACGATCAGATCAGCGAGCATCTGCCCGGTCACGACCAGCCGCGCCAGCTCGGTCTTGGCGGTGATGTCGCCGAATCCGACCGTAGCGAACACGGTGACCGTGAAGTAGATCGCGTCAGTGCGGCTCAGCGGCTGGCTGAAGTTGCCAGCCGAAATCGTCGCTAGCACGACATAGGTCGCCGCGAACTGCAGCAGGAAAAACGGAATGCTGGTGGCCAGGGCCTCGACTCCGCGCAGCAGCGGGAACGATGACCGGATGATCGAGCGGACCTGATAGGTCACCAGGCCGATGAGGGCCACCAGTCCGATGGTCAGCAGCGTGAGGGCGGCGGTCGTCGAGGAGCGGTCCAGGGGCAGCAGGTAATAGATGACTACCAGCGCGGTGGTTGATCCTGCCGCCCGCAGCATGGCTCGCACGATTCTGCGGGCCGGGGGCCTAGCCGCCTGCCCGACGTCAGGCCCCGGGCCTGGGCTCTCAGTCATGAGGAAAGGCTAACGGCCACCCCCGGCTGCGCTGGTGGTGGCCATGGCAGCACGACAACGAGAAACCCGACATTCGTTCCTTCAGCGGCGTTGTTCGGCGCTCGGGCTCAGCGTGCCGGTTTCCGGGGAGGGTTGGGTCCTGGGCAGCATCACGGTTGCTCCTAGGCCGATCAGTCCGATGACCGCCAGGACGACCATTGCGATCCCATACGACCGATTGGCGTCGCCGAGACCGGCGACCAGGATGGTGCCCGCGATCGCGGTCCCGATCGATGATCCCAGGTTTGACACGCTGCGGGACAGGCCCGAGATTTCTCCCTGGAGGTTCTCGGGAAAGGCGGATTGCACCACGTTGACCGATGGGGTAAGCATCACGCCGACGCCGGTGCCGATCAGGAACAGCCCGGGCGCGAAGTACCAGGCGCTGGGGTGGCCCTTCACCTGGACCAGCAGCACGATGATGCCGACGATGGTGATCACGAACCCGGTCATGATCAGCGTCCGCTGCTGGAATCGCCGGACCAGGCGGCCCGCGGCCAGCGAGGACAGCAAGATGCCCACGGTAGCGGAGGTGAAGATCACGCCGGTCTGGATCGCGTTGTAGTGCCGCACCGTCTGCAGGTAGACGGACACCACGAACGACGTGCCCAGCAGCACCGCCCACTGCACGTTCTGGGTGACCAGGGCCAGGTTCGAGGTTCGGTTGCGGAACAGGCCGGTGGACAGCAGCGCCTCCTTACCGGCCCGCTCCCGGCGGCGGATCCAGGCGAAGAACCCGGCCAGGACCAGCGCTCCCGCCACGAGCAGGACCGCCATCAGCACCGCGTTCTTATCGGCCACCAGGATCCCGCCGACCAGGACCACCAGGCCTACGGCGGACAGCACCGCCCCGACGGTGTCGAAGGGACGGCCCGGGTCGGCGGGCACTGGGTCAACGAGGCTGCGGCCGAGCACCACGATGACCACGATGATGAGAGCCTGGAAGACGAAAGCGGCCCGCCAGCTGATACTGGTAGTGATCAGGCCGCCGATCAGCGGTCCGGTGGCGGCGCCGATGCCACCCATGCCGCTGATCACCCCGAACGCCCGGGCCCGCGATTGGATGTCACCGAACAGCATGGTGGTGAGGATGTAGACGGGCGGGATCAGCAGGGCGGTGCCGACGCCCTCGAAGATGGAGTTGCCCAAGATCAGTATGCCGAGGCCGGGTGAGACAGCGCTGATTATGGCGCCGACCCCGTAGACCAGCAGCCCGAGCTGGAACAGCCGTTTGCGGCCAAAGCGGTCGGTCAGCTTACCGCACGGGATCATCAGCGCGGCCATCACCAGCAGGAACAAGGTGATGCAGACCTGGACGCCCTGGACGTCGGTGTGCAGGTCGTGGCTGATGTCGTTGATCATGACGTTCATGTTCGAGCCCGCGAAACTGCAGATGAACTGGGCCAGGGCCAACGGCACCAGCATCTTCCGCAGCGACGAAGCCGGGACCTTCAGGGCGGTGCCACTCGTCATGTCCATGCGTTCGTCTCTCCTCCCCGGCTAGTCCGCGCGCACGGCCAAGGTCGTGTGGAAGCCACGACTAACACCGTCATGCAGATCTTGACGGGCCGCATCACCCGCCACGAGTGACAGATGGCGCGACGCGAGGATCGCACGTCCGGCGGGCAGCCACGTGGCGTGACTGGCCCCTATTCGCACCCATAGGGTTCGTGCTCTTCGCGGGTGGGCGTTAATGCAGGTGAATCAGGACCAGATCCTTCAGCAAGATCATCACCAGCCCCAGTCCCGCGGCAACGGAGGTGACACCGGCAAGCTTCCGGCCCCGGAGCTGGGCGGCCCGGCCAGCCAGCCACCCGTGGACAGTCAGCAGCACGATCGCCACCACCAGCCCGACATTGGCAGCCGTCAGCGCGGAGGCTCCGGCCACCGTTGCCAGCACCACCGCCAGCAGCGGCGCGTAGGACGCGCTGACCATCGGCCAGGTCGCGGCCAGCGCGTCCCGGATGTAGGACCGGCTCGGCAGCCGGCCGCCCGCTGTGTGCTCGCCCAGAATCTCGGCGTACTCCTCGGCGATCCAGTACACCAGCAACGTGACCAGAACCGAGATCACCAGCACAGCGGTGGACACGTGGCCTCCGGCGGTGTCGAGGATCGCCGCGGTGATGATGGCGCCGTATATCCCGGCGGCCCGCCGCCGGCCCAGGTTCTCCACCGCAGGTCCGGATGGGGCTCCGTCACCGGCCACGATGCTTGCCATGATTGCCTCTTCTTCCATGGACACCCTGCTGGCGCCGATGATATTGCGCCATCACGTCGCGGTACGCAATGCCCTCCACCGGGACAACCGGCCGACGAGGAACGCGGGCGCGCCGCGCCTGGCTGCCTTCCGCGGCCCGGCGATAACGCCCGTGGGCTCGGTTGCGTCGCCGGCGCCGGTACTGCGGTATTACCGCGGATCAGGCTGGGGAGCCTGCTGTTCAGCTGATCGTCTTTGCCGGTCAGCGCGCCACCTCGATATCGGGGCGCGGATAACCAGCCCGATGACGACTATCACGATCACGCCGAGCAAAGCTTTGGTACCAGCGCTTCCGATGCGCTTGGCGACTTCGGCGCCAAGGAAGTACGAAAGCCCGACGTACATTCCGATCCAGCCGGTACCGGCGACGAGCGCTCCGAGAATGAATATCCAGAACCGCACACGGAAGATCCCGGAAACAAAGGCAGGCATCGTCACGGACGCCACGAAGTTATAGCGGGCGAAGGCTCGGTCGCCTTTGGCGAGTAGTTTCCGGCGTGAGTTCTCAAGCCGCCCAGGGTGGTCCAGCAGGGCCCGTCCCCCGCGCTCGCCGATCTTGTATCCGATGACCGAACCCAGCATCCAGGCAGTCATGGACACGGCCAGCACGATCCATACGTTGAGCTTGCCTTCTCCGGCCAGCGTGCCTGCCGCGATGAGCGACGCATCGCCCGGTCCGGGCAACCCGGCTCCCAAGATCAAGACAAACACGAACAGAATGATGTACTCGGACAGGGTCACGGCGGCCCCCCCGGAATCGGAGGCAGGCAACCGGGATTGCGCTGGCAAGCGTTCCCGGCCCGTTCCGTCGGCGGCGCGTTCGGCATCGGCACTCACCTGCCTCCTCTGCGGCCATTGGCCGTGCACCTGCCTGCGCCCTCAAGGGGATTACCTGTCGAGCTAAGCCAAGCCAACCCGGGGCGATCTGCCATCATCCGTCCCGGGTGATGATCGGTTGGCACGTCCGGCACGACGGCCGGGATCTGCACCGGGACGTGCCGCATTGGCCGCGAGCTGAACGAAATCTGCCGCGGGTCACCCAGATGTGAGCTGGGCGCGACTAGGTGAGCTCACGATCGCTATCGAGGTGCACATCACCCGCAACATCTCCCACAGGCTGGCCGAGCTGATCGGGGCGGCCATCCGCTGCGGTGAGGCCGCCGAACTCGTGTACCGGGAGGCGGCCGACCGGCCGGGCCAGTGCCACGGCGTGGTCGGTTCGCCACGGTCTGCCCCTCATGACCCGGAGGTAATACCTCGAAATAGTCCCTTTAGCCCGGTCCGTCCGAGGCGCGCGGAACGGTATCTTCAGTCGCGTTGCATAACGTTCCGGCGAATGCGCGGCTGTAGAGTCCGCTGCATGCCCACCTTCGTCCTGCGCCTCATCGCTCCGCGCCCGAACTTCGCCCAGACTATGACCGACGCGGAGCGGGCGATCATGAATCGCCATGCTGCCCACTGGCGCCCGTACCTCGAACGTGGCGACATGGTCGTGTTCGGGCCGATCCTCACTGAGGACGACTCGTACGGCCTCGCGGTTGTCGAGACCGATGACGAGCAGGCACTGCGCGACTTCGCCGCGCAGGACCCAGTCGTGACAACCGGCACCGCGGCATTCGAACTCGGGCGGATGGTCGCGGGGTACGTCCGCGGACGCTGACCGGCGCGTCGCAATATTGCACGGGCGCCTGCGCGTCTCATCGCGTGCGAGCCTTCGACGTGTTCAGTTCCACGGCCTGGCGGATGAGTGCCCGCAACGCCGCTTCACTCACCATGTCCCCCTCACGGAAATCAACGGCGCGCACGGTGGCGCTGTCGAGCCGGGTGTTGAACACGTGCTTCGGGTCCTTCAACAGCGCGCCCTTCGGGAACGTCAACCGGACCGCGCTCTTGAGTGCCTCACCGATGCAGATGTTCCCATCGCGCGACCACACGGGGACGCCCATCGGCCGGGACGGCTTCTTCCATTTCACCTCCTCGACGATGGATGCGTCGGCGCTGAGGATCACCGCTCGCAGTCGTGCGAGCGTGGTGCTCCGCCAGTCGCCGGGTGCCTCGATGATGGCGTCGATGGCGCGCGACGCCGCCGGGTCTTGGCGTGGACTGCTCGTGCGCGGTGTCATCCTCGGCTCACTCCCCGCGGGCCGCAGGGCTCGCTCACCGCATACGCCAGGCGGATCATCGCGGATTGATCAGCTTCCCGTTCTTCGAAAGGTCCGGGTCGGTGCACGCGGCCAGGTTGAAACAGCACGGCCGGCGCTTCCCGCTCTGCATCTTCGAGATGCTGACCTCGACGCGGCGCTGGCGCGTGCCGGGATTCCGGGTCGCATTCACCCACCGGACCCATTCCCAGCGCGCCATCGGCGTGATGTCCTTCCACAGTTCCCGGATCTTGTCCGGTGCCGCAGCGAGGGCGGCCTGAAGATCACGTGGCACCGTGGGCTCCGGCCAGTCCTCGAGGGGCACGAGCTCGACCTCCGCGGTGTCCCCGGCGCGGAGTGCAGCGGCCCTCTGTTGCTTCGCGTCGATCCGCACCCAGTGGCCGGACTCGCCATCCGGTTCGGCGACAGTCTGGCACGCGTGCCCGTTGACGGTTGCCTGGACCGCCACCTGGCCACGGGACGGCAGCTGGTTACTCGCCTTTTCCGGTAGCCGAAGGATGGTCGACCCGTCGATGGTGTACAGGGTCGCCTCGAAGCGGACTGCGGGCGCGGCCTTGGGGCTCATGGCCAACATCCTCTCATCAGCCGAACACACCACCACTTCGGCGGCGGTACCGCTTCACCTAGATCAACGGCGGCCGGCCAGGTGGTCTAGCAGGGCTTCGGGATGACGTGTTTCTGGCCAGCCAGCTGGCACGCCCGGCACTGGCTATCGAGGTGCGCAGGCTGTCATGGAGTGAGCGCCCTGGCCTGTTCGCCACCGGAGCAGCATGCCCGATGGCAGCCAGGTTTGCCGGCCTGCCGCATCACGCCTGAGCGGACTTTGCGTCGGCTTCGATCCCGGCGGTGTCGGCCTTCAACTCCCGGGCCTCCACCTTGCGCGCCTGCTTCATCGCTCGCTCGATCTTCGCCCCCATATCGGACACCGCGACCACGACCAGGCCGGCCTGCCCGGCGTCTAGGTGCTCGCCGAGCTCCTTCAGATCCTTGCGGCTCATCCCGGCCGCTGCGTGACCGGCCAGCGCACCCAGCACCGCGCCGCCCCCGCCGGTGACCGCGAGCAGGCCCCCGCCGATCGCGGCGAACGGGAACAGAGCCACCACCAGGCCGGTGGCCAGCCCTGCCCCAGCGCCCAGCACGCCCCCCACGCGTGTCGGCGTCTCATGTTTCTTCGTAATCTTGACCTTCCCGTCGGGCCGCCGCTCGATCACCGCGGCGTCGTAGGCATCGATCAGGCCTGCCTTGGTATGCAGGTCCTTGACCGCCTCGTAATCGGCGTCCGCGCCAGCGGCGTTGTCATACACCCCGACATAGGCCAGGAACGTGTCCACTGCCATCGTCAGTACCTCCAATACCGTCGGGCCGACCGGCCTCGCTACGGTGGCCGGGACAGCCGGCCCCGGCAGCTACCCGGGCCGGTGACCCCATGGCCAGAACAGGCCGGGCCACCCGCCAGGCGGCTGCCCGCCAGCCGTCAGTAACCAGGACGCTACCGCCCACCCGCCGCATCCCGGATCATTCGTGACGGGTGAACCGAGGGTGAACCGGCTTCCGGCGCGGGCATGCCCAGCACCGGCCGGCCATCACGGGGGGGTGGGGGTCTGACCCCAAGTCAGGCGTTGTAGTACTGGCGAAGGGCGTCCACTTCGCTGTCGCTGATGCGCGCGTCCGGGTCGATGTTAGGGGCGTCCTTAACCTGGTCCTTGGACACGGCCAGCACGACCAGCTGGTCGCCGTCGAAGCGGGATCCGCGGATCGGCGCGAAGCTCTGCCGGGTCCCGAACAGGCCGGTCTCCACGAGGATCCATTCGGGCTGCCCGGCCTGGTCGTCGAGATACACCTTGGTGATCTTGCCGATCCTGTTGCCCTCGGCGTCGACAGCGGCGCGGCGGATGTATTGCTCCGTGTCCTGCGGTGTGGTCATGGGCTGTCTCCCTTTCTGGCCGGATGCCGCGTATGCCACGTCCGGGCCCGCGACGGGGTACAAGACATGCCGGGCTACCCAGCAAGGACAGCCACAAACAGCACCGTCGCACGAGCTTCCGCTAATGACTTTCGACCGTCCGGCGCGTTCTTTTCCCGACCCAGCGACAAAGCCGCCATCGCCGCAGGTTGCAATAGCTCCGCCCCCGGCCTGGTCCGGCCAGACTTCCTGATCGAAATAATGCTCGCCGAAAAGGGCGACTGGATCCGAACGACCCCGGTCCACGGACCGGTTCACGGCCGAGGCGCCGGCGTCTGGTGACGCCTGCGTCTACCGGGCCAGTTCTTCGAGGGTGCGCCGGCGCTGGCGTTTCCCGAAGATCGCGACCATGGAGGCGGGGAGGAGCGCGCCCGGTATGGTGATCAGCAAGATCCAGCCCAGCGGCGCGGCTGCGGTAAAGACCACTCCGCTGAGCAGGACGCCGCCCCAGGCGCCGACGTGGCCCACGCCGTCGGTCCAGCCGGTGCCCAGCGAGCGCATCCGGGTCGGGTAGTTGCCGGGAATGTACACCCACATGCTGAACTGCCACAGCGTGGTGCCGACCGTCGCGACGACGAAGAAGGCGACCAGGGCGGGGGTGGTGTGCACGGCGTACACGCCCCACCAGCCGCCGGCGAACAAGATAGCGCCGGCGAGCTGGGTGTATTTGCGCTCGATCCGCTGGCCGAACAGCGCGTTGAGCAGGTAGACGGCGGCGGCGGCCGCCGCGGCCCAGGCGGCCAGGGCAAAGATGAAGCTGGCGCTGTAGTGGCGGCTTTCGGCCAGGAACAAGAACCGGTAGCCCACGCTGCCGTACACGATGCCGCCGTAGCCGAGCACCATGACCACCAGCAGGAATACGGTGACGACCACATATTGCCTGCCGAACGGCGCGAACCAGCGTGTCTTCTCCTCGGCCACCACCTGGTGCGGGGTCAGGTCGGGCTCGGGCAGCACGGGGTGACGCCTGGTGACCCGCGCCTCCATGCGCTCCACGATCGTGCGAGCCTGGTCGCGGCGCTCCCTGGCCTCCAGCCAGCGCGGCGACTCCGGCATCCGCCAGAACAGCGCCAGCGCCACCACGATGTTCAGCCCGGCCAGCAGCCACAGGTAGCGCCGGTACTCACCGGGGATCCAGTAGTGCGGGATGAGGCTGGCCAGGACGACCGCGAGCAGGACGATCGCGAGCACCTGCGCGCGCATGATCACCTTGCTCCGGACCGCCGGCCCCATCATCTCGCTCAGGTACACGACGTTGACGGCCAGGTACCCGGCGAACCCGAGCGTGTCGGCGATCGACAGGGCAACCAGCGCCGGATAGCTCGTCACGTATCCGAACGGCCAGATGAACGCCATGGCCAGCACCGAGGACAGGATCAGTGCCTTGCGCCGGCCGATCCTGTCGGCGAGCCACCCGATGACGTAGCCGCCGATCAAGATGCTGATCCCGGTCTCCAGGGCGTACAGCACCGAGTACTCGAAAGACGTCATGACGTGCCGGGGCAGCCAGATGAACGGGTACAGCCGCGCGCTGATCCCGTCGGCCGAGGCCGAGCACGCCCAGCCCACCTGCACGAGCAGGGCCAGCTCCCAGGCCATCCCGCTCATCGGCAGGCGGTCAACCCGGGCGGCCATCTCGCCAGGAATGACCACCGTGCTGCCGCCCCCGGCGCCAGACATGTCTTGTGCCATCGCGGTTCTCCTTGGCGTCTCAATTGCTGCTTGCGCGGGCTGTCGCTCCTTGACGTGTTCTGGGGTCTCGTATCAGCATGTAATACAGGCCCTCTAGGGCAAAGCAGACCTCAGGGGCACCGTCGGGGCGTGGACGACAGCAAGTTGCTTGAGCGGGCCACCCGGGCGCAGCGTGCGGGTACGCCAGCGTTCGATTTCGTCGTGTCCAAGCTCCGCAGCCCCCCTACCCGGGCCGGGACGGTCCCCCGGTCGACGCTGATCGACCGGCTGGAGCGCGAGGATTCCCGTCCGATCGTCTCAGTGGTCGCGCCGGCCGGCTACGGGAAGACGACGCTGCTGTCGCAGTGGGCCGGGCGCAACGGCCGGGCCTTCGCCTGGGTGTCGGTCGATGAAGCAGATAACGACGCGAAGGTCCTGCTCAGCTACGTGGCGACGGCGCTGGACCGGGTGCAGCCGGTCGGCGAGCGGGTGTTCGAGGCGCTGGCCTCGCCGGCGAGCTCGGTACCCGGGTCGGTGGTGCCCCGGCTGGGATCGGCGTTCTCGTCGATGACCACGCCGGTAGTCCTGGTCCTGGACGACGTGCACCTGCTGCGCAACTCCGAGTGCCGGGCCGCGCTGTCGGTGCTGGCCGATCACGTGCCGGCTGGTTCGCGGCTGGTGCTGGCCGGGCGGGACCAGCCGCCAGTGCGGGTCGCACGGCTGCGCGCCGAGGGCAGGCTGGCTGAGATCGGCCTGGCTGACCTGTCGCTCACGGCGGAGGAGGCAGCGTCGCTGCTGCGCGCCGCCCAGGTGGTGCTAGGCGAGGACGACGTGGCGGAGCTGCACCGGCGGACCGAGGGCTGGCCGGCCGGGCTGTACCTGGCCGCGCTGTATCTGCGCGAAGGCGGCTCGCCGCGGGGCGCGGCGGCCTCGTTCGGCGGGGATGACCGGTTCGTCAGCGAGTACGTGGAAGCCGAGTTCCTAGCCCGGATCTCCAGCTCGCAGCGGGAGTTCCTGACCAGGACCGCGGCACTGGAGCGCATGTCCGGGCCGCTGTGCGAGGCGGTGCTTGAGGTGCCCGGGTCGGCCGCGGCGCTGGCGGGCCTGGCCCAGTCGAATCTGCTGCTGGTACCGCTGGACCGGCGCGGCCGGTGGTACCGCTACCACAACCTGTTCCGCGGCCTGCTCCGAGCGGAGCTGGAACGGCTGGAGCCTGGCCTGATCCCGGTGCTGCGGCGGCGCGCCGCGGCCTGGTACCTGGATAATGACCTGCCGGAGGAGGCGCTGGAGTACTCGATCCTGGCCGGGGATGCGGAGACGGTCGCGCGCCTTCTGCAAACACTGTGGAGCCCGGTCTACCGGCAGGGCCGGACCGCGACTCTTCAGCGCTGGTTCGGCTGGCTGGAGGACCGGGGCGGCATCGAGGAATACCCGCTGAACGCCATGAACGCCGCGTTCCTGGCCGAGAAGACAGGGCACCCGGCCCAGGCCGAGCGGTGGGCCGATGCGGTCGATCGCTGGCAGGACACGGGGCCGCCCCATGACGCCTACACCGAGGCGACGGCCGCCACGCTCCGGGCCATCTTGTGCCGCCACGGGCCGGAGCAGATGCGCGCCGACGCCGACGAGGCCGCGCAGAAGTTCAGGGCGGCGAACTTCGTGCCTGCGGTGACTCCGCTCCTGCAGGGGACGGCGCGGGTCCTGTGCGGTGACCTCGACGATGGCGATGCTTACTTCTCCGCAGCGCTCAGCCTCGAAGAAGAACGCGGTGCCCCTGACATCATCGCGCTCACGCTGTGTCAACGGTCGCTGATGGCGATGGCCCGCAACCAGTGGAACCAGGCCGGGGCCCTGGCCGACCGCGCCCATGACCGGATACGCCAGGGCGGGGTCGAGGACTCCTACGCCGCCGCCCTGACCAGCGCGGTGCAGGCCCGTGCCGCCGTGCACCACGGAGACGTCCCGGCGGCACGCC